>Ga0129333_10004357_pt1 | contig 13239 bp, 8 predicted proteins | sample CPB6_08_DNA_FD_94474 | JGI IMG/M metagenome (GOLD analysis project Ga0129333, IMG submission 94474) | Freshwater to marine salinity gradient microbial communities from Chesapeake Bay, USA - CPBay_Sum_0.6_0.8_DNA | ecosystem: Environmental > Aquatic > Marine > Coastal | place: USA: Chesapeake Bay... | reverse complement strand
TGCCTTCGCTCTTTAGCCACGAGTGTGTTTCGTTCAGCAGGTGGTTCGTGGAGGCGAGAACAAGCCACTCCCCGGATGTCAGGTCAACGTGTCGGAAGTCGTTGTGCAGGTAGATGCGCCCCTTCTCCTCTCGAGGCTCCCAAGTCTTGTTCTGGCGGTTCCGGATGCGCTTCACCACCCTGTTGGCCAGTTCGTGGATCTCTGCAGGCACCCGGTAGGACTTATCCAAAACCACTACGTCGCCTTCGAATCGCAGAAACTCTGACACGTCAGCACCAGCCCAGTTGTAGACCGCCTGGTCATCGTCTCCTGCCAAGTAAGTTCGTCTGGCCCTGGCGGACAGTTCGCGGACCAAGCGCCACTGCAGTTTGGAAAGGTCCTGGGCCTCATCAACGATCAAAACGTCCAACTCAGGGAGCCTGTAAGGCTGCTCCACAAGCTGCTCCAGGATGTCGGTAAAGTCCAACAGCTGGCGGCTGTTTTTGTAGTACTTATAGGAGCGCGCGACGTACTCGAAGTGAAACCACTCGATGTCGAGTCGGCTGCGGTTGTAGTGGGCGCGTAGGTCATCGCCGCGTATCCGGGCAAGCGCCACTTCGTTCAGGATGGTATTGTTGCCCCGGACAGCGAACTCGTCGTCCATCACCTCCGTGACGATTTCAATCCCTGTCTGAGCAGCAAACTCCGCAAAGTGCTCCGGCTTCATCATGTCCTTGGACGACAGGCCAAGGCATCGGTACGCCAAGCTATGCAGCGTCCTGAACCACGGGAAGTCTGTCTCCGGGTTGAGCGTCTGGAAGCGTTGGATCGAGCGCTCACGCGCCTCGATAGACGCCTTGCGGGTGAAAGAGAAGTACCCAATGTCCATGGGCCGCGTGCCTTGGTCCAACTCCTGCTCAACAACGTTGAGCAGGTAGGTTGTCTTGCCGGTGCCAGGCGGACCGAATATCTTGTTGACTGACATCAGAACGGAGCCCCGCGGTTCTCTTCTGGAGCCTCGAATGGAGCCTCCTGCTTCGCAAAGGCCGGAATGCGCCAGACCCGTGTTGCGCGGCCCTTGAGCCACACGACATGAGACTGCCCTCCAAGGTCACGAAGCCGCTGCGCGACTTTGGGTGAAGACAAGATCAAAGCGTTGCGCTTCAGATGGGCTTCCAGATCCTTCATTCGGAAGTACACCAACTGCTGCGCCTCATCAGTCCACGGCCTGCCCATGAGAATCTCATCGCGGTCCATGGCCTGATGTAGGTGCGTGCAGTACTCCTCGAGCAGTTCGTTGAAGCGTCCGGTCGTTTTCGTGTCCTCACTGGCCTCCTGGATTCGTTCCAGTTCCACCATCTCGTGCAGCAGGCCGTTGAGAACCCCTTCCCAGTCAGTCTTTTTTAGCGTCGGCGGAAGCATGTTGATGCGTTCCATGCAGGCCTTCTGGAAAGCCATTTGGTTAAACAGGCTCTCCGTCTCCAGTTCCAATCGTTTGCCGTTCACGTCCACGAACCACAGCGGCGGCTCACTGGCGTACTTGCTGAGCGATGACAGGCGAGGGCTATCCGGTCCCTCTGCTCCGATGCCGTACTTTCGAGTGCGACACAGCCCGCTGTTGCAAAAGGCCAGCAGGGGCTGATCCTTGCACTTGTAGTGATAGGACTTCTTCGCCAGCTGCTTAACCACAATCTGGAGTTCGGAAATGCCGAGCGGAGGCGAGAAATAGCTCATGTTGTATTCCATGAGCTTGTTCTCCCATACCTCGGGGAAAGCCCTCTTGAGGTATACCCCGAGGCTGAACAATCCGTTGTTACGGGTTCCCTCCGGAAACCCCTGCAAGCATAACGCCTGCAGGCACGGTGGTCCGTCGGCCATGAACTTTGAAGAGGTCTTAGGTGCCTCTGGAACCGCGAGCGGAGGGGCCTGCACGTACTGAGCGTGGAGCGCAAAGAACTCCTCGAGCGTCGCGGCTTCGCCATCGTCCTTTATGGCATAGCGCAACGTCTCGTTGGCATTGAAGTACGGCAGGTTCAGGAAGTTTCCAGTGTCTCCACGCTCTACCAGTATCTCCGCCTGCTTCGGGAAGATTTCCCGACCCGACTCGCCTAAGAGCGCAGCGCAGGTACGCAAATACTCCTGCATATCAGAAGCTGGGATGGCCTGCGCAACAAAACAGAACACATGAGCGCCGCCGGACTTGCTGCGGCAGATGACCAGCGGGAGATTTAAGGACCGAACGCGGTTAACAAGAGCGCCGAGATCCAAAGGATACTGGTCAATATCAATGCAACCCCAAGTGCAAGAATTATCAGCCCGAATTGGAATAATCCCCAAAGAAGGATCGACACCCTTGAGGTGACGTTCCCAAAGATCTCGAACAGGTGGTTGACGAACCACCACAGCCTTCCCGGCCTGTTTTCCATTGCTTTTTGACCCCTCAATACGATAGGTGCCGTAAGCGATATTGAGACCCTCGAATATCGCCATGAATTGCGAGAGTGCGTCGTTCATTCTGCTTTCTCAAAAAAACGGGGGAAGACAAGTCTTCCCCCTGGGGGTCAGAATGGAGCGTTCTGTACCGGGGCTCCGGCCTCGTCCTGATGCTTGATTTGCACATCTCCGGACTTCACGGAATTGGCAAATTCCTTCGCCAGACGATAAACACTCATATCCTCCACAGAACCGACGCGCTCGATTTCCCAGCCGTACCACTTGCCCTTGTCATTCGACTCCTGCTGCGTGGTCAGCCGGTACACTTGGCTGAACATCGGGGGCGTGTACAGTCCGCCTTGCGACGACTGCAGCTTCACGCTCATCTGCATCGAGTTCCACTTACGAGATTTCTTCAGCTGCGTGCTCTTCATCACAATCAAAGCAGGCGCAGGCGAGCCATTCTCGTCAATCACCATCACATAGTGATTCGCGGTGTTCTCGATGTAGTTGCCGTTGTCCAGGTAGTCACGATTGTCCCCCGGTTCGCGGTGCGTACGGCTAAGTACGTCCGATGTCGCCGGGTAAATCGTCACCGGAGCGCCGCTACCGCTCCCGCGAGGGGCCCACTCAATGTACTGGCGGACGTAGGCGCATGGAATAACAAGAAGCCCCTTCTTGCCGTCATACAGCTGCCCGGTCACGGTGTTGTACACCATTCCAGGCATGGCGCCGTCCACTTCGCCGACTTCAGGGCTGGTGGCCGTGAGCAGGCGCAGGAAGGGAAGCGCCAAGTCGTCTTGGTTCATCCCGTCAAAGCCGGACTGAGCATCCTCCTCGAAGCTCGTCACGGTGGTTAGTGCGGTTTCAGTCTTTTCTGCAAGATTCTTGCTCATATGTCTTTCCTCGTGTTTCTTTAGGACTTGATAACGGCCTTCTGGCCAATGTATGCGCCGAACAGTTCCTGGGGGAACTCGTTGCCACGCTCGATCTGCTCGCGAACCCACGCCTTCAAGGTCATAGGCTCTACCTTCTCCGACTGGTCGAGAGGATAGCCTTCCTCCCGCAACAATCGCACAAGGCGAGCACATAGTTCGTCTTCGCCACGCCCGAAGCGCACCGAAACGACGTTCTTGATGATGTCGTCGAAGCCCCGACCACGGAGCCATTCGTAGGCCTCTGCGCGACGGCCCTCGGGGATTGATGCCCCATAAAACGGCTTGATTTCAATGCTCGAACCGTCCTTCATCCTAAAGGACTTCATCCCAAGCGTGGCCAAGGCCTCGGGGATGGATTCTTCAGTGAGTTTACGGTACTGGTCCTTGCGCTCCTTGATCGAAGCTTCAAGGTCTTCTAGTTCCTTCTCCAGCTCCTTGGCCCGGTGGGCAAGAAGACCAACGCTCTGTAGCGCGTCATCCTGGATTTGGAAGGCTTCTGCGTCTTTCTCAAACAAGTTATTCATCGTCAAACCTCGGGAACAAATCTATCTGTATTGGGATATAGCGGCGCTCTCGTTTGTCCCACTTGAGACACTTGAAGCGGCCTTTGTTACGGTGCGCTGCAACAGCACTCACAATGCCGATGGCAGTCGGGTCACCGATGAACAAAAGATAATCGTCGTCAGTAAATTTGGCAAGCATGCGCTTTACACGGGAGACCGTAGGCCCCGTGCTAAACACAATCTGTGCATTCGGCGGAAGAATAGGTTTCACATCCCCCCAGTTGAGGGCAGACGTGATGTTATGCTGTTCCGTCTCTGATACGACATATACCGTAGGCATGTCTTTCTCCTTTCTTTAAGACGGTCGAGAGTGTACTCTCCTCCCAACGAGGAAAACAAGCCTCGTCAGAAAGAGAGATACTCATGGAACAATTTTTAGCGAACTATCCATACAAAAATAAACCGTTCCTGCATCAAGAGGCCTATTTGGCCAGGTTCTGGAACAAACATGTCGCCGCTCTGTTTGCCGAGATGGGAACAGGGAAGTCGTACATGGTGATCAACAACATCGCGATGCTGTACGACCAAGGACGCATCAATGCGGCTTTGATCATTGCCCCGAAAGGGGTGTACAGGAACTGGGTGGACACCGAACTGCCTCGGCATCTCCCCGAACACGTTCTGCATCGTGTTGCCCTGTGGTCCCCGTCTCCACGGAAGGCTCAGCAGCGGGCCATGGACCATTTGCTGGATTCCACGGATGATTTGCGGATTCTGGTGATGAACATCGAGGCGTTGTCCACGAGCAAAGGGACTTCGTTCGCGAAGTTCTTCTTGAACATGTACAAGGTGTTCATGGCGATTGATGAAAGCACCACCATCAAAAGCCACACGGCAACCAGGTCAAAAAACGCGGCAAAACTGGGCAAACTAGCCCGGTTCCGACGGGTGATGACCGGCTCCCCAGTGACCAAGTCCCCCATGGACCTATACCAGCAGTGCGCCTTTTTGGATGATGACTGCCTCGGGTTCAGCAGCTACTACGCCTTCCAATCTCGGTACGCGGTCACCGTAGAGAAGTCCCTTGGCAGCCATTCGTTCAAGAAAGTGGTCGCTTACCGCAAACTCGATGAGCTGCAGGAAAAACTAGACAAGTTCAGCTTCCGGGTCACTAAGGAGGAATGCTTGGACTTGCCCGAGAAACTGTACGTCAAGCGGGAGGTGGACCTGACGGACGAGCAGGGCAGGGTCTACATGGAAATGAAACACCTGGCGATGGCTAGCATGGAGCAGGACACGGCCAGCACCGTCAACGCCCTGACCCAGTTAATGCGTCTTCACCAGATTGTGTGCGGCCACCTGAAGCTAGACTCTGGTGAGATAGTGAGCCTGCCCAACAACCGCGTGAATGAACTTTTGAATGTCCTGGAGGAGTCCGACGGCAAGGTGATTATCTGGGCCACCTACCGGCACGACATTCAGTCCATCAAGTTGGAACTCCAGCGGGTGTACGGGATGGAGGCCGTCGGAACGTATTACGGAGACACTGACGACGAGGAACGGAGGCGCGTGGTCCGTGAATTCCAAGACCCGGACAGTCCCCTGAGGTTCTTTGTTGGGAACCCTAGAACAGGGGGATATGGACTCACCCTGACTGCGGCTGCCCTGGTCGTCTACTACAGCAACAGCTTTGACTTGGAGGTACGACTCCAGTCAGAAGATCGCGCCCACCGCATCGGCCAGAAGCACCACGTTACCTATGTGGACCTAATGTCTCCTCGGACGGTGGACGAGAAGATTGTCAAAGCGCTTCGCAGCAAAATCGACATCGCTAATCAAGTACTTGGGGAGGACATTCGAGCATGGTTGATTTGATACCTATCAGGAAGGATTTCAAATACGAAGAACTTCGGCGGGAAGACGGCCCCCAGGGGCGTCGATATGTCTACGGGGACCAACGCCTGCCCAGCGTAACCCACATCTTGTCGTCAACGGGCGACAAAACGGCCCTGCTGGACTGGCAAAAGCGAGTGGGGGACGAGGAGGCAGATAGGATTAAGACGGAAGCCGCCACCGTAGGGACGCACATGCACTCGGTCATCGAGCGGATGGTGGCCATGCGGGACTTACCGCGGCCTACTAACTGGATGATGATCCAAGGCTATGAAATGGGCTACCGCCTGGTCAACACGTTCTTCAAGAACATTGACGCTATCTACGGGTCAGAAGTGCCGCTCTACTATCCGGAAAAGTACGCAGGAACCTGCGACATGGTAGCCGTGTACCGTGGGCAGTTGGCCATTATCGACTTCAAGCAGTCAAACAAGCCCAAGAAACGAGGGTGGATCGACAATTACTTCCAGCAGCTTGCCGCGTATGCCTTGGCCCATGACATTGTGCATGGAACCAAGATCGACTACGCGGTGGTGTTGATGGCCTGCCGCGACGAGCAGCAGACCATGCTTGAGTTTACGACCACTGGACGCGATTTCGCACAGCATCGTGAGATGTGGCTACGTCGCGTCAGTGCGTATCACGACGCCATGCCTACTGAGCCGGCTGCGGCTCCTCTTCTGGAGCCGGCTGGGGAGCCGCGCCAAGCGGTGGAATAAGCCCTTCCAAGAACTGGTCCCCAGGAAACAGGGACTGCAGCATCGCCCTGCTCTGGCTGTTCGCAGGGCCAGCAGCGGGCGGTGCTCCTTGGGCCGTGGGGCTCGGGGCACCTTCCATGGCGGGAGCAGGGGCAGGTGCTCCTTGGGCCGAGGCCCCCGGAACTCCGCGAGTGGAGGGGACAGCAGGGCTGTTCTCAAATGCACGTTGAAAGCTTTCCAAGCGTCTTTTTGCAGACATTTCGTCGAGTATTTTCTGCTTCTCTTCTTCTTCACCGACCCGATAGATCTCCTGCAGAAAGCCCGGTCCTGTGGCTGCTCTAAGAGAGCCAAAGGGACTACTGAGATCAACCCCTGCGATCTCCGAAAAAAGCCTTCTAGTGTCTGCGCCAGGTCCCCTTCCCATTACAAACGAAATAATGTTTTTGATAACCCTTTGCCGAAGAGCCCCCATCGCCAAGTTATTTCCCACTTGGGCGGCGTTTGCGACAACAATCGCAGCGGCGTTGTCAAAACCTGCGGTCAGGTCGCTTTGGGCTATTTTTGCGTCCTGATAGGCCTTAGACCACTTCCGCATTGTCTCCAAAGCGTCGATGGATTCCTTTGGAAGCATCTTCTGGGCAAGCGTAGGGTTCTTTACAAGTAAGTTGTCCACCCCTGCGTCAAAGGCCCTAAGGTCATTGCCTTGGAACCATGGCTGAAGAACTCGATACGTAATTTCGGTAGAGAGCGCTTTCATCTGGGGGCTGTTTGCCCCAAATATCTCTTCCATCCTATTCATTACCCGCGCGGAGCCTTCCGGAAACTTACTCCCAGTCCCAAGTAACCACTTTCCTACTTCCTCTGGGGTTACTTCCCTGTTGTTAAGCATCTTCCTGACCACTTTGTCTTCATCAAATGTATTGACGTATTTTTTCCAGAAAGTATTTGCTCCATAAATGGCGGGGATTATCGACGCATCCCCTTGAATCATCTGATTGTCATAGGCATCCGTGAAAAGATTATCAAGACGATTCTTAATTTCGCTTAACGCGGCTCCTTCTTCTCTCTTGGCCTTTTGATTAAGCCTTTTTCTGAGCGAAACAAGTCCTCCCGGTCCTCCCATTGGAACGGGGTTAAACGCGTCTGGAAGTGTCTCGACGGGCATCCCATACACCCGCTTTACGCCTCCTTTTTTAGTGGACCTGGTCTTGATTTGATCAAGGCTTTTAAGGATCGTAGAGAGTCTCGGAGAATCTTCGAGTACAAATCCTCCTTCCATGACATATTCGTTTACGTCATCAAGGAAGTCTTTATACATGTCGTGAGGGATAGCCGCCTTTTTTTCTCTGGCAACTTTATAAAACTTGTCCCCCCTTTGTTTTGCTTTTTCACGGATATTTTTTGCAGAGGAGACAAGGGATGTAAGCCGTTCGTTGTATGTTTTCTGTTTGTCAGCAAGTTCGTTTGCTTTGACCGAAAACCTAAATGCCTGTTCTTGGATCGGGGACGTGATATCAATCCCCGCCGCTTCCTTCATCTGCTGCTTGGCAGATTTCTGTTTTGCGCGGCTTTCGTAAGCTGTTTTTGGAGCGGCTGCAAACACGTTAAGCGCACGAGCGGCCTCCCCGGCTCCCTCTCTAATGCCGGACATGTCCCTAGAAATAGCCGCTTTTGCAGCGCCTTTAGTTCCTTTGAGGAGGCTTCCACCTGGAACCATGCTTGGGGCCATTTCCCCTACTGTCCTGGCCGCAGCCCCAAGTGCTGGACTTCCAGTCATCTGTGCAACTTTTTCCCCTCCCACGTCCACGGCTTCTGAATACTTGTTCAGCACTCCACCTACGGTTGACAGAACCTTTTGAGCACCCTCTGACCGTGGACTGTAAGTGTATTTCTCTTGGGTTTCTTCTATGTTTTTGGCGGCAGCATTCAGGCCATCTCCGAATGTGATGTCGTACAGCCCTTCCCACCCCCCTAACGCTTGGGCCCCCGCCCCAGTGAGGCCCGAAAGAGCCAGTTCTGGAATCGCGGCCCAGTTCGTCAGCCCAGGTTCCTGCGCCTGTTTATCTTTGATAATGGAAACCGCGCGCTCCAGGTCTTCAGGACTACGTGCCCCTACCTTGTAGTTTTTTCCACCGACGGTTATTGAAAACTTACGTGGTTCACTCATAGCCGTTGGCCCCACCGAATTCTTCAATAGTTATTCTGCCGTCTTCAAATATAAGATCCCCTGCTCCTGCGGAAGGCTGGCTCTGCGCCGTGGGTAGCGGCGTGGGGGCTAGTCCAATACTTCCATAAAAACTATCTCTCTCGTCTGGAGAGACAAGTCTGCCGGAACGTCTAGACAAATAGTTCTCCGTGATCAAGTTTAGGTTATTGTCCAGCAGCTTTGTAAATACATCCGGATTACTGGTGCTTCCAGAAAGCATGTCAACCGATCTTTGGACATCCTTGTTGGAAAGATTACTTCCAGTCCCAAGCCCTTGGGCTTTCGCGGACTTAAGCGCAACAAACAGAATTCCCTGCTTGAGCTTAGCGCTTTCAGACGAAAGAGATCCCCAGCTGTAAGACTCAATGTTTGCAAGTTCGTTAGCTTTTTCCAAAACATCCCCAGGATCTGCTTGATTATTCATCCCAAGAAGGGTGGGGACTGCAGCTATTTCAAACTTGATGTTATCTAGGCCCGTTGCGAGGCCAGAAACCACAGTAGTAAGCGCTGCGCGAGACGCTTGTGGGTCGCCACCAACAGTCGCCCCTTGGATTTGATCTTTCAGTGTTCGTGTGGCCTGTGCCAGTTCCACAACCGCAGCTTCCTGCTCGGCGCTCTCTTCCAAAGCTTTTTGTTGCGCCTTGGCCGACATCCCTACCTGAGTAGGTGAAAAATTAACCGGAACAACATAACCAGGAACAGGTTTACCATCTACCGTAGTAACCACGCCATCTTTTACCACCCCACGTCCATAGACGGCGTTATTTTCGGTATCCCATAGAGCAACAGCCTTGCCTGTTGATTTTTGGCCGCCTCGGCCAAGTTCGCTTAGTAGTTCTCCCGGTTCGATAGCCGTTTCATTTCCAGCCATGTCTAAATAGCCCGTTCCATAAGAGGCTTGTTGGACCTGCCTAGTTGCTCCTCCAGGGCCGGTAACGGTAAAAATTTTTCCGGGCTTCTGTGATTTCATTCCCGCAATCGCGTACTGAGCCATAAGCTTACGAGCTTCCGATTCGTCCTGACGAGCGGCCTCAAACGCGGCAAGCTTGAGCTTCTGCTCACGCTCACGCTGGTTCTTGGTCCCTTCAAGCAGGATTCCAGGCACGTCGCCAAAGGCTCCCGCAGCGCGGGACGCGAACGATCCCGTCAAAGGAGTTCCGGTAGGGCTAACGTTTGCCGCGAAGTTGAACCCACGCTGTGCGATCTGCGCCAGCATCAGGGCCTTGTCGAGAGACTGCTGTTCTTTTTGGTCTCCTAGAACGTCCGCATAAAGACCGGAATAGTCCGCCATTCCCCTTTTTATGGCTTCCCTATCAGGCTTATAGAAACCCTCTAGCCCAGTAACGGATTCATTTTTTTTTTCTACAGCACCGCCGCCGGCGTAGTACCGCTCATAGCTGACCTCACCGCCGTCGGCCATGTTCAGTGGTCCGGGGGCCGCGGGCCCTGGTCCAGGTGCCGGTGCCGGTGCCTCTGGGGCAGGCGCGCCGCCTGCGGGAGGCGTAAGCCCCGCCGCCTGAAGTTGCGACCCAAGTGCCTCAAGGCCCATCGGACCTGAGGGCGGTGCACCAGCGCCCGATGGCGGGAGGGGAGGAGGAGGGGCCCCACCGGGCGCTGGGCCCGCGTTCTGTGAGCCGGGGACACTGGCAATGCCCTGGCCAAGCTTGCTCTGGAGCAGCGTCAACACCTCCTCAGGTGTTTCCATGGCGGCCTCTTCGCCCACCAGGTCAGCCAGCTCCTTCCTGCGCGCGGAAGGGGATCGCATGTCCCCGCGCAAGGTGTTCATCAGGATTTCCGGAGAGCGTGGCGTTCTGCCAATCATCCTCCCGGATTCGCCCTCCTCATCCTCGTTTTCGTACTCCGGGGCCTCGTTCTCGTCGTCCTCTTCGGACATCGACATGACCTTCTTGAGGTTGTCCTCGAGAGAATCCTTGAAGCCGTGCATGATCCCCACGTTTTCGGGGTCCATGGCCTTCTGAAACATCGGACGATTAAGCACTTTTGACTTCATAGGAATTCCTTACATAAGCCCTTTTACGGCGCCTGCTCCAGCCATAAGACCAGTTCCAATTCCAGCGACCTGCTGCAGAGTGCTTGCGCTCGGCGCAGCCTGCGTGGACATCGACATCTGGGTCGTCGGCGCTCCTCTCACAATGTCGCTCAGGAACCCCACGTCCTGACGCCCCTGCATCGCCTCCTGCACTGCCGTTGCATGGATAGCGTCTTCCTGCATCTGCGCGTTCTGCTGCTCGGCCACGCCAAGGTTGAACAACTGACCCACGTCGGACTGTGCGCCGGCCTGCGCCTGTTGGCCAATAGCGCCCTGCTGGATGCCCATGGAAGCGATTTGCTGGCCAGTCTGCGCCAGCGCCTGCCCCTGAGACAGCGTCGTTCCCGCCTGCTGGGCGGCAAGACTGCCAATGCCTTGGCCAAGCTGTCCGTACAACTGCGCTTCCTGCGTGGCAAGGTTTCCTTGGGCCGTGCCCAACTGACCCTGCTGCAAGCCCATCTGACCAAGGGCCTGGCCAGCGGCAGCCATGTTCTGCACGCCCTGCTGCCCCAACTGGGCCTGCTGGATTTCCTGTGCGCCCATGGTTTGGCCAATGTTCGCCAGTTGCTGACCCTGCTGAAGGCCCAACTGAGCCTCCTGGGTCTGCATATTGGCTAGGTTCTGCGCTTGCTGGTTTGTGATGTTCGCCTGCTGGCCAGCAATCTGGCCATACATCGTCCCTGCCTGCGCTTCCTGGGCGGACAACGCGCCCATCGCCTGCGCAGCGGACTGCCCCAGCTGGGTCTGCTGGATTTCCTGCTGACCAAGCGTCTGCCCAGCTTGTACAAGCTGCTGCGCCCTCGTAAGTTCTCCTTGGAGTTCTCGCGACTGCACGTCGGTAAGCAGGCCTGCGCGCTGCGCGGCCATCTGCCCCTGAATCTGTGCAATCTGCGCCGGCATATACCCCGCTTGGACGAGGTTCTGGTAGATGTTCGCTTCGAGCCCGGTAGCGGCCTGCCCCAGCTGAGCCTGCTGAATAGCCTGTTGGCCCATTGCCTGGCCCGTCTGGGCAATCTGCTGCGCCCTCGAAAGCTCAGCCTGTAGCGACCTGGACTCAGCGTCGCTAAGAATGCCCGCACGCTGCGCTTCAATCTGGCTCTGAACCTGAGCGATCTGTGCCGGAGCATATCCAGCCTGAACCAAGTTCTGGTAGATGTTCGCTTCGAGCCCAGTGGCCGCTTGGCCCAGCTGGGCCTGCTGAAGCTCCTGCTGGCCAAGTGCCTGCCCTGCCTGCGCCAACTGAGCCGCCTGCGCGAGTTCCGCCTGTGATTCTGCACTCTGCAGAGCCCCCGCCTGAGTTCCAAGGGTGCCCTGAAGCGCGGCCTCCTGCGCAAGAGTGGCCGCGCTGCGCTGGCCGATTTCGCTTTGCGAAAGTCCCAACTGGCCAAGCGCAGTACCTTGCCCAAGTTGACGCTGTTGCTGCTGTTCAAAGCCCTGCATCGCAGCCTGCTGCGCCTGCGAATAATTTTGCGCGTAGTCCTGCATGATCTTCTGCTGCATCTGGTCTTGAACGTTGCGTTCAAACTCAGCGCGCTGAACCCCTTCGCGAGTACCACCAAAAGCCCCCGCACGCACCGCTTGGGAAGCCATTTCCTGACGCGCAATGTCAGCCTGGCGACGCATCTCCTGCATCGCCTGACGTGTGACCGCACGCTGATAGGGGTTCATGAATTCTTGGGCGGCGTCAGGAGAATATCCTTCCGCGCCTTGGAGCAGGCCTTCAATGCCGAGGTTGATCGTTCGGGCCGCCTGACGCTGCGCGGGCATTGCCGCTTCTGAAATATTGCCCGCCGTTTGGATCCCGGACCGAACCGCTCGGTTCGCCAAGCCCATGTCAACGTCCGCCTGCTGCGAGGTACGTGCTGCTTGGTTAATCAACGCCTGAGAACGACCAAGGTCCGCCTGCGCGTATTCCTCCGCACCTTGTGCGGCGCGACGCATTCCCTGCATCCCCTGGCCAATAGCTCCCATTCCAAGGTCTGCGGCATTAGTAAACTGCCCCATTCCCCTTGCAATACGCTCTGAAGCAGCGAAATTCGGGTCGACTGCCCTGGCAGCGGTAAGCCCCTGACGAAGAGCGGCCTCACTGGCCGCAGTGTCCGCCTGCGCGTACTCATCCGCTGACCGTGCTGCTTGGGCCATGCCCCGTGTGCCTTGGGCCACGGTCCCCATTCCCTCGTCCGCCGCATTGATAAACTGACCAATGCCCTGTGCAGCACGTTCTGCTGCACTAAAATCAGTGTCCGCGCCTCGCGTAGCGGCCAAGCCCTGCCGGATAGCAGCCTGGCTTGCGCCAAGGTCGGCGCTGGTTTCGCCGCGAAGCATCCGCTGCGCTTCGTTAATTCCGGCAATCCCACCGGTAACGCTGCCCGCGCCCTGTCCAGCCTGCTGGGCATAGGTGCCGAGGCGGTTAGTTACACGTTCCGCTGCCCCAAAGTCAGGTTCCGCGCCGCGAACGGCTGCCGCCCCTTGGTTCATCAGGCCTTGGGCACGCCCAAGGTCGGCCTGCAGGTAGTCGTCCGCCATCCCAGCGGCGCGG
>Ga0129333_10004356_pt1 | contig 13239 bp, 23 predicted proteins | sample CPB6_08_DNA_FD_94474 | JGI IMG/M metagenome (GOLD analysis project Ga0129333, IMG submission 94474) | Freshwater to marine salinity gradient microbial communities from Chesapeake Bay, USA - CPBay_Sum_0.6_0.8_DNA | ecosystem: Environmental > Aquatic > Marine > Coastal | place: USA: Chesapeake... | reverse complement strand
TTCACGATTGATTAGATAGCGTTTTAGTCTTTTAGAAAATAACACTTCCTTGTGCCTCCCTTAGTTAGATTTAAGTTTATTAAGTTGGTATATAAGTATTTTGGCTTTAGTTTCTGTAAGTTCTTCGAGGCAAGATACTTCATGCGAAATTAAAGCTTTTGTTATTCTGTCATCTGTCAAAGCGAGTTCTGTAAACAATCCTTCAATTTCTTTTAATTGTTCATCGGTAGCTTTTGGATGTTCAAATGGTTCATCAATAATTGTAGGCGTAAATAAGTCTTTTAATTCATCATTCTGCTGAAAGGCGGGACGAGGCGATTCCGCTTTTTTGTCGCCTTTTTCTTCCCATTCTTCTTCTTCAGCATATGTGCCGCCTAACAAATCTTGAAAGCATGCGCGAAGACATTGGCTTTCAGCAACTTTCTTAATCATCGTTGCTGGCTTGCCTGTTTGTGTATTCCATAAACTTCTGCCAGTTGAATATTCACTTAATTCACAGAAAACATAAATTGGACGGGATGATTTATGGCGTTTAGCCACGCAATAAGCACCAACCAGTTTGCCACGGTTACTTAATTTATATTTATGATGAACAACGCCATTAACAACTTCATATTCGTCATTTTCATAAACAGCATCGGCTTGATGAAAGTCATATTCAGGATGTGCTTGAGCCGCTTTTCTATAACCATCACGACCGATAAATACTTGAGCGGGTTGGCTTTCTTGATATTTTACAGCCCATATTTCACGGGTGAATGGATTTAATCTTGATGCTTTACCAAGCCCTACAAAAAATTGGAATTCGCTATCACTCAATTTTGGCGCAAATAGTTTTCTAATTTCTTGTAGTTGCTCTTTGTTTTCCCACATCATTAATACATCATTTACAGTTGTCATAGCATTCGTCATTTTAATTACTCCGTTTTCAGCCAAGCAGGTATTGATAAAGTTTGTATTCCATAATCAGGGAATTCGTCTTTTTGTATATATTTATCTAATTCGACCATTAGCGTATCAAATTCATTTGCGCCATATTCTAAAGCTTCGTCGTCAAGTTTATAGATGCCGATCGCATAGGGTTCTTTTTTCTCAACAACTACAAATATAAAATTCTTTAAAGGTTTGTTTAAGCTTTCTAATGCGCGTTTAATCATACCTGCTTGCAAGTAATACCCATTAGTAACTGCGCTTGATTGAAATGCTCTAAATGATGCATCGGCAGATGTTTTTAAATCGATAACAATGTCTCCAAGCCATGCGTCAGGACGAACTTTGCATTGTAAGCCAGTTAATTCATGTCGAAAAAATATGGAATTTTCGACACGATAGCCCTGTGATAGGTATTGTTTAAACATATGGTTGTTAACAGCATCAGCATAAGTTTTAGCTTTAGCGTAATGATTTGATTCAATTACACGTTTACCAACGCTAGTTAATTCAAATTCATCCATAATTCTTTTGTTATTATCTTGTATAAATTTGCGCTGTGCTTTGTAAGCTTCAAATTGTTCTTTGCCAACATCTTTTAAACGCACCTCAGTTGGTAATTTATCCAAAGCTGGTTTTAAAACAAATTTTATATCAAACAATTCTGGCTCTAAAACTAATGTATGAACTAATTCACCAATGATTAAAGCTTCGGTTTCTTCTGTTATTGGTTTATGTTTGAAATGCATTGGGGATTTTTTGAAACGCATTAAATCGCTTCGTGAGATACCTTCTGAGCTATGATATTGCTCATTAGTAATTGCATGTATACCGTTTTCAAATTTCATTTTTATGAACTCCGCTACTCGTTATTTACAGTAAAATTATATCTAAGGTATGTTTGTTCGTCAAGCTCTATTTGACGAAAGATATTAAATATAATATAGTGAGCAAAAAGGAGGTACGAGAATGACTATAGATGAAGTTTTACATCATTTCAATAGCGAATATAAAGTATGTCAATTGCTAGGTATAAGTAGGCAAAATTTTACCTATTGGAAAAAAAAGGGTTACATTACATACATGCAACAATTAGAAATTGAGAAACTATCAGGGGGTGTATTGAAGGCAAACATACAAGATTTATATGACAGGTATTCACATCATAGCGAACGAACAAAACATGGTATTCATAAAAAAAAGGAATTACTAAATGATTAAAGCGTTAAATTGGGCATTAAGACAGCATCCTGACAAAGTAACAACTAATGAAAAATTAGTGCTTATTGGTATGGCTGACATGAGCGACGAAGATATGAATGTCAGAGTGATGAAATATAAACTTGCTAGATTTGCTGGATTAGATGTGCCTGAGATTACTGAAATATTGTCTCAATTGAGCAACAAAGGCTTTATTAAAGAGTTAGAAGAAGATACAGACGGGGCTGATACATCAATCGCATATAGATTAATAGCATCTTAAAAAGGATATTTTTAATGGATATTGAACAAAGAATCAAAGAAACGCAAAAAGGTTTAGCTGAAAAACATGATTTAATTTTAGATGAAATTGAAACAAAAGAATTACTTGATGAGATGTGTTTAAAAGCAGAATTTGGATCTTCCGAACTAGAAAAAGAAATAGTGCGCATGCTCATGGCATTACATACTTTAGACGGTGATGAAGAGTGTAATCAAGTTTATTATGAAGTACAAGAGCGTTTAGACGAGCTTCGATTATCCGAAGGAATGGAGCCAATAAAAGACAAGGTATTCAACAATGCAGTAGTAAATTTACTGAATGCGGGAATTGTTGAAACAGTAAAATCATTAAATTATAAAACAAAAAGATTGCAACATGGTGTTAAAATAAACTTTAATTATAAGATGGATTTACACAAAATGACGCAGCGAACCATACAAGAATGGAAATTGAAAAAGAACAAGTCTACTGAGAATTAGTTTTTTAGATTTAGCTTTGATCAAATAAGCCTATAATTTAATTTTTACTTGGCTTAGAATAAAAAGCCTCAGGGAGATGAGGCTTAATGTTTAATAAAAATAATAAAGGATTTTATGCTTTTTTGATTTCAGGATTTTACCTTAAGGAGTATAACAAAATGCAAAAACACGATAAAGAGTTTTTTATAAATTGGTTTGAAGCACATCTTGAAAACGATAAAAATGAATTTAGGGTTTGGGTTGATAGTTTTAAAACAACCAATAATCTCGATGATTTACATAAAGTAGTTAATTACGCTAATTCAATTTGTTTTAATGCAGATTTATTAGATGTTTTGAAAGAATAGTTGTAAGAATACAGCTTCCATGCTTTCCCGACGGCAATCGGGCTTGCATCATACAACAATAAGAACAAAAGGATTTTACCAATGACTGGTCAAATTAGCAACAAAAATTTTAATCATCCCGCCTATATCAATGTTCAATACTTTGTACTTAAAGATAAGAATTTGAATTTACTAGAAAAATTAATATTTTCTGTTTTTTATTCTTTCTATTTTTCTGGAATGCCTATCAAGATGTCAGATGCTTACTTGGCTGAAATGATTTCATCGTCTGATGGTGACTATTCAGTACGACATATGAAGCGCGTTATAAATTCTTTAGAAGAAAAAGGATATATCAAACGATACAAAAACAAAAAAGGCAAAAGGCTAATACAGGTTACAAAAATTATACAAACCCCAATAGAAATAGATGATGATGAAGATAATTTGTACACAGATGCAGATGGTAAAGTTATCCACATAAATAGTACAAAAATTATACCAGAGGGACATCCTTGTCCCCATGAAGGGACATCCATGTCACCAGAGGAGGGACATTCTTGTCACCCATATAATAAAGAAGATAATAAAAAAGATAATAAAGTGTGTGATAAATCACAGCCCACACAAAAATTTGATATTAAAAAACATAACCCCTTTGGCTTAAGTGATGAGACGCTCAAAGGTTACATTGAGATGCGAAAGGCAATAAAAAAACCTTTAACTGAGCATGCTTGGAATTTATTAACTAATGAAATACAAAAAGCGGTCGATTTAGGATACACGGCTCAACAATGCATTGATGAAGCAATACTAAATACATGGCAAGGTTTCAAAGCTGAGTGGATTGAGAATAGATTTGCTGATAAAAAGCAAAATAAAGCACCTACAAGCAATTATCCAACGACAGCAGCCCAAGAGGAGCGGTACAGAAAAGAAAAACAACTACAGGCTCAGGAAGAGGCTTTAGCGTTTCGAAATATTAAAGAGGTTGTACATACACAAACAAGTTTATTAAATATAGCTAAAATGAGAGAGTCATTAAAATAAAATGATGAATCCACATCTGACGCACATAAAATCCATATTGGACGGAACAGTTAAGGATAAAAATCCGCGCTGGGAAACCGAAAAAGCTGTAAAGCTTGCTAATACAAAGTTAGCCAAAGAGCATCAAACTACAGTGCGCGAAGTCCGTGAGAACTTAATTGCAGATTGCGATGTGGAGGATATTAAGCAAGGAGAATATACAACAGAGCAACTTGCCTTCGTCATCCAAGTTTGGGCTGAATCAGGCAAGCTGTGCTGCATTAGGAAATAATTACCAGCAAATTGTTGTGCCGTATTTATCAGTGACGCAAGTAAAAGACATCGCGCTTGATGAAATTATGGCTAAAAATAATAGTGCTGTTACTTTTTTCATGATTGCTCCTTGGTTAATAAAAATTTTTTGATATACTGCGCACGCTGATGGCTATCAATAGCTCCTTGGTATATCTAAGGTTTGATTAAGCCATTCAGCACCGAAGTTATTTTTGTTGCTTAATGCGTTCGTATGAAGTTAAAAAGCGTTGGCAAAACTCTGCAAAGCCGTCTACAGCGCAAGGATTAATTTGTGTGTCTTCTGCGACAACTACATTATCAAAGTCTTCTACGGTTAACGTATAGTCGCCGTTAACATCTTTGCTGAGGTAAGGGTAGTAATCGTCACCCATAAGGTCATAAAGATTTATATCACTGGTTGATGGGGGTGTTGGCTCTTCTACTTCTTCGCATAGTCTGCGCTCGTATTGCGTGTATAAATAGTTATGCCATTGTTCTTCATCGTAATTATTCATTTTGTGCTCCGCTACTCGTTGTTAATGATTGCATTATAGCATTGCTGTTATATGTGTCAAGCTTTATTTTACTAATTTACTGGGTAGTAAGTGGTAGGTAGCTACCCAGCAGGTAGGTAGCAAATGGTGGGTACCAAAAAATATTACCAATGGATTTGACATGATACATGTTGTTTGGTAAGTTATCATCTTAACTTGCACCCGCGGAATCATTGGGTCAAAAGCGCATTTTTTAGTTTTATAAACAGATTTATTAACAGGTTTTGGGGATAAGATGCATCAGAGATGTTTACATTGCAGAGGTCAAAGATACGCAACAGGTTTAGGTGGTATGCGTAAAAAATGCCATGTTTGTAATGGTGTTGGATATGTTGACTTGTCCGATTTAGAAGAGCATGATGAAAGTTATGTTGATGAATCGGCAGACATTGATGATGAGCAAACAGAAATGGAAGAACAGGAAAGAGATGTTGAAGAAGTTTCTATGCCGCCTCAAAAAAAATCTAGAAACCGTCGTAGTGAGTAATTGAGTGACTAGAGGTCAATTTATTGCTTACAAGCGTGAACTTTGTGGTTATAAAAAAATTGAATTTAGTAAATTGCTTGGCGTGGGAGATGATACTTTACGCTCATGGGAGCGCGACAGATTTAAACCCGCAGGTATAAATTTAAGAAATCTTGTTAAATACTTAAAACTTAGTAATGATGATATAAAAACATATTTTGAGTATGAATATGTCCCGACCATCTAGTTATAATATAGAATTAGCCAAAATAATTTGCGAAAGAATCGCAACGCATACTATTGGCATTCAAGCATTATGTAAAATGTACGATGATATGCCAGACCAGCAAACAATTAAACGTTGGCGACATACTATTCCAGAGTTTTGCGCTTTGTATGACCAAGCTAAACAATTTCAAGCTCAACTATTAGTTGAAGAATGTGAAGATTTGATACCATTAGAGATTAAAACTTACTTTGATGACGCTGGGAATGAAAGATATGACCCTGTAAGTGCAACATTGCTTAAGGAAAAGGTCGCGCATAGACGCTGGATGGCCGCTAGACTCGCACCTAAAGTTTACGGCGACCGTCAAACGATTGAACAGACAGTCACAGTAAAACATGAAGATGCGTTAAAAGAGCTTGAATAATTAATCTATTTCATCAACAACATTAAGCATCTTTTTTAATTTATCATAAAAATAATCAGCATCAGCATGACTTTCTATTTCTTCTAAATGAAAGAAAGTATTTGTGTGAGTCACGCCATCGATTGTTTTAATATATACAATAGTTTTTGTGTATTCTTTTGCAAATGACGAAGATGTTTCTTCATCAACATGAAAACTTACAATATGATTAGTGTTTAAAACTATAAAACCATTATCCATATATAATTCTATAAACATTATTTTTGTAATCCTAAATCTTTAAGTTTTTGTGCAAATTCTTCAAAATTGTTTTTATTCAGCATTTGAACAGAAAATGCAGATTCAAAATCTTTTAATATAAAATCACTTAATTTTTGATTTAACTCACCAATCTCGTCTTTTGTAAAATCATTCATCATTCTTTCTCTAAATATCGAACTAAAGTCATTTGACTTCTAATAGCCTCGTAAGCATGTTTTGCGCCAATTAAATATTCAAAAGAGTCTGATACAACACCTTCTTTTAGTCTTTCGTTAATATCATTAAGTTGGCACGCGATCCAATAATCAAGTTTTTCTAAATTCATCACAAACTACCCCTAAAAAAATCCGCCCTACACACAGAGACATAAGACTCCTCACGCCCGATTTGTACTTGCGCGCCTTCATCAATTCGTTTGCCATCTGCATCTATACGGATGTTCATTGTGGCTTTTTTACTACAAGAACATGTTGTTTTAATTTCATTAATTTCATCAGCCCAAGCTAATAAATATTTACTGCCTTCAAATGGTTCGCCTTTGAAATCAGTGCGCAATCCATAGGCTTGAACTGGTATATCTGTAATATCTACGACACTTGCAAGAAATGTGACTTGTGCTTTTGTGAGAAACTGCGCTTCATCTACAAATACGCAACTTACCCCTTCAAGCAATTTGGCGTCAAATGTATCCGCATCCCAAACCATCGCATCGCTAGAAAGGCCTATACGCGATTCAATTCTACTTTTACCAACAACAGCAGGAATCAATAAAAGTGTCTTCATGCCCCGCTCTTGATAGTTATATGCTGATTGTAAAAGGGATGTCGTCTTGCCAGCATTCATCGCTGAATAGTAATAATAGAATTTCATATTTCTCCATAAACATTTAACAAATTCTCATGTGTACAATTAACAGCGCATTTTATATAACCCAGTTGTGAGCTGGGTTATTCATGTGATTGTGTTGCTTAAACAATTATCATTGCTTCCATCTACGAATTACATGACCATGCTTAGCAATTTCATCAGCTAATAAGTTGTAACTTTTCCTACCCAGGTTTGGGATTAGTTGTATAGCTCTCTTGTTGCCTGTTTTGAATGGAAAATTTACTATATCTTCGACTGTATGCAAGCCTTCGGCTAATAAACAATTCTTAGTTCTTACATTCAAATCTAAATCATCGATGTGTATGTATTTTACCTTCACAGGAAGCATTACATTAACAGCATTGAAGGCTTTAGATACTTCTTCTTTAAATTCTTGAAATTCTTTATATACATTGTGAACGCCTTCGCTGTAACTATTTATTAATCTTTGATTGTCAGAAATATATTGATCTATATTGCCTCTATCAAACTTAGATAGACCATTAACTCTAAGATGTAATTCATTAATTTTTTGAGCCATCAGCTCAATTTTTTTAAAAAAATGATGATATTGCGCATCACGCTCATCTAAAGCTTTAGCTAAATCATCGTTTATTTTTTGTTTAATGTCATTTAGCAACAGCTCATACATTTTATCTAATATCATTCATACTCTCTCAGCATATTTAATCGTTTAGCATCATGCAAAATTTCACGTATTTCTTGAACATAGCGGAAGTTTACTAATCTGCGTAACTTTTCAGTTTCTTCTTTTTTATTGTTAGCTAGATGAGACCCAATTCTATCTACATAGTCTTCAAATTCCTTGAGCAACATCAAACTAAGCTCACATTGAAAATCTAAAAGAGTTACAGCATCCCCTTTGTCAGCTGGCAAAATATCTTCAATGTATCTGCGCATTGCAGGAAGTTTATTTTCTTGAAATTGCGTTAATACAAATTCAATATTTGACGGCATTTCTAAATTTTGAGTTTTATAAAGTGAGTGTATTTGTTTCACATAATCTTGTAGTTCGTATAAATAATGATCCATTTTATATAATATTAAATTTAATTCTTTTTGCACTGGTTTATCCTTAATTTCTATATTTGCAAAACGCATGTTAAACCCTATGATGCTGAGTATATCACCAATTTTGCGAACGTCATCTATACTTTGACAGTCAAATGTGATTTGACCAATTGTATAATCTTCACTAATATCAAGTTTTATTCCCATAGCTATCCTTTATGACAAAATTATCTGAACGTGAAAAATTAATTAGACAAAAATTGAAAGATGATTTCCCTCATTTTGCCTCAAAATGCCTCAAGATTCGCACAAAAGAAGGGCAGATTCTACCGTTTACATTAAATCGGGCGCAATTATACATACATGCTAAGTTAGAAGAGCAGCGCAATTTAACAGGCAAAGTTCGTGCATTAATATTGAAAGGGCGTCAACAAGGATGCTCCACTTATGTAGGCGCAAGATATTACCATCAAGTTATACATCGGTTTGGTACACAGGCGTTTATATTGACACATGCTTTAGACGCAACTAATAACTTATATAAAATGGCACAACGATACTATGAAAATACGCCCGAATTACTTAAACCGTCCGTTACCACATCAAATGCAAAAGAACTTATTTTTGGGAAACTCGACAGCGGATACAAATTGGGTACTGCCGAAAATCAAAGTGTCGGTCGTTCGGCGACGATACAACTTTTACATGGTTCTGAAGTTGCATTTTGGAACCATGCCAGCGAACACGCCAAAGGTATCTTTCAAGCGGTTCCTAACGCAAGCAATACGGAAATTGTGCTTGAGTCTACAGCAAACGGCGTAGGCAATTTCTTTCATCAACAATGGCAAAAAGCTGAGGCTGGCGAATCAGAATACATTGCAATCTTTGTGCCGTGGTTTTGGCAAGATGAATATCAAGTAACACCTCATCACGGGTTTACATTGACCGTTGACGAAGAAGAATTAATGCGTCAATATGGCTTGACTATTAATCAAATTGCTTGGCGTAGAAACAAAATAGCAGAGTTTAGCGTCAATGGCACTGATGGCATTAAGTCATTTATGCAAGAATACCCTTGCAACAGTGCTGAAGCATTTCAGTTGACTGGTGAAGATAGTTATGTCGCTAATGAACTTGTGTTGCGTGCTCGCAAAACAATCCAGGTGGACGATTACGGGCATCTTGTTATCGGTGTTGACCCTGCTCGGTTTGGGGCTGATAGATCAGCAATTATCAGGCGGAAGGGAAGAAAGGCTTTTGGTCTTGAGACTTATGTCAAAAAAGACACAATGGAAATTGTCGGAATCGTTAACAACATCATTGTTAGAGAACAACCTGCCAAAGTTTTTATAGACATTGGAGGCCTTGGTGCGGGAATTGTAGATAGGCTTAAGGAGCTAGGGCATGGAAATGTCATCGTCGGCATCAATGCTGGCTCAACACCGCTTGATGGTCGCAAATACAGTAATAAGCGGTCTGAAATGTGGGGCGAACTTAAATCCTGGCTTGAAGATGAGCCTTGTCAAATACCTGACGTTGATGAACTCCATTCTGACATTTGCGGAACACGTTACCGAATTGATAGCAATTCCAGATTAGTCATGGAAAAGAAAGAAGAAATGAAAAAACGTGGTATACGTTCTAGTGACACAGCCGATGCGTTATGTTTGACATTTGCTTTACCCATAACACAAATTGCAAATAGTAGCAAAACAAGTCAAACTGCTGGTAAGATAATGGGTAAACAACGTACTTTACTTTCAGCAAAGGGACAGCTATATGGTAACAGTGGCTAAAAGTGCTTCTGACAAGCTTGCACGCATTAAAGAAGATGTTTCTACGTCTTATAAATATTTTCAAGACAACTTTAAACGCTTTCATGAGTTTCGAAAATATATTTTTAAAGAATCTATAACTGAACAACAAAAAGCCGCCATGATGCAATTGCATCGCCCTGTGCTTGAGTTTAATATTTTAGAAGCTTACATATCACGCCTTCTCGGTGAATTCGCACAACAAGAGCCAAGTATCTGTGTGACTCCTGCTGAAGGCGTCCCTATACCTTATGAGGTTTTAAATCTTGTAGAAGGCCACATTCGCCATATACTTCATCAAGCAGATAAAGACTCATTTAGTTATGAGATTTACAAAGACTTGTTATCTGGCGGCTATTCAGTAGCCAAGGTCTGGACTGACTATTCAAGCCCTATGAGCTTTAATCAGCAAATCTATCTTAGTCGAGTATTTGACCCTACTTTATGCGGATTTGACCCAGCTGCGCGTGCGTCACATAAAGGTGATGGCCAATACTGCTTTGAAGTTTTCCCTATGGATGTAAAAGACTTCGAGCGCGATTACCCTGATGTAGAACTCAAAGGAATTAACTACGAAAGAGACTTTGAGGGATTCAATTGGTCGTATAAAGATGCGATGGGCAAAAAACTTATTCTTGTTGTTGATTACTTTGAAAAGAAAAAGAAACGCACTCGTATTGTAAGACTTGCGGATGGCCGAGTTATGACTGCAAAAGATTATGAACGCATGCAAGCCTACTGGCAAGAAATGAGTTTTATTGAGCAGCTTCCCATTATTGTTGGTAAGCCACGTTGGACAGAATTAGAAACTGTTTGTCGTTACCGTTTGATTGAAAACCAAGTTCTTGAGTATGAAGAAACTGATTACACCTATTTGCCTTATGTTTTTGTTGATGGTAATTCAATCAATTTGACCCAAGGTACGTCAAATACAACTTATCAGATGACTCGACCATATGTATACCATGCAAAAGGCATTCAAGACCTTAAAAACTTTGCAGGTATTAGCTTAGCAAACTACTTAGAAAACCAAATACAATCTAAGTTTATTGTGATGAAAGAAGCCATACCGCAAGAAGACGATTACATTGAGGCACTAACTGACATTCAAAAAGCCAATACAATCGTGGTTAATGCTTTCTATGAAAATGATCCCAACAAACAAATTCCGATGCCAATTAGGGAAGTGGTTAACCAAGGCGCACCGCCTGAAATTATGGGCGCATTCCAGGTTACTGACCCAACCACACAAACTATTTTGGGTTCTTACGCTTCTAATCTCGGTCGAGACGACACAAGATTGTCTGGAAAAGCTGTTATTGAAACAGCATCTCAAGGAAACTCTGCCGCAATGCCTTATATTGTCGGTTACTTACAGGGTTTAACACAAATCGGGAATATTATTGTTGACTTAATGCCTAAATATTTAGTTGGTAAACGTACAATTCCTGTAATTGACAGTAACGGTGAGCAGTCTTATCAAGAAATTAACGTAGAAGGCAAACCAATACTTGATTACAAAGATAGGGCCATAAAGGTTAACGTCGATGCTGGCGTAAACTTTCAAGTGCAAAAGAACAAAGCATTAGAACAAATAGTGGCATTAATGCAAGCAAGTCCTCAATTCGGGCAGTTTATGAATAGTCCGCAAGGCCTAAAAATCCTTGTATCTAACTTAACTGTGTATGGGGCAGATAGATTACAAGAATCAATTGAGCCATATTTGCAAGAGCAGCAAATGCAACAACAACAGGCAATGGAAATGCAGCAGCAAGCGATGATGCAAAATCCACAAATGATTCGTGCGCAAGCTGAAATGATTAAAGCGCAATCTGATGTGCAGCAAACACAAATTGAAAACCAATTTGAATTAGCAAGATTAGCAACTGAAAAAGAGTTGGCTGATGCAAAAATACTTGAAGCTGAAGCAAAAGTATCGCAAGCTCAAATTGACAGTGCTGTTCGTCTCGAAGAGTCGCAGACCAGCCTTGAGGTACATGCGCTAGAATCAGCCGCTAAACTAGCTGAAGTGCAACAACGCGCACAGGCTCATCATATGGACATGCGTAAAGGAATGAAAGAACTAGTTGGAGAGCAAGGTGCAAAGTCTTCTGAATAAAATATTACAAGGCATTTATGGTTATGGGGTAAATCCAACCGTTTTTGAAAGAGGCTTTCCTGGAATGGTTAAACCTGGAAATATTGATATTTATAACCGTCCTTTAGTAGAAAACCCAAAAGGCGGCACAAGCACCGTTTATTCTATGGGCGTTAATTTAGATGGTATTGAATATTTAATACCTAGAATAACTGATGACGGCAGAATATTATCGGAAAAAGAGGCTGTAGAGCATTTTAAAAAAACTGGAAAGCATTTTGGGATATTCGAAAGCCCAGAAGCATCAACGCAACACGCCAAGTACTTACACAATCAACAAAAATCTTTTTATAACCTATAAGGACATAAAATGAAAAAATATAGAATTACAGAGCACCACATCACCCAACAAGGCGGTATTGAGAAGTTAAAACGTGACGGATACACTAGAAGTGAAATTATGCAAACCATGTATAAGGTTACAGATGGTGCAAGCAAAGACCAACGCACTAAAATTGTTTCTGAACTCTTTAGGAAAGAGTGATGAAGACTTTGCTCAAAGACGAAAGCGGCTCTGATGTTGTATTACCACGCGTGACAGATGTACAGCCTGTTGCTAATTGGTGGATATGGAAACCAAATGGCATGTTTGAACGAGCAATTGCGCTTGTGATATTCGATTATTTTGAGCCAGAAATGGAAGTTATTGAACAATCAACTGCATTGGTTGGTGTGTCAGATTTGGGTCTTGCATCAATGGTTGAAATTTTAAGCGAAGAGCGTAATTATATATATTCTGAAACTTATCCTGGAAGCTAATCATGAAAAAGAAAGCACCCGCAAAATCAGCAAAACACATGGATGTAGCACAAGACAAAAAACTTATTTCTAAGATGATTAAAAAATCTGAAAAGAAAGATGTTAAAGAAGACAAAGCTATGATGAAAAAAATG
>Ga0129333_10004355_pt1 | contig 13239 bp, 23 predicted proteins | sample CPB6_08_DNA_FD_94474 | JGI IMG/M metagenome (GOLD analysis project Ga0129333, IMG submission 94474) | Freshwater to marine salinity gradient microbial communities from Chesapeake Bay, USA - CPBay_Sum_0.6_0.8_DNA | ecosystem: Environmental > Aquatic > Marine > Coastal | place: USA: Chesapeake... | reverse complement strand
TTGGACTGCCCCATTTATTTCAAATACGGCAACCATGACGAAAGGTACCAACACTACCTTTGGCAGAAACTGGGGGAATTGCATGGGGTGGAGGACTTTGAACTGAACAACATGATCACCAAACGGGTGTCAGGTATTAAATTTATTACCGACAAAAGGATAATGAAGGCCAATGACCTGAATATTGTGCATGGTCACGAATTTGCCAGTTCAATCATTTCCCCGGTAAACATTGCCCGTGGCCTTTATTTACGGGCAAAGGCCAACACAATTTGCGGACACCACCACCGAACGTCCGAACATACCGAACAAAACATTGAGGGCAAGATTGTCACCACCTGGTCGGTTGGTTGCCTTTCTGAACTACACCCACAATATATGCCCATAAATTCGTGGAATCACGGGTTTGTGGTGATTGACTTACATGGAAGCAAGGAATTTGAGGTCAGGAATAAACGCATTTGGAAAGGTCAGATTCTGTAATTTTGGCCGCCGTCATTGCTGATTTAAGACGGCGAGAAACCAAGGGGCTGGAAACGTACGGGACAACAATGGACCGAACGGATTTAAGCCGTGAGGAATGGTTGAATCATTTGTATGAGGAGGTGTTGGATTCTGCACTATATTTGAAAAAATTAATCAATGGCACACAAAGACTCACCAATATTGAAAAAACAGATTCGGGAAATGCTGGAGAAACTACCACCAGCGGAGAGATTGGCAATACTGGAGCCGTTATGCGAAAAATATCGGAAGGAGAGCCGGACGGAGGTGGAGACGGATCTGTTGAAATGGAAAGCGAAGATGAAGATTCCGAGGGTGAGGACCGACTATTGATTTGCTCAACTGAGATTGAGGCCGCCGTCAATGCCCTATATACAATCGAAGGTAAAGACCCTATGTTACTGGGTCACCAAGAGGTCAGAATGATCAAAGAGATTGAGGCTATGTCTATGCACATAACATACCGGGCATTGGCTGAGATTTACCAAACCGTGTTTTATGATCAATTAACGGGTGATGGCGTAGATGATTAATAGGATTTCGCCGAACACCTTGGCCGTTGGGCCGTCAAAATACTTTTCGGCATACTTACTGAAATCCTTTCCCGTGGCCTCTTTGCATTCTTTCAGTAGCCCCTGGGACCTATAAACGGTCACAATAAAGGCCGAGGCCATCCGTATGGATTTGAATTTGCGGAAAGCCATGATGAATGCCCGTGGATTTTCCTGATACAATTTTGCGTAGGCAATGGATAGGTCAATAAATGTTTTGACCGTTTCCTCATTTACCAATTCGGCTAATTCTGTCGGGGATAGGTCACGGGCCATTTGTTGACTTGTTTTTGTTGGTAGGCGGCAAATGCTAATTCAATGTCCAGTTTTTCGTCAGCGGTCAATTCCTTTTCGGGTGGCCGTATTTCACCATACCTTGGCCTTGCCCATTTTCGGTAGGCATTCATGATGCTGGCAAAATAAAGTGGCGAAAAGTTTTCGTAACATTTGACATCTTCAACATCCAATTCCCCAGCAACGGCAAGATCAAAAGCCAATCGGATTTCAGCCGGGGTATGGCCTCCATAGTTGTTTTGGATAAACTGCAACAACACGGCCTTTTCACGGTCATTTGGGACATTGTGGGCCTTTATGCCAACAAGGACCATTGCGTATCGGAGGGCTTGTTTTAGTGGTTCGATGTCCAGTAGGGTCCCAATCCGTCGGTCCTCAATGGCTTGTTCAAATTTGACAAGTTCACCATTTGGCGAGGGCTTGGATACGGGCTTCGCTGGTTCCAGTCCGATTTGGACTTTCATGAGTTCGTTGATGTGTGGCATATTGTTTCCGTTTGAAAATTCCTTGGTAGTTCATTTCCATCGAATAGGTCAGCATATCAACGGCCTCAGCCTCATTGTTGCCTGATTCACGTACAATGCGTGTCAGGGCCATTTTAAGGCCCATTGGCTTGTACTTTGGCAATTTCCTTTCCGTTCTATACTTTAACCATTCAGTCCATTGTTGGGCAAATAAATGCCCAAATGGAAGGTTGGTGTCAAATATCTCTGTTTGTTTACTCATTTCATTAGTGTTTAGGCATATCCCCTCTATATCCGGGCAAGGGGAGTTTGTCAAAACTAACCTCAACTTGCTCAAATTACAGAGGACAATCAAAATGACTTTTTTGCCATTCTCCAGGGTCCTTTGTCAATCGGTTCCAGTCCGTTCCACCGCATCCGGGGGCGGGTTTGTCACGGCTTTACTTTACTTGCCCGTCGTTGGTTGTGAGGGGTCCACATTGCCAACACTTGTTGCCTTCGTACTGAACTAACCGAACGATTTTATTTGCCATTCCTGGGTGGCTGGATAAAACCGGGAAAAAACCTATAAAAAAAACCGACCGAGGTTCGGCGTTCCCTGCCTCCCCCCAATCGGTTTTAATAGCTTGTCAAACAAAGCGGCATTGCCGGGGAACCTTTGTGAGACACAATTATACGGAAAATTCTCGAGTTGACCTAATTTTTTGTAATTTCTTATCCACAGACTTCCAATAATAGGCCGTTACCCGTTCAAAATTTACCGATTCAACCATCGGCAAGGCTATTTCGACCAGTTTTTCATAGTATGGCATGAAAATTCGGTCATTGACCTCAAAATGGTCCTCAACAATTCGGGAATATAGGGACACCATTGAGTGATCACTATACCCAACCAATTCGCCAACCGTCTTTGCATTCAATGGGAGCCGTTTGTAGAGAAAGTGAGCCAGCGACTGCCGGATGAATGACAACGACACACCATTGTCCAACCGTCTGCGTTTTTTGGTATATCGGTTGGCATATAAAACTTTACGATCCACACCCATTTCAATGCAGTATTTTTCAACAACTAAATTTCCAAGGTCAATGTATTCTCTCATTTTAGCAATTTGATTTTTTGGTTTAGGGAATAGCTGGCAAAGGTTTTGCCGTTTTTAGTTACAGAATCCGTCCAAATTGTGTGGCCTTGGCTTCTAAGGTCAGCAATTCGGGCGGCCAATCGAAAACACCCAAATTTTTCAAGTGCCTGGATGGGGGTGATTGATCCCTTGTTAGAAAGGTAATTGAGAATCTTTTCGTTTTGGGTTTTTTTTGCCATTTGTTTTGTATTTGGTGATGAGTGAATTGAGTTCGTCCCGTGTCCATTTTTTTACCTCATGGCGGTTTGATTCCAGCCAATTGACGGCATCCTTTCCGATTTTCATGATCAGGTGTTTTCGATATCCTATTAAATGGAATTCGTCAAACCCATTGCATCGAATACATTCTCCCGAGCAATTCCATTCATGAAATCTAAGAAATGATCCGCCCTTAACTGGAACATAATGACCAGCATTCATTTGATCAATAGGCAAAGACCTAAAACATGATATGCAAGTAAAATATCCATCTTTGCTGTCACGTTCCCTAATATAAGCATTGAAAACCTTTTGAGCCTTTTCTAATAATTTAGGCAGTGATATTTGTTTTTGTTTTGTAGTTGCCATTCCTTATTGGTTTATCAAATGCATCTTGGTGATTCCAACCTCTTAATATTCTTTGTCTTATTGTTTGTTGATTTTTTTTTGGTATTGATAAATGTCTAAACAAATCCATTATTGGCCAATTCTTACCATTGTAAAAAACAAAAAATGTCGTTTCTCGATTGTTTGCATTTTGTTGGTTTGTTACAAATCTGCAATTTGATGGCTCATAATTTCCATTATTATCAATGCGATCAAGTTGTAAATTGTCAGCGTAACCATTAGACAATGCCCAATTTTTAAATACTTCAAAATTTTTCCATTCATCACATACACTTATGCCTCTAAGTTTGTACCTATTAAAATGAACATATGTATCTGATGTTGCACGTTCTAACATTGAAGTCCATGATTTAAATAACCTTGTTTTACTTTCGCCATTTCTTGTTTTTGCTATACATCCGCAACTTTTTATGCGTCCACGAATTAGATGCATAACACGAACAACATTTTGATTTCCGCATTCACATTGGCATAAATATGCCCTATTTGTTTGACCACTTGGCAATCTATATGGAGGTGCTTCATTCAATACTGTCAATTTACCAAAGTTTTGGCCATTTGATAACTCAATCTTCATATTTGCATATTTTAATGCAATATAAGACATTTAATTGAATTTACCAAATTTATCTATGTGCCATAGTTAAGGGCCGAAAATTCGGTTTTGCGGTAACTAATTATTGTTCGGAGTGCATCCAATTGATGGGTGGCGGTGGCGTTAATTCTATCCAGCCAATTGACCAAATAATTGTATTCCTTGGCCGCAGTCTTGACATATTGGTTGATTGTTGTGGCCGATAGTTTGTCGGTCAACAATCTGTCAATGGCTTGACCAATTTCGCCATTTATCACTTGATCTTGGTGGTATTTAGCCTCAGCCAAACATTGGCCTGACTGGGCAACAAGGATGGCCAATAACTCCATTCGTTCCAATAATTGGTCGGGTTCCTGTCCGTGCCGAGTTTCAAGGAATTGCTGGAATTTGGCCGCCTTTTCCTTTAATTGTTCGTGTGTCAAAATGGAACGTCCGTTTTGGGTTTGAAGGTATTGACTTGGATGTTGTGTTTTGTGCCATCCTTAGACTTTAAAACGGTCAATTTTAACTGATCGGCCCCTTTGTAGTCTGACAATAGGCTTTTGTTTTCGTTACAGTACTGGGCCAATTCCTTTGGATCAACGACCAGTTCGGTCACAACAAAATCGGGTGCGGTTTCTCTCGGTTTAAAGGCCCGGATGCCTTTAGGGAATTTTTGTTCCATTTTATTGGTTTAAATTATCAATGTAATCGTTTATAGATTGCTCACGTTTTGCCTCATAATAGTCATCAAAATCCCTTTCGGATTCATCAACGTCATCCAGTAGATAATCTAAAATGTCCGGCAATTCGGCATCAATCTGTGCCTTGAGTTCATCGGTGATGTTTTCGGGGTATTCCAATACCTCTATTTTTTCATGTTTCTCATTGTACACCCCATCCTCAAACCACCCAGCCTCATATTCATAGGCCACCTTTAAGGTCAGCCAAACAAAGTTATCATTTTCGTCATGCAATGCCCATTTGATCCATGTGGTACCTTGTTTCATTTTGATATTTTTTTGATGTGTTTGGAAATCTCTTTTTGGGTCGGGTTTTGGACTTGGTCCAATGGCAATTGCCTTTCTTCCAATCGGAATTGGAGTTTTTGGTAGTATTCATAAGATGGGCAAAGGTCAATGGCCTCAAAAGCCCTTTCCCTTTCCTCGTCATCCATATCCGTTGTCCAAACCAATTTACGCAACAAATCCCTTTCCCCATCGGTTGGGTAGTTATCAGTTTCCGGCTTGGTATTGAAATCCATTTCCTCGGCTGGTGTGGCCTCAAAGCCAGCGGCCTTCATAATCCATGATAAAAGGTTGCGGAATGCCTTGCCGGTTGCCCGTGTTTGTGCCATTGAACATATTGCATATTCATCCCATTGCCGTTTGTTGGCCTCTTTGTTACTGCATACGGCTATGCCCTTACCGACCATAAGATTGTCAGAATATCGGTAAATGTGGACCTCGGCGAGGTATTTGGTTTCCCGTTCGTTTGACTGATCCTGTACAAATTGAAGGATTGGGTAAAGGCCCAACTGGGACCCGGCAAAGGCCCAGGCTTCCACCAATGGGTATTCCTTGCCTTTAATGTTTGCGGTCAGTTTCTTTTCTTTGACAAATCGTTGCAAGATGGTTGCAACTTCAATGGCTTGGGATGGTTTGCCCAAGTCGAATGTGGTGAGTTCGTTTGACATGGTGTTTGTTTTGTGTAAGTTATGGAAAAGACCCCAATGTAGAAACATCGGGGGTTAACCATAAACCAACGCTGCATGAGAAAAAGTTCCCCCGGCTTTTGATCGAAACAAACCATTAGAATTGTTCAACCGGGGGGGTCGGGTCATATTTAATTGCTCCCCGAACGCAAATTCAGTCATGATAAAAGTTTTCGGTGCAATCGTATTCGGCCTTACGATGTGGGTTTTGCCGTTTACGGGCCTCTTTTTTGGCTTTGTATTGGTCATCCCATATGTTGTATAGGATGTAGCACATATAGGCTAAAATGGCCAGCATTAGGATTGTAATGATTACCATGTTTTGAGTATTGGGGTGATTGTGATGGATTTTAGTGCCTTATCATACGCCTCAAAAAATTCCTCCTCGGTGGTTAGGTTAAAATGTTCCCCATCTTGGGTGGCCTCAAGCCATACATTTCCGGGGGTCGGTAGTTCAAAATTTGACATTTCAACCCGGTCCCCATAGTCAACAAAAGTGACTAAGGTTTTGTCATCAATCACACCAATCCATCGGTAGTGTGATTTCCAAAAACATGGGACTGGAATGTGTACCGACTGGGTGTGTTGTTTGGTGATTTTTATTTCCATGATTAATAGTTTTCGATTTTACCGACAATCCAAAAAATAATGATGCAAGCAATGATAAAAAACCAAGGGCTTAAATCGTAATCAGGTCGGGGGTTGTACTTTCTTTTCATTTGATTTGTTTTATGGTTACCATCAATCCCGATGGCAGAACAAATATACAAAACATCTCCACATTTCCAAAAATATTTTACATTTTTCTCTAAATTTGTCACATGGAACAGATAAAAGCAAAAATTGGACGTACAAAAGTGCCTGAGAATCAACGCAAAAAGTTGATGTCGGCCTACTTAACAGACGAGGAAAAGCAATTGATTTTGGCCAAATTTGGCAACCTAACCAATGCCGTGAGGGAAGAAATTCTACCAAAAATCAGCAAAAATGGACATCGTTATACCTTTGGGGACCGAGTCACGGTGGCATGACAATGAGTTAAGGTTCACCCTCAGATCCATCGAACAGAATCTGACTGGGTACCGAAATGTCATTATTGTCGGCTGGTGTCCCCCATGGGTCCAAAACGTGGTGCATATTAAAAAAGAGGATAGGGCCGGGAAAAAGCAGTTCAGCATATTCTCCAAAACAATGGCCGCCTTTGACCACCCGGAAACGACCGACTCCATCCTATTTTGGAATGATGACCATTTTTTGATGGGTCCAATGGATGCCAAGGATTTCCGTTATTGGTACGATGGAACAATTGACGATTGGGGCCAAAAGGCCATTGGTAACTACAAAAGGGCCATAAATAACACGGCCGGACTGACTGGGTTGAATCGGTTCTATACCGACATTCATACACCAATTGTGTACCAACGGGCAAAGTTCAAGGCATTGGCAGAATTGGATTGGTCAAAGGAATATATCATCAAAACGGCCTACACTATGCGTGAGGTCGGCAATTTTGAATATTTGCCCGATTTGAAGGTCAACAAGACTCTTCCCTATGAAAACTACAAAGGCAAAATTGAGGGCCGTAAATGGCTCTCAATTGGGCCTTATGGTGTATGTCCCGGCTTGGTCCAATTACTAACCGAATATTTCCCAAAACCATCAAAGTATGAGAATCGTCATTACGTGTCCCGATATTAACTCAATGCACGGTGGCATCCGTGTCATTCTTGAGTGGGCAAATAGATTGCAAGATTTGGGGCATCAGGTGTTTGTATTGGATCAGGCAAGACGACTCAAATGCAAATGGTTTCCATTGAAAACAAGAGTGGTCAACAATTCCTACATCATTAACCGAGCCGATTGCCTCATTGTAACCAGTCCACACGGGGTGCAATATCTTGACCGATTGGTGCCAAAAAAGTTCGTTTTCATACAAATGATGGAACACAATTTCAGGCCCGAAAATCCAAAATGGATGGATCTGTGTCGTAAATTCTACCAAAACCCATACCCAACCTTTGCAATAAGCCAATGGAACATTGACGAATTGATCCACAAATGGGGCAAGATTGGTCCTATTTACTACATCGGCAATGGTGTCAACCTTGATCATTTCCCAATTCAAAACCCAGTAAAGGATGGCAAAACAATATTAATCGAAAGCCCCGTGACCAACAACCCAAGCAAGGACCCCGACTTGTTACAAATTAAGGTCGGCCAAAGATTGATGGCTGAAGGTTACAAGGTGTTGGGGTATGGTCGAAATACTATTGAATACAATTTGACTGAATACTATGTCAAACCCGATTTGGCAACATTGAACAATTTATATTCAAAGGCCACAATATTGCTAAAAGCGACCCGGATGGATGCCCGGTCCACCAGTCCGATGGAGGCAATGACCAAAGGATGTGTGACCGTTAGGGGCATTGAAATGGGTGACGATGACCTAAATTTGGATAATTCCTACCGATGTGGGTACAATGAACGGGATTTGTACGACACGGCGAAATTGGCAATGAATAGCACATTGACAAAACAAAAGGCGAGTTTGTGCCGTCAATATGTACAACAAAACAATTGGGATATTTGGATGAATAAAATTGACAACATATTAAAGCAATAAAAATGAACATTAGACAAATCGAATTCCCAGCCACCCAATACATTGGCGAGGAAACTAAAAAGAAACAAATCTATTTGCACCATACTGCAGGAAACCCAAGCGGTGAGGGGGTTTTCAATTGGTGGGCATCCAATCCCGAACGGGTGGCAACGTGTGTGGCAATTAGTGGCCCAGGTTCCAACGATGGGGAAATTGTTCAAGGCTTTTCCTCTAAGTTTTGGGGCTATCATTTAGGCATCAAACCCGGTGTATTTGCCAAACAAGGCCTTTCATGGAAAAACCTGGACAAAACCAGCATCGGCATTGAAATATGCAACTGGGGTCAACTAAGTGAACGAAACGGCAAGTTTTACAACTATGTCGGTGGTGAGGTCAAGGATGTCATCAAACTGGACAAATCATACAAGGGATGGCTATATTTCCACAACTATTCGGATGCACAGATTGAATCGGTCCGGCAATTGTTATTGTTGTGGAGGGATAAATACGGCATCCCATTGACCTACAATGAGGATATTTGGGAGGTGTCAAAACGGGCCTTAAAAGGTGAGCCGGGAGTTTTCACCCACAATTCGGTCAGGGTTGACAAGGTTGACATCTACCCACATCCTAAAATGATCCAAATGCTAAAAAGCCTATGAAACGGGAAACAATAATTCAAACCGTCCTTTGGACTGGGTACATCATTTTCATCATTTGTGCCATCCTTTCAATTTACTACAAATGAGCATCCTGATTGTCGCATTAGAATATTTGGAGCCGGAATGGGAGCAAACAATGGCCGATATTGAAGCCACCGGGCTACCTTTTGAGATAGTGAGCCGGGATGGGGTTGGGAATATGTCAAGGGCATACAATTCCATCCTAATGGACCCAACATGGAAAGCCGATTACTTGTGGTTCGTGTCAAATATCCGTTTCGATGCGGATGTACCATTCAAGTTGGCCCAAACATTGGATCGGACGGGATGGGCCGGATTGCACCCAGCAATGCCTACAAGCGACCACCATACCCACCATTTGCATCCAATTGGTGAGCATAAGGAATGCCCATTCATCGAATGGACGGCCCCAATGGTCAGGTCGGAGGTGTTTGCAAATGAGCCATTGGATGAAATGTTGCCATACTACTACATGGATTTGGATTGGAGTTATCGAATAAGGCAACAAGGCAAGAAAGTCGGTGTTGACCATTCAACCCAAATTCGGCACACCTATTTGCGTAATTTTGATCAGGAACACCCCATTTCTCGGATCAGAAAACAATTGAGGGCGTATTGGACCCCAATAAGCCAAAACCACATGGAACAAAAATGGGGCAAAGATTGGACAACTAAACTATGGCCAAAATGACAAGCCAAGTATTTAACATTGATTGCATGGAAGGAATGAAACAATACCCTGACAAATACTTTGATTTGGCAGTAGTTGACCCACCTTATGGATTAGAAAGATTAAAAAAAATTAATAAAGGTGATGCAATACACAAATTGTCTGATAAAGGTAAAAATTACAACAATAATAAACCAGACAATCAATATTTTAAAGAACTTTTTAGGATAAGTAAAAACCAAATTGTGTGGGGAGCTAACAATTTTCAGATGCCAACAAGTGAATATTTTTTAATTTGGGATAAAAAACAATATTATCCAAATTTTGCAAGATGTGAGTATGCTTGGGTTTCAATGGGTTTAAAAAAACCAGCTAAAATTTATGAATATTCAGTAATGCAAAACAATCAAACAGACAAAATACATCCTACACAAAAGCCAATAAACTTATATGATTTTATTTATCAAACTTATATACCTAAAGGTGGAAATGTATTAGATACTCATTTAGGTTCAGGTAGTAATAGAATAGCAGCCGATAAAGCAGGAAATATTGATTTTGTGGGATTTGAATTAGACAAAGATTATTTTGAGGCACAAGAAAAACGATGGAGAGAATATAAAATGCAACAAAAATTGTTTTAATGACACAAAAGGAATTACATGGAATATACCATGAATTGAATTTTTGGAGGGGATTCGTCAAAACCGACCGATTCCGGCATGGATGGGTTGGGAAACAAAAGACTCCCGAATTGAATGGTTTTGTGGCTGATTTCATAAAGTCAGTACCAAATCAAAGGGTTGCCGATGTCGGGTCGGGGGTAGTTTCAATCCTCAATGGGTTTGTCCCCGTTGTGCCAATTGACCCATTGGGTGAATTATACCAATTGGTTTTTGACTACAAAGCCCACAAAATTGAATCCCCTTTGCCCTATCCGGCTGAGGAATTGCCATTCGATGGAGAATTTGACATCGTCCATTGCTCAAATGCTATTGACCACACCCAAAACCCTATATTGGCCTACCATAAGCTATGTAAAGCCACAAAGGTTGGGGGATATGTGATAATTCAAGGATTTGAAAATGAAGGGACTTTTGAAAACTGGCAAGGATTCCACCAAAATGATATTTCAGTAGAAAACGACACATTAATCCTTAAAAATCAACAAGGCGACATTTCGGTCATTGATTCAGGATCGGACTACCATGTGAGTTTTGGCACCGAAAAGACATGGTTCGTTTGGATAAAACAAATAAAATGATTTTCTGCGTTGACATTGACGGAGTCCTGACCGATGGCAAAATTTGGGTTACTAAAACGGGCGAAATATCTAAAGGGTTCAATTCACGTGATATTGCCGCCATTCGTGAGTTGATTGCAAACGGGCATGAGGTCCACATTGTCACGGCCTCCAGTTGGCCCGGTGCTGGGGAATACCTTAGACGATCAGGGGCCGAATTGCACATCCTTAGAAACAAGGAATCAATACCATTTCAATATGACGTAGCGGTTGGGGATAGTGCCTGGGACATTCCAATGTTTCAAAAGGCAAGGTTTCGATATTGCCCATCCGATGCACAACCTGAGGTGCAGTTTTATACGGATATGCACATCCTAAAATGCAAAGGTGGTGAAGGTGTGATGTGTGAAATTGTGAACATCTTTATTTGATAGATTCGCATAAATTTCGTATATTTAGTGCCGTGGAGGTGTATTTTATCCACTTTCTGAATGAATAAAATCCCCAAAAACGAAATGACTTGCAACAAGCCAATCAAAAGTTGGCTGAGTGGCAAAAAGATGGTTGTGAAGGCTTGTGAGGGTGGAAAGGAAAAAATCATTCATTTCGGGGACGCATCAATGCAAGATTTTCGCCAACACAAAAGCAAGGCAAGGCGTGAAAACTACTGCCAACGTAGTGGTGGAATCAAAGGTGTAGGGGACAAAATGAGTGCCAATTATTGGTCTCGAAAGGTCCTTTGGAAATGCGGTAAAATCGGAGCCTAATGCCTTACAAAAGCAAAGCCCAAGCGGCCTATTTCAATATCCACAAAAAACAACTTGAAAAGCAAGGGGTGAACGTGGGAGAATGGAACAAGGCCAGTAAAGGCAAAAAGATGCCTAAAAGGGCCAAACCCAAAAAGAGATAAAATGCCAGCAGGCAGACCACTAAAATACGCACCAGACGAACTACAAGCAAAGGTCAACGAATACTTTGCCACCGAATCAAAGCCAACCATTGCCGGATTGGCTGTTTTCTTAGGAGTTGAACGCAAAACCCTCTACAATTACAAGGAACAAGACGAATTGTTACACATTGTAAAAGAGGCAATTGCTAAGGTGGAGGCAAAATATGAGGGCCGACTGATTTATGAAAACAACCCGACTGGGGTCATATTTGCCCTCAAAAACATGGGTTGGAAGGATAAGACGGAACAAGATGTTCGGGTCGAAGGTGGTGTGCAATTGGTATTTACCGATGCCACATCCGATGCGAACAGTTGAAATAAAAAAGACGAAGGTTTTTGATTTGAATCGTAAAGCATACGATTCGGGCAAATACCGGGTGCTGGCTAACCAGGGGTCAACCCGATCAGGGAAAACCTATTCGATTAGCCAACTTTTAGCTCTTTACATAGCGTACACGGAAAAGGTCACAATTTCGGTGGTCAGCCCATCCCTTCCGCATCTTAAAAGGGGGGCAAGGAGGGACATTTTGGAGATATTGGAAAAGGCCGGGTTGTATTCTGACGAGGCATTCAACAAAACCGATAATATCTACAATTTCCCCAATGGGTCCTATATTGAATTTTTTGGGGCCGAGGATAGTGGGAAGGTAAGGGGACCGGGACGGGACATTTTGTACATGAATGAGGCAAATTTGAATCCGTTTCAGATCTACACCCAACTGGCCCTCCGAACAAAGCGGACCATCTTTTTGGACTTTAACCCGGTAGACGAGGCCTCATGGGTTTACGATGTTGCCGACAAGACGGGAAACATCTTGATCCATTCGACCTACAAGGACAACCCGTTTTTGCCAAAGGAACAAGTTGAGGAAATCGAAAGCCTAAAGGATGCCGATTCTAATTTGTGGAAGGTGTTTGGGTTGGGGTTGAGGGGTGCCAGTCAGGAAATCATTTACACCCATTGGAAAACGGGTGAGTTTCCGGCCAATTGTGAGGTAGTATACGGGGTGGACTTTGGTTACAATGTACCCAGTTCGGTAATTAAGGTTGGATTCAAAGAGAATGCCGCCTATGTTCATGAGGTACTATACGAAACCAAACTGACCACAAACGACCTGATTGAACGGATGAAGGACCTCGGAATTGAACGGCACGATGAGATGTTTTGTGATAATGCCGAGCCGAAAACGATTGAGGAGTTGACAAGGGCTGGATACAATGCCAAACCAGCCGAAAAGGATGT
>Ga0129333_10004354_pt1 | contig 13240 bp, 5 predicted proteins | sample CPB6_08_DNA_FD_94474 | JGI IMG/M metagenome (GOLD analysis project Ga0129333, IMG submission 94474) | Freshwater to marine salinity gradient microbial communities from Chesapeake Bay, USA - CPBay_Sum_0.6_0.8_DNA | ecosystem: Environmental > Aquatic > Marine > Coastal | place: USA: Chesapeake Bay... | reverse complement strand
GATTAATAATAATACTTTTTTACGGATTTTCATATAGTTTAAACAGCCTCAGCATCTGTCCCACCCAGAGGAGGCTTTGGCTAGGGGATTTCATTATGCCTAGTATAAAAATATATTTGAAGTGATAATTTTTGTGACCCAGGGAACGCTAAGGGAGTGCCGGAGAAATCCCCGCTTCCTCAAGGGCCCGATCGCGGATGCGACAGGAATCACAAACGCCACAGGGACGATCTCCCCCTTGGTAACAAGACCAGGTTTGATCAATGGGAACCCCTAAAGCTAAAGCCCGTTGAACGATCGCCACTTTAGAATCTTGAATGAGGGGCGCAACTAAGCGAGGGGCGTGGCCTTCAATGCCCACCTTAGAAGAAAGATTCGCCAAAGTCTGAAACGCCGCGAGGTATTCCGGGCGACAATCGGGATAGCCGGAGTAATCCACCGCATTAATGCCCAAATAAATCGCCTCTGCCCCCTGAGCTTCTGCTAAGGAGAGGGCCAAGGCAATAAAAACCGTATTGCGTCCGGGAACGTAGGTAATGGGAATAATGGCCGGATCCAAGCCATCTTGGGGCAGGGCTTGGGCGGGATCCGTCAGGGCAGAGCCTCCCCATTGTCCTAGATTCACTGTCAAAATAAAGTGCTGCGTAATGCCCAGATGGGCAGCGATCGTTTGGGCGGACTCTAACTCTCGCTGATGACGTTGCCCATAATCAAAGGAAAGCGCAATGACCTCATAGCCATCCGCCTGAGCCTGGGCCGCTGCGGTGGCAGAATCCAAGCCACCGGAAAGTAAAACGACTGCTTTCAAAATTGATCACTAAAATTTTTACACGTTAACCCCTGCTAAAACGGAACCTGAGCATTGGCCGCTTCCGAAACCCCAGGAATCTTATCGGGATAAATTCCCGCTAGGCACTGGGAAATGCCATAGACCGCAGCGCCCAAGATCCCCAGAAAGATCGTACTAAAGACAATTTCTCGGGCCACTCCGACTAAAATAGGGTTTAAAACCATATTGACCAGGAGAGACAGCAGGAACAAAATAATATCAATTAAGATGGCCTGCATGACATTAAACCGAATAAAGCGCGAGATGGATGGATTGCGGACAACCCCTAAGATTAAAATAAAGAAAACAATAAGTTCCCCGAAAGGGATACTTTTGTAGATCATCCCTAGGGGAACTGTTGGCAAGAGGAGCCAAGCTAACAACGGAAAATCCCGCAGGACAAACTGTGCAAAGACTATACTTTCAGTCAGAGGGAGGAGATAGGCCAAGGCTGCACAGACCCGATCGGGAAACAAATTGGTGGTATTTCGCCAAGTCATAGAGAGGGAGAAGGAGGTTAGTGTACAAATTTGAGCCCCTAAGTCGCTCAGATTTCAATTTAGTATAATCCTAGGATGCGTTAGGGATAGGGTAGCGCATCAAAGCATCAGGAACCAGAGGTTAAGGATGGCCTGACCGCTTATTGCCTGACTCATTACTATCTTACTGATTATATTGTCAACCCTAGTATAGTGAATACTGCATTCTGGCTTTATGCCAGCTTCGATCGCTTCTAACATGGCAGCCTCAGAAGAGTTAACCAGCCAATTACTTAAGCTTGCGCTCAAACAATCCCACAGTGATGCGGGGATGGTTTTGATTTATCGCAGGAAACTTTTTTGGGTCGTGTTGATGGCCTCGAAGGATCAGGAACGTTGGGACTGGATTCAGGTAGAACGATCGAATTTTCACCTGGACTTGCAATCATCTCTGGGGAGCTATAACCTGCAAAAATGCACCTTTTTACCCCTTTCGATTCTCTGTGAGGTGATGGCGAGGGGAAGTGGCATAGATTGGCCCTGGATTGATGAGGAGCGTAAGCCGATCCTCTGGTCTCGAACAGGACAGGAGCCCCTGACGTTAGAATCCTTAAATTTTGATGGAGATCCCCATTTACGCTGGATTCAGGGCCGATCGCTTTGTTGTTTGCCGGTCTGGACAGAATCCCCCTCTGGCCCGCTCTGGAAGGGATTAATTTACCTAGAAGGGGATCGGCGGGAACTCCTACCTGCGGATATTCAAGGAACCCTGGCGATTTTAGGGGAACAACTGATCGCAGCCCTAGAGTTAGAAGAGCAATACCAAAAACTAGCGGCCCTCGCCCCCCTCCAGGCCGAACTCCGGGACAAGCCCCCCCCCGAAACGATCGTCCAGTCTACTGAACTGCTTCAGGCCCAAATTGAGGAACAAACCCAAGCCCTACGGCAAGCGAATGAAGAATTATCCATCGAGGTGGAGCTTAACCGACGCATTACGGATTTTGCCAAGCGATTTGTGGAGGTTGATTTTCATCGCATTGATGAGGAAATTCATCTCGCCCTAGAAGATATTGGCTGTATTTGTCAGGTCGATTCTACCTTTATCTTTCAGTTTTCCCACCATACCGAACGCTTTAGCATGACCCATGAGTGGTGTTTGGATGTGCAGGATCGCTGTCTTCATCTCTCCCAAAATTTACCTCGCCGTAAGTTTCCTTGGGCGATTAGTCGTTTATTAAAAGGGGAAACCCTCGTCATTACCGATCTGGAAACCTTACCCGAAACTGCCACCATCGATCGGATCCACTGGGAAGAATTTGGACTGCGATCGTTCGTGTGTGTTCCCCTACGCATTCAAGGGCGGCCCTTGGGTTGGCTGGGAGTTTCCCATTTCCAAGACTCTCGGCAATGGAACCCCACCGACCTACGTCTGCTCCAAAGTTTGGCTGAAATTTTTAGCTATGCCATCCATCAACAAAATGTTGAACAACAACTGCGAGACCAAACGGAAGAGTTAACCCTCACCATGGAAGCCAACGAAATTGGCATTTGGGAAATGGGGCTCACTCCAGATTTGCAAGTGGCGTATTTACAAGGATCAACCTATTGGGAAGAGTTGGTGGGGTTTGGGGCTGGGAATTTTGATGGCAAGTTTCAAACCTTTCTCAACCAAGTTCACCCTAGCGATCGGCATCTGTTTGAGTATGACCAATCGGATAGCTTAAAAGCAGGACAGGGAAGTTTTGAATACCGAGTTGATCCTTCATTAAACAGTCCTGAACCTGGACAAAATACCCGTTGGTTACGTCATCGCTATCGGGTGTCCTATGATGCCGTTGGCCATCCTGTACGCTTAATGGGTCTGGATGAAAATATTACGGAGAAAAAAGCCCTTCAGCAAGACCGGGATCGGCTCTTTGCCCTGTCTAATGATTTGCTCTGTATTGTGAACACTGAAGGCTACTTTCTGCAAGTTAATCCCTCCTTTGAACGGGTTTTGGGCTATTCCTTAGACACCCTCACCGCTCGCCCTTACCTCGATTTTGTCCATCCCGACGATCGTCAAGACACATTGGCTGTGGCCCAAAAACTGTTTCAGGGGTCATCTATTCAAAATTTTGAAAACCGCTATCGGTGCCAAGACGGTAGCTATCGTTGGTTGTCTTGGAGCACGACCCCCCTACCAGAAGCCAATGCCGCCTACGCCATCGCCAGGGATGTGACGGAACAAAAGAAGATGACCGCAGCTTTGGCTGAGCGGGAAGCGCTGTTGCAGTCCATGAACAATAATTTGCCAGGGGTGATCTATCGCTACGAATTATACCCCGATGGCTCCGATGCGGTGACCTATGCCAATTCGGGCAGTCTCTTAATTTGGGAACTCCCCCCAGAGGTGGTTATGGAAAACTGCTCTCTTGTGTGGGAACAGGTTCATCCTGAAGATTTGCCAGAGATGCAAGCCTCCGTACTGCGCTCCGCTGAACACCTGACCCGATGGATTTGGGAATGGCGTTTAATAAACCCCTCTGGGCGACAGATGTGGGTGCAGGGGCAAGCGATGCCCCAACGATTAGTGGATGGGACGATCGTCTGGGATGGCATCATTTTAGATGTGAGCGATCGTAAATTGGCGGAACAAGCTCTACGAGAAAGCGAGACCCAATATCGGCGGATTGTGGAGACCACAACCGAGGGAATTTGGATTGTGGATCAAAATAACTTGACCACCTTTGTCAATGCCCAAATGGCCACCATGTTGGGCTATGTCCCAGGGGATATGCTGGGCAAAAATCTCTTGGATTTTATGGATGATGAGGGGAAAGAAATCGCAGTACACCCCCTCAGACAGCATCAAAAGGATATTCCACAACAGCACGACTTTAAGTTTCAGCGACACAATGGCGAAGAACTGTGGGCGATCGTTTCTGCCCAGCCCATTTTTGATGATCAGGGAAATTATGGGGGCACCCTGGCCATGCTAACAGACATTACCGAGCGCAAGCGGGCAGAGGATCAATTGCGACAATATGAACGGGTGGTGGGCACAACGTCCGATGCCATTGCCGTGGTCGATCGTCAATACATTTACCAAATGGTTAATCAGGCTTATTTAGACTTTACCCAAAAGTCTGAGGCGGAAATCATTGGCCATAGCGTGGCAGAGATTGTGGGCGAGGATCTATTTGAGGCCGTTGTTCAAGCCAAAGTAGACGAATGTTTCACTGGTAACCGGGTGGAATACGACATGGTTCACATCAACGCTTACGGACAACCCTGTTACAAAAGTGTGGTCTATATCCCCTATTTTGATCCCACTGGGGCAGTTTCCGGGTTGTTGGCTAGTATACGAGATCTAACGGAGCAGAAAAAAGCCCAGGATGCCCTAATAGAAGCACAAACTCGCTATCAAACCTTCTTGGAAACAGCCATAGAAGGCTTTTTGATCATTAATGCCCAACCTGGTCATAAGGGAGAAATACTAGATGTTAATCCGGCCTATTGCAGAATGGTAGGGTATAGCCGATCGGAATTATTACAAATGCAAATTAGTGATCTAGAAACCCTAGAAAATTCGGCAGAAGTTCAAGCTCACATTCAAAAGATCTGTAACGAGGGTTCCCATTATTTTGAAACCTATCATCGTTGTAAAAATGGTCAAATTATTGAGCTAGCGACTAGTGTAACCTACGATCCTAAGAATAAAATTCTATATAGCTTTATGCGGGATATTACCCAGCAAAATCGAGCTAAACAAGCCCTCAGAAAAAGTGAAGTTAATCTCAGAACAATTGTCAATACAACGGCCTATGGGATTTTAATTTTAGATCAGGAGGGTAAAATTAGGTTTGTCAATGAATCTGCCATGATTTTTTTTGGGCGATCGGAGGCGGAATTGTTAGGCTCTGATTTTGGTGTGCCTGTTTGTGATCAGGAAGGCAAAATGGAAATTGAGATTTTTAATGATAAAGAACCTCGACGAATTATTAGTATTTTAGTTTCTAAGATTGATTGGGAAGAAAAACCGGCAACTTTTGTTTCTTTACATGACATTACAGAGCAGAAGAAAACGGAAGATAGTCTACGGTATCAAGCCTACCATGATCTTTTGACGGGTTTGCCTAATCGTACTGCGATTATGGAGAGAATTGAACACGTTTTAGATTGCCAAAATATTTACCCTAATTATTATTTTGCATTACTTTTTATTGATCTCGATCGCTTTAAAATTATCAACGATAGTCTGGGGCATTTGGTGGGCGATCAATTATTAATTGAAGTGGCAAAGCGTCTAAAAAGACAGGTTACCCAGTTTGATTATGTAGCCCGTTTGAGTGGGGATGAATTTGTAATTTTACTAGAAAATATTTCGGGTTTAGAAGAAGCTAAGACTATTGCTCATGCCATCAGAATGGATTTCCATGAGCCTTTAGAAGTGGCAGGCCAACATATTGTCAGTACGGTTAGTATTGGCATTGCCTTTAGTACTCATAATTATAAAAATAGTCTCGAAATCCTGCGAGATGCGGACAATGCGATGTATCGAGCCAAGGGTCGAGGTAAGGATCGTTACGAGGTTTTTGACCAGACCATGCATACTCAGGTGTTGCGATCGTTGACCTTAGAGCGGGAATTAAGAAAAGCCTTGGAAGAGCAGGAATTTGAGATTTATTATCAACCCATTATTTGTCTACAAACCTATACCTTAGTGGGGGCCGAAGCTTTGATTCGTTGGCATCATCCCCAGGAAGGACTGATTTCACCGGGAGAATTTATTCCTTTGGCGGAGGAAACAGGAATTATTGTGCCCCTAGGGGAATGGGTTTTGGATCAGGTCTGTCAACAACTTCTGATTTGGCAACCTTTATTGGCGGATTCCCCGAACTTTGCCGTTAGTGTTAATTTATCGGGTCGGCAGTTACAGTTGCCTGACCTCTGTGAGACGATCGATCAGATTATCGATCGCCATGCCATTCATCCCCAGCATCTAAAATTCGAGATTACGGAAACTTTACTGATTGACAATCTAGACTATACGACTACGGTAATGGAGCATTTTAAGAGCCGTGATATTTGCATTAGTATCGATGATTTTGGGACGGGTTATTCGTCATTAAGTTATCTCCATCGGCTCCCCATTCATACCCTAAAAATTGATAAATCCTTTGTGGCAGAAATGCAAGATCATGATGAGGATATCCGTTATCCCATTATCGAAGCGATCGTTACCTTAGCCAATGCTTTGGATATTTCAGTGATAGCCGAAGGCATTGAAACCTTAATACAAATGCATATTCTTCAGCGTATGGGTTGTGAGTTTGGTCAGGGCTATTTATTCTCCCGTGCGGTTACAAGTCGTGAATTTACGACCCTCCTCACTGAAAAGCAATTACCCCCTAACTTTTCACCAACCCAGAGAGCCTTTTAATTTAATTCCCATTAATTTAATTCCAATTTAGGATTGTGCTGCAAGCTTCAGGGGTAACATCAAGTAGAAGCATGACCCCACCCCTTCTTCCGTTTCAACCTGGATACGCCCCCCCATCAGAGTGACTAAACGATCGCAAATGACGAGGCCTAAGCCTGTTCCCCCATAGACACGGGTGGTGGATGCGTCTACTTGGCTAAAGGGTTGAAATAGACGATTCAGTTTATCCAGTGGAATACCAATGCCCGTATCCTGAACACTGATTTTTAAGAAGGGTTTGTCTTGCCCTGAAGAAGGTATTAAAACGGTTTCTGCGGTTAACGTTACTTGACCAGTGGTAGTAAATTTAACGGCGTTGCCTAAAAGATTAATTAAAACCTGGCGTAGACGATTCACATCGCCTTCAACCCAAGGGGGACAATCTTCTGTCATGGCATAGGATATACCTAGTCCTTTTTGGGTGGCATGAACACGGATCGGATCGAGGGATTCTTCTAGCAGTTTTCGTAAATCAAAGGGTTTATTTTCTAGCTCGATTCGATCGGCTTCTATACGGGAAAAGTCTAAAATATCGTTGATTAAACTCAGTAAAGATTGACTGCTGCTATAGATAATGGAAAGAAATTGATGTTGTTGGGGATCTAAGGGGGTATCTAACAGGACTTCCGTCATTCCCATCACCCCATTCATCGGGGTTCTCAGTTCGTGACTCATGGTGGCCAAAAAATTACTTTTAGCTTTGTTGGCCGCATCGGCGGCTTCCTTGGCTTCTGCCATTTCCTGCTCTGTACGTTTGCGCTCGGTAATATCTTCGGCAATCCCCACCACACGATAGACTTCACCCCGATCGTTCATAATCGGAAATGCCCGATCGTGAATCCAGCGTAATTCCCCTGAGGGATGCTGAATTTGATATTCTTCGTCATAGTCTCCTCGGACTTGTTTCTTAAAGGCATTGATGATCCGAGAGCGATCGTTTTCGATAATGCTATTTACAAAATCAAGGGGCTTTTCATATAACAGCGTTGCGGGTTTTCCCCAAATTTTGTCGTAGGCAGGAGAAATATAAAGCATGGTTTGTTTTTCGGGATCCGTCATCCAAAACACGCTATCAATATGTTCTGCAAATTGACGAAAGCGTTCTTCACTTTCCTGAAGGGCTGCGGTTCTTTCCTGAACCCGTTGTTCCAATTGTTCTTTCGACGCTTCGATCGCATCAAATTGGGACTTGAGGGTAGCCACCATTCCCTTAAAATTATCCGTGAGTAAGGCCAATTCTCGGATTTTGGTTTTTGGCCACATTAAAGTTTTATGTTCTTTCATCCGAGAGGGCACATTGGTGCTAATCCTGGCCAGATCTAACACAGGACGGGTTAAGCGATAACTAAAAATGGCAACGAGGGGCAAATCTAAAACTAGCATGAATAGCAGGAGGCTCAACGCATTGTTATAGAGTGCTTCTAGTCGATCGATGTAGGGAGAGGCGTTGATTTTGACCTGAATTGTCCAGGGAAGATCATTCCCCAAAGGCAATCGCTCGGCATAAAAAGACTTTCGCCAGCGGGACATAATCGATTTACCCGGTAAGTAAGGAAGCCAGTGGAAACTATATTCTCCTCTTCTATCGATAATTTCTCCACCTTCTAGAGATAGGGATGATTGTTCAGCATTTTTCACAATAACCGTATCTTGAGTGCCCAAGAGCATAACGTTAATATTCTCTCCGAGAACTTCTCGTTTGAGAATGTTTTCAAGTTCCGTCAGTCCAAAAATACCGTAAATCATGCCATTAAAGGTATTGTCAGACAATATAGGTGCAGCAATACCAATTTCTAAGTATGTTTTATCTTCATCGGATAAAAGCTCCGAAATCCTCACTTTTCTTTGGATTTTCACCTGTTCAAAAATATTTTGATTGTCTAAAGTGGTATTGGGGAGAATGTCTGAGGGTTTGGATTGGGGAGGAATGGCAATAATTAAATTTCCTGCGGCATCAATGATATACACCCGATTCAAACCTGGAACAACATACTTTAAGGTTTTCAGAAATATATTTAAGTTTTCTTTAGTTTCAGGATTTTTTGAAGAAATTAAGACAGATACTTGATTAGCCAATGATTCTATTGATAGGGTATTGTCTTTATACCAGTTCTCAATATTTTGCTGAACGGTGCTACTGTTAACTTCAAGGGTTGACCAAATTTCTGTCTCTAAATCTCCAAGGTTATTATACCCCGTAACGATCGTAATGAAGAGTAATGGGGTCATGGTGGCAAAGGCTAGCCAGGTGAAAACGACCTGTTGTAAGGAAGGTTGATGAGCTTGACGATCTTTTAAAAAAGTAGTGGAAAGAAAGTTACTAATAATACTTGCGATTAAGGCATTAAAAATACCATTGAGACATTGTTTTAACGCAATTAACAAGGTGCCAGAGGGGGAAAACCCTAGCAATTTGCCGTAGAAAAAAGACACTAGGATCATCCCAAAGGGAACCCAATAGGCGAGGTCAATCAGGAGCACATTGCGATAGCCGCGCTTCATGCCTATGCCCACCCACAGCCCTTCTAGCGTGAAAATGACAAGGGCCCAGGGATGCCCCCAGACAATCCAGGTGTAGCTCCCGGCAATGGCAGCGGCTAAAACTCCAGCGGTTAAACCATAGAAGTTTAGGATCAACATCACCGCAATGCTACCAAAGAGGAAATCCACCCCAAAAAAGAGGGGCAGACGTAAGACATTGCCCATCCATGCCGCGATCGTAAGCCCTACAATTCCGACCCAAGGGTGATAGAAAGTGTGGATCAGTCGCAACCAGAAAGGTGCCTGCAAAAGGCTTGAAAACCGTAAAGCGGACTTAGGGGGAGATTGGCGGGGCATAGGGTTATCTTTCCAGAGGATTGGGATCGGTAACAGTGGGAATTGGGAATAATTTGGCCCAGTAAAAATTGGCTCAGTAAAAATTAGTGGGGATGAAACGGATAAACGATCGGGGCAAGAACCATCGTAATGGCAAAGAAAATGATCGTCAGCGGTGTACCGACCCGTATAAAATCCCCAAATCGATAGCCTCCCGGCCCGTAGACCATCAGGTTGGTCTGATAGCCAATGGGGGTCATAAAACTAGAGGAAGCCGCAATCATCACCGAAATGACGAAGGGTAATACACTCACCCCCAAGTCTTTAGAGACCGCCAGGGCAATGGGAAACATGAGGGCCGCCGCTGCGTTGTTGGTAATCATTTCCGTCATGGCCGCTGTAATCAGGTGAATTATAGCTAGGGCAACCCACGGGTTACGTCCCGCCGAGCCAATAAACGTAGAGGCGATCGCGGTGGCGGCTCCCGTTTCCTCTAATCCATAGCCAATGCCCAGGGCGGCCCCAATGACCACCAACACCGACCATTCAATATTACGAATAGCCCGATCGGGACTACAACATCGAGTCACCAACATTAAAATAGCCGCCACATTGGCCGCGTTGAGCATACTCAAGAGGCCGGTGCTAGCCAAAATCACCATGAGAATGAGGATACCCATAGCTAGGGGCGCTTTAGCATGATCGAGGGGCTCAGAATCGGGAATGCCGCTGATCAGGTAAAAATCCCGCGATCCCCTGCGTTGCTCCACAAAACTGGGAGGAGCTTCCACGAGCAGCGTATCCCCCGCTTGTAGGCAAATATCCCCAATTTTGCCCGGTAACCGTTCTCCATTACGGGCTACGGCAATCACCACCGCTTGGTACCGGGTGCGAAATCGCCCTTGCCGAATGGTTTGGCCCACCAGGGGACAGGTGTTAGAAACCACCGCTTCCACTAACGATCGCTCCGTGCGGGGTAAATTTAGCTTAAACACCTGATCCGTAGAGGGTTGTAATCCTCGAAAGCGCTGGAGATCTACCACAGAGTCCAATGCTCCCACAAAGACCAAGCGATCGTTGGATTGGAGGTGTTGCTTAGGGTTCACGGCGGGTAACACTTCCTCGCCCCGCTGAATTTCCATTAAAAATAAACTGGGTAGATTCCGTAAGCCTGCCTGCTCTACCGTCTTATTAACGATCGCCCCTCCGGGTTCCACCACCATTTCCACCGTATATTCTCGCGGATCTTCCGTACTACTAATAGCCGGTTTACGATCGGGCAAGAGCCATTGATGACAAAGTAACAGGTACACCATCCCGGCTAGGGCACAGGGAACCCCCACCCAGGTAATATCCCAAAGCCCTAGCCCTGAGGAGTTGGTACTATCAATGAGCAACCCATTGACCACTAGGTTGGTACTGGTGCCAATGAGGGTACAGATGCCACCAAACAGGGCCGCAAAGCTCAGGGGCATCATTAACTTTGATGGACTGAGGCGCAGCTTTCGAGACCATTCCTGCACCACCGGAATAAACATGGCCACCACGGGGGTGTTATTCAAAAATGAACTGAGGAGTACCACCGGAAGCATCAGGCGGGCCAAAGCCCGATTCAGTCCTTTGGGCTGGCCTAAAACATGATGGGAGATCCAGGACAGCCCGCCCGTTTGTTGCAGCCCCGTAACCACCACGTATAACACCCCTACGGTGATCATCCCGGAATTGCCAAACCCAGACAGCGCCGTTTTATCATCCAAAATGCCAGTAATCATTAAAACCGCCAATCCCCCCAAAAAGACGATCTCGGCGGGTAGAGGCGTAAAGGCGTTGCCTAACAGGGAGATCAGCATCACTCCGATGGCGAGCCAACCTTGCCAAGATAACTGGGCTAAGGGGGCTTCAGGAAAGACTAGCCACAGTAGCCCTAGTCCTAAGAGCAGACCACTAAACAAAATAATCAAAGCAATGCGTTTGCGTTGGCTCATATAAAACCGGACGAGGGCAAGACATAAAGTAAAAATGGGGTAGGTCAAGTTTCAACCTTGACGGTTCAAGTTTCAAGCCTCAATCCTTAAATTTGAAGATTTTTAAATTGGAAGATTTTCTCAAGGGTTTTGCCCCTAACGCACTCAAGAGTCTTGCAAACTCAACTATAATCCGTAGGGTTAGCCCAACAATTTTAACGCTGGAATCTCCGTAATTCTCATGGGGTTCTCCTTTAGTTCCTTAGACGATCGCTTCTTTTTTCCTGCTGATGTCATGGATCAGACCACGGATCAATTTTTGGTTTGTGGTTTGGGCAGTGTGGGGCAACACTGTGCTGCCATTTTGAAGGATTTTGGGGTTGTGGTTCATGCTATTGAACGCATAGAACCGGCAGAATGGGAAATTCCTAACCTTTTAGGCTATTTAGATGGGTTTTATCTCGGAGATTGCCGCCATGTGGAGATTTTAGAAGCGGCCCAGATTCGCCAATGTCGAGCCGCCCTCTTGGTTACCGCAGACGATCGAATTAATATTGAAGCGGGTTTGGCTGCCCGTTCCCTCAATCCCCACATTCGCCTAGTGGTTCGCTCCGCAAAAGCCAACTTAAATACCCTTTTGGCAGAGCAGTTGGGCAATTATGTCTCCTTTGAACCTACGGAATTGTCTGCGCCCGCCTTTGCCTTTGCCGCCCTCAATAGCGAAACGATCGGTTTTTTTCGCCTCAACCACTTTCTCTTTTCAGCGGTGCAGCACGTTATTGACCCTCACCATCCCTGGCTCACCCATGCCAGCCTGCAACACCTGCAAAAACGCCATTGTCGGATCCTCTGCCACCATCGCCCGCATCGCCCCGAAGCCTTTGATGAGGGGTATCCCCACGATCAGTTTTATGGCTGGGATCCCGATGCATCCATCCAAGTGGGGGATCGGATTATCACTATTGAGGTAACGGAGCAGAACTTAACCACCTCGGATGCCCCTTTACGCTATCACGGAGAGCAATCCTGGCTAGAGCGGTGGCTTTTTCCCTGGTTTTATCAGAGCCATTGGCGGCAAACCCTCCAACGCTGGGCCGAGTTTTGGAGCGATCGGTATCGACAACAAATCTGGCGGGTCTTGATCCTCTGTAGCCTCACGATTTTGAGTTTGCTCATGGGAGGAACGGTCTTATTGTGGCGACATTACCCAAATCTGAGCTTCACGAAAGCCCTATTAACCACGATCGTCCTCTTACTTGGAGGTTACGGTGATGTTTTTGGGGATATTGCCTTTGTGTCTCCCCTACCCTGGCCCATTCAAGCCTTTAGCCTCAGTTTAATCCTAGCGGGTACGGCCTTTGTGGGGGTGTTGTATGCCCTGCTCACCGAGCGATTGCTCACCCTGCGGTTTCAGTTCTTCCAACGCCGACTCCCCATTCCCAATCGGGATCATGTGGTGATTATTGGCTTGGGGCGGGTGGGCCAACGGGTCACAGAATTGCTTCACTCCTTCCGGCAACCCTGTGTGGCGATCGTCAACAAGGAACCGGATACTAAACTCTGGAACCAGGTGCCCATTGTACTCAGTGAAACCCAATCCGCCCTAGGGAAAGTTCACCTCGAAAAAGCCCGCAGCGTCATCGCCATGACCGAATCGGAAATGGACAACCTAGAGGTGGCCCTGATG
>Ga0129333_10004353_pt1 | contig 13241 bp, 11 predicted proteins | sample CPB6_08_DNA_FD_94474 | JGI IMG/M metagenome (GOLD analysis project Ga0129333, IMG submission 94474) | Freshwater to marine salinity gradient microbial communities from Chesapeake Bay, USA - CPBay_Sum_0.6_0.8_DNA | ecosystem: Environmental > Aquatic > Marine > Coastal | place: USA: Chesapeake... | reverse complement strand
GCGATCGAGTCGCCTTGAGATGGCCGCAAGCAATCCCTCGCCGGTTCGCAGACCCTCTTCGATGAATGCCCAATTGCAAATCCCGCCTGCCTGAAAGAAGCCGGCGGCAGCTGGCGTCGCAGAACTTGTAATTGCCAGATACGGACCTTGCAAGGTTGCATGAAGGGTCTCCATTCGTGCGATTGTAGGGTTTGGCGTTGGCCATTTGCGCGTACAGTCTTGCTCATCATGACGAGTAGTCTGTTTGGACGCACTTTTTTATTGATCGCGGGCCTCCTGGTCACGAGTTTGCTCGGGGCCTGGATTGTGATGAACGAGCGATTAGGTCCAACGCCCGAGCAGTCGGTTGCCTGGGAGGTCGCGTCGTTAGCCAATGTCACCAAGGTATCGCTCGAGACAGCCGACCCTGAGAGTCGTAAAGAGCTGCTGAGCTTACTTGACCGGCGCGAAGGTCTCCGGCTTATACCCAGAACAGGTAACGACCAAATCGTTGCGTTTGACCGGAGCGACACCGAACGTCGACTCACGCGATTTCTGAAGCTTGAAATGGGGGAGCGGACTCAGATTATGGGCTCAGTCAATGGCCTCGAAGGGCTTTGGGTGAGCCTCACGATCAGGCGTCAGCCCTACTGGCTTGGCGTTCAACAAGAACGTCTTGAACGCAGCTTGGACCCCCCCTGGGAGTGGGCTGCAGCGATCGTCGTGTTGCTTTCGCTCCTGGGTACCGTGCTGATTTCTCAGCAAATCAATCGTCCTTTGCGATCGCTGGCACGAGCAATCACGGGCATGGAGTCACATGGGCAAACGCCCTTGTTGCCCGAGAACCTTCCCGGGGAGTTTGGCGAAGTGAATCGTCGCTTTAATCACATGACCAAGGCGCTTGAGCAGCTTGAACATGATCGGCGCGTTGCCCTTGCCGGCATTTCACATGACATAAGAACACCGCTGACAAGGCTTCGCATGGAAGTGGAATTAGCATCACTTGCGCAAGAAGTCAGGTCCAATCTCGTGGACGATATCGAGCGAATCGATGGGGTCGTTAGACAGTTCATAGACTATGCGCGCGCAGCAGTGCTACAAGGCAGCGATACCGATGACGCTGCACCAGCTGTGCGAGCAGCTGTAGAACGCTGGCAGGACGATGGTTTGCGGATCGCGCTACATAGTCCAGATCACTTGCCCTGGGTTGGTCGACGTGTCGACATTGACCGCCTACTTGATAATCTGCTTTCCAATATTGCACGCTATGCGCGATCGTCGGGAACGCTTGATGGCGAGTTGAAACTCAGCAGTCAAGCCGGCACACTTTCGCTCGAACTCGATGATTTCGGGCCTGGTGTACCAGAGCACGAACTAGTCCGATTGCTTGAGCCTTTTGCGAGGTTGGAAGCTTATCGCAGTGACAGGGAAGGTACAGGGCTCGGTCTTGCGATCGTAAATCGCATTGTTTTGCGTCACCAGGGTCGACTCGAACTCCGACGAGCCCAAACCGGGGGTTTATCTGTCAGGCTGTTGCTGCCCTCTGCCAAAGCCGTGCTTGTGCCGGCGAGCTGATCGGCAGGGCGATGCAGATTTTCAATCGCAGGGATTTGAAAATTCAATTGGCGTCGGAATTAGAAGTTTGCTGATAATTCGTGGGCTTTCAAATTGGTTTGTTTTTTAAACCGGTTTGAAGGACTTTTTTATCAAACAGCCTAAGTCACTTTGCTTTGGAGATTCAAATGGCAAGTCTTAACGGTTCCAAAACCCACCAAAATTTGAAGGATGCGTTTGCTGGCGAAAGTCAGGCCAACCGTCGTTATCTGTACTTCGCGAACAAGGCCGACGTTGAGGGCCTGCCCGAAGTTGCAACATTATTCCGCTCAACCGCTGAAGGCGAAACCGGGCATGCCCATGGTCACCTTGACTATCTCGCACATGTTGGCGATCCTGCTACCGGACTGCCAATCGGTTCGTCGTCAGACAACCTGAAGGCCTCAGTTGCTGGTGAAACCCACGAGTACACCGACATGTACCCTGGCATGGCAAAGACCGCACGCGATGAAGGTTTTGACGAAATCGCTGATTGGTTTGAAACCCTTGCCAAAGCTGAGCGCTCACACGCTAACAAATTCCAGAAAGCTCTGGACACATTAGCAGCAAGCGCCTAAGCGCAAATAAGGCTGGATCCGAGTGGCAACGCCGGCCGGGTCCAGCTAATGTTATAGAACGAATACTCCCCTCAAAAACTATAGAGACCGACCTATGCGTGAAGGATCACTCGAAGCCCCCACACGCCATCCGATCGACTGGCAGAGCGAAGCGTTCTACGACGAGAAAGCTTGCTTCGATGAGATGGAGCGCATTTTCGACATCTGCCACGGCTGCCGCCGCTGCGTGAGCTTATGTCAGTCCTTCCCTACCCTATTTGATCTGGTCGATGAATCTGAGACCATGGAAGTCGACGGCGTGAGCCGAAATGACTACATGAAGGTAGTCGATCAGTGCTACCTGTGCGATCTTTGCTACCTCACCAAATGCCCGTACGTACCACCCCATGAATGGAATTTGGATTTTCCTCATACGATGCTGCGCGCCAAAGCGATTGCTTTTAAGAAAGGCACTGCAACACAATTTCGGGACGTCCAACTCGCATCGACAGACCGTAACGGCAAACTCGCAGGTATTCCTGTTGTTGTTCAGGCTGTCAATGCCTTAGCCAAAAGCGATGCTGCGAGAAAGCTCGGCGAATCAATGCTCGGTGTTCATCGAGAGGCTTGGGTTCCTGAGTTTGCACCGAAATCGTTCCGAAGCCAGGCGCAATCACAGGGGGCGACCTCAAAAACGGTTAAAAATGGTGAGCGTACGCCGGGCAAGGTAGCAATCTTCTCAACATGCTATATCAATTACAACGAACCTGGTATCGGTCAGGACTTGATCCAAATTCTAGATCACAACAAGATACCGTGGATTCTTGCTGAGAAGGAAGCTTGTTGCGGCATGCCAAAGCTAGAGCTAGGCGATCTCGATGGCGTTGCCGAACTCAAGGCTAAGAACATGCCCGTGCTCGCCAGGTTGGCGCGCGAAGGTTACGCCATTCTCGCTGCGATCCCCTCATGCGGCCTGATGTTCAAGCAAGAACTTCCTTTGATGTTTCCTAATTGCCCTGACACCCAGGCGGTTAAAGCGGCCATTTTTGACCCCTTTGAATATTTCACCGAACGGAGCAAAGACGGTTTACTTGATACAGGTTTTAAGGTGGGTTTAGGGCATGTTTCTTACCATATTGCCTGCCATTTGCGGGTTCAGAATATGGGTCAGAGGACCAAGGACTTACTGTCTCAAGTACCAGAAACAAAGGTCCACACCGTGGAGCGCTGCTCTGGTCACGCCGGCACATGGGGTGTGAAAAAAGAATTTTTCGACAACGCGATGAAGATTGGAAAGCCAGTCTTCAAACAAATGAGCGAACACCCGGCAGGCAAGCCTGACTGGATTGCCTCGGATTGCCAGCTTGCCGGCCATCACATTGCTCAGGGCATGGAACGCAATAAGCTAAACGAAACCAACATGGCTCACCCTCTCACTCTTTTACGGATGGCATACGGAATTTAACCATGGATACCCATATGAAACAGACTAAGATCACCCGCGATTCGCTGATGACGCTTGAAACTTATGCCAAGGCCAGGCCGGAATTTCGCAAGCGTGTGATTGAACATAAAAAGCTGAGGACCCTGGCCCTCGGCGAGCATGTGACGCTTATTTTCGAAGATGAATTGACAATTCGTTATCAAATTCAAGAAATGCTGCGTATCGAGAAGATCTTCGAAGAAGAAGGTATTCTGCATGAACTTGAGTCCTACACGCCCTTGGTCCCTGATGGCAGCAACTTTAAAGCAACGATGATGATCGAGTATGACGATCCGGTCGAGCGTAAAAAGGCACTGTCCAAGCTCATTGGTGTTGAAGATAGGGTTTGGGTGCAGGTTGAGGGGTCGCCCAAGGTTTATGCGGTTGCCGATGAAGATCTAGAACGTGAAAACGATGAAAAAACCTCATCGGTTCATTTTTTACGCTTTGAGCTCAGCAAAGACATGTGTGAAGCCTTGAAGTATGGCGTTACCCTTTCAGTGGGCATCGATCATGAAAACTACCGGGTGGCGATAAGCCCGGTGCCTGCAACCAGCCGAAACGCACTGGTCGCTGACCTCAGCTAATGTGTTTGCGCCCTGCCTGATAGGGTTCAAACCATTTTTCGATAGCAATCCGGTCTGCTTCGGTATCTGATGAGGGGTACCAAAGCGGACCCAATTGAATCACTTTGTTGGGGCGGTCAAAAGCGAGAAGCAGTATTGGGATATTTGCAGCATGCGCAATTCGCAAAAATCCAGTACGAAACCGTTCAACTTTTTTTCTCGTTCCTTCTGGTGCAATGCAAAGCCAGAAAGTGTCGCTTCGTTCAATGTAGTCGACGACCTGATCAACCACATCGCTTGCTTGGGATCGGTCAACGCTAAGGCCGCCAAACCAACGCATAATCGGGCCAGCAGCGCCACGAAACAATGACTCTTTGGCCATGAACCGAATTCGCAAATTTAATGCGAACACTGTTGACATCGCTACCGGAAAGTCCCAGTTTGTGCTGTGGGGAGCACCCGCTACCACTAGTTTGGGGTGGTTGGGAAACTCGCCTTCGACACGCCACCCAAGCAGTTTGAGCCCGATGCGTCCAGTGAGACGCATCAACCTACCGCCACGGCGCGGCGCACGTTCGGGAATGATGGGTAGCTTCATCCTTGCTCACTGCCTTTGCTCAAAAGCGCCACGGCCCGCGCCGATATACCCTCGCCCCTGCCTTCGAAGCCTAGCAGCTCTTGGGTTTTGGCTTTGAAATTCACCGAGGCCTTCGCCAGGGACAAATGATTCGCAATCGAGGCGACAATCGCCTCACGATAAGGCGCAAGTTTGGGTCGCTGCGCAATAACCGTGCAATCAACATTCTCGATTGACCAACCTAGCTGACTGATCGTCTGAACGGTACTTGAAAGCAATCGCCCGCTATTTGCACCTCGCCATGCCTCGTCATGGTCCGGAAAATGCACGCCGATATCACCTAGACCCGCCGCACCGAGCAATGCATCAGTAATCGCGTGAAGGAGTACATCAGCGTCTGAATGACCAAGCAGTCCGAATGGATAGTCAATCTTGACGCCCCCAAGAAGCAAGTCCCGCCCTGGAACGAGTGCATGAACGTCATAACCTTCACCCACCCGCAGGGTGCTTGGCGTGTGCCGGTTCAAATACAACTCAAGTGCCTGCAAATCATCAGCATAGGTTAACTTGATATTGGATCGTTCGCCCATGACAAGTACAACAGGATCACCTAGTTGCTCCATGGCGCTCGCTTCGTCGGTAACTTCAGCAAATCGCTCAAGCGCAGCGATCAGACGACGCACCGGAAAGCATTGCGGCGTTTGCGCCAGCCAGAGTTGCTCACGCGGCACGGTTTGCTCAATGAAGTTTGTTTCAAGGATCGATTGCGCTCTCTTTACGGTATCGACCACTGGCAGCGCAAGAATGCCACCGTGACCCAAGCCTAAACAAGTACTGATCAATCGCTCCAAGGCGTTGCGGGATATAAGTGGTCTTGCTGCATCGTGCACCATGACCCATTCAGCGCCGGCGGCTTCAGCGAAGCGTATGCCGGCAAGCACAGAGTCGCGTCGCTGGGCACCACCTTGGGGGCATACCCGCAAGCGTGGATTTCCAGCACCGAAGGTTTGCTTAAGAAGTTCTGGCCCCTCCCGATCGCCGGGCGCAAGAACAACCCAAACACAGTCGATCCCCACAAGACTAAGCAGTGTCCTGATGCTGTGCACGATGACAGGCTCGCCCGCGAGTTCATGATACTGCTTGGGTTTTACTTGACCGCCAGCGCCGGGGCCAAATCGCTGACCGAATCCAGCAGCCGGTATTACCGCATGAACCTTGGCGACAGCACCAAGCGGTTCGATGACGCTGGCTTGAGAAAACAACTCATTCGGCCGTTGAGGGATTTGAGGGGACTTGTTCATCATAGATCGACTAAAATTCTCTCATGTCTTGGTCTGAACAAGCCTTGCGCCTTCCCGCATCGGGTCAGGCAATGCAAGGTCCTACAACTTGGGGCTCCTCCGACGCTTTTTGGCTTGCGCAATCTGCAAAGGCTAATCCCGAGCGGCCGACACTCGTGCTGACCGCCCAACCTAGCGATGCAGAACGCTTGAGCGAGGAGATCGCCTGGTTTGATGCGAAACTGCGGATCCAGCACTTCCCCGACTGGGAAACACTGCCCTACGATCAGTTTTCGCCTCACCAGGATTTGATCAGTGATCGGCTCAAGGCCTTATGGCGAATGCAGCGCGGTGATATTGATTTGATTATCGCGCCTGTTAGCACCGCAGCAATGGCAATTGCACCAAGGGCAATGATCGCCGGTCGCAGCTTTGTGTTTCGCCGCGGCGACCGCCTTGGTTCGAATAAGCTAGCGGCGCAACTTACTGAAGCAGGCTATGAACACGTCTCGCAAGTGATCAAACCGGGGGAGTATTGTATCCGGGGAGGTCTGATCGATCTATTTCCTATGGGTCACCCACTTCCCCTGCGGATTGATTTGATCGACGATGACATTGATAGCATTAAGACCTTCGATCCCGATACCCAGCGCAGCCTTTATCCAACCGAATCTGTCGATATTTTGCCGGGCCGCGAGTTCCCGCTTGACGAGGAAGCGCGCCATCGATTTCGAGCGCGCTGGCGAGAGCGTTTTGAGGGTGACCCAAGTCGCTGTAGTGTTTATAAAGATATAGGTTTAGGACTTTCTCCAGGAGGCATTGAATGGTATTTGCCCCTGTTTTTTGAGCAATGTCAGAGCCTATTGGATTACCTTCCCGAAGACGCGCTTGTCGTTTTACATGGTGATGCGCAAGATGCCTTGCAACGTTACCGCGTAGATATGCAGCAACGCTATGATTTTTTGAGTAAAGATATAGAACGACCCTGTCTATCGCCTGCTGAACTCATGCTCTCTAATGAAGCGTTTTTTAATGCTTGCAGGATCAAGGGTCGCCTGAGTCTTCCACGTGATCTTACGCTCGCCTGCCCTGGTTTGCCGAGCGTTGCAGTAGATCGCAAGCGCCAACGACCCTACGCTGCGCTCGAATCCTTTGTTGAACAGAGCGAGATTCCGGTGTTGATTCTTGCTGAGTCACCAGGGCGCAGAGAGACGCTGCTTCAATCCCTCACAGAGCAGGGCCTAGATTGGGAAAGCACTGAGGGTTGGCCATCGGCGTGGGACTGGTCAGGTGCGAAGATTGCTGTTGCTCCGCTGCACGCAGGCTTCGTTATCGAGGGCATGGCCGCTGTCATTACCGAGAATGAACTTTATGCCCATCTCGCTAGACGCGGTAAAGGCAGACGGCGGGAATCTCAAAAGAACATTGACACCTTTATTAAGGATTTATCAGAGCTTAAACCTGGAGATCCCGTGGTCCATGTCGATCATGGGATAGGGCGATATCAGGGTTTGATCCATATGGATCTTGGCGAAGGTGACAACGAGTTTCTTCACCTCACTTATCAGAACGACACCAGTCTTTACGTCCCTGTTGCCCAGCTCCATTTGATCGGCCGCTACAGTGGTGCATCACCGGATGATGCGCCCTTACATCAACTTGGCTCCGGTCAATGGGAAAAGGCCAAACGAAAAGCCGCTGAGCAAGCTCGAGACACCGCCGCAGAGCTACTCGATCTTTATGCCAGGCGAGCGCTACGTGTTGGACACGCTTTCGGTTTTAAAGTGACCGACTATGAAGCCTTCTGTGAAGGCTTTGGTTTTGAAGAAACGCCTGATCAGTTAGCGGCCATCCACGCAGTGGTCCAAGACATGATCGCCACGAAGCCAATGGACAGACTTGTTTGCGGCGATGTTGGCTTTGGAAAAACCGAGGTTGCGCTTCGTGCAGCCTTTATCGCAGTGTCTGATTCAAGACAGGTTGCCATTCTTGCGCCCACAACACTTCTTGCTGAACAACATTTTCAGACCTTCAGCGATCGATTTGCCGATTTTCCGGTGAAAATCGCCGAGTTATCTCGTTTTCGCAGCACGAAAGAGGTCAAACAAAGCATTGAAGCACTTGCTAAAGGTCAGATTGATATCGTCATAGGAACGCATAAATTATTATCACAAGATGTTAAATTTCAGAATCTGGGCCTTGTCATCATCGATGAAGAACATCGGTTCGGCGTAAGGCAAAAAGAGGCACTTAAAAATCTTCGGGCTGAAGTCGATGTGCTTACGCTGACCGCAACACCAATTCCTCGAACGCTTGCCATGAGCATGGAGGGCATCCGTGACTTTTCGGTGATTGCAACTGCACCTCAACGTCGTTTGGCGATCAAGACATTTGTACGCAAAGAAACAGAGGGCATTATCCGAGAAGCGATCCTACGTGAACTCAAGCGCGGTGGTCAGGTTTACTTTTTGCATAACGAGGTTGAAACCATCGAAAACCGAGCGCAAAAACTCCGTCAGCTTGTACCCGAGGCGACCATCGTCGTCGGTCATGGGCAAATGGGTGAGCGCGAGCTAGAAAGAGTCATGAGAGATTTTCATGCCCAGCGCTTTAATGTTCTTCTGTGTACTACGATCATCGAAACAGGTATCGATGTGCCTAGTGCGAACACCATTATTATTCACCGCTCAGACCGCTTTGGACTTGCTCAGTTGCACCAATTGCGGGGTCGTGTAGGGCGATCTCACCATCAAGCCTATGCCTATTTGCTGATTCCCGATGAATCAGCGATCACTAAGGATGCCCAAAAGCGGCTTGACGCGATTCAAATGATGGAGGAGCTTGGATCAGGTTTTTACCTTGCCATGCATGACCTGGAAATCCGTGGTGCAGGCGAAGTGCTTGGTGATTCTCAGTCAGGCGACATGATCGAAGTTGGCTTCGCACTCTATACCGATATGCTTAATGCGGCGGTTCGATCATTAAAAGCGGGCAAAGAACCCGACTTAAGCGCACCTTTATCAGTTGCCACTGAAATCAATCTTCACGCACCTGCCCTGCTTCCAAGTCACTACTGCCCGGATATTCATGAACGTCTTGGACTTTATAAGCGGCTGGCCGCATGCGATCATGAGGACGACATTCGAGACTTACACGAAGAAATTGTTGATCGTTTTGGGAAGATGCCGCTTGCAACCCAAACGCTACTCCAAAGCCATCGACTAAGGTTACTTGGCCAAACGATCGGAATCTCCAAAGTCGATGCCCACAGCGAAGCAATTGTTTTGCATTTTGGTAGAGACGCGGCAGTTGAACCCGCCCAATTGATCCGTTTTTTGCAGCGTCGTAACGATGCAAGAATGCTCGGGCAGGATCGGCTGCGTATCGCTGTAGCCACGGAGGACTTGGACAGTCGGGGGCAAAAAGTGCGAGAGCTAATTCAGCAGTTAAAGGCGGCGTAACATGAACAGCATGCGGGTATCGTCAAGTGCCCAGGCATCGTCAATTGCCCAGGCATCGTCAATTGCCCAGTCAGCTGTGGATTCGCAGACATCATTAAGCTCAGAGTCACCTTTCGATTCGCAGACATCTTCAGGTTCAAAGGTATCGACAGACGTACAACCGAGTATTTGGCTTGTTCAAGGTGATATCGATAAGGCATGGATCAACAATCATCTCGGTCAGAACGCCAGTTTGCAGGTTCCTCAGCAACTTGGCGATGAGCTCCAAGCCGAACTGCTTGATTTGTCCATGATGCTTGTGGTTGCCAGTAAAGACTTTTCAAAGGATATGGCGCGACAGCAAAGCCTGCATCACGGGATTGACATTAATCCTGTTCTTGCATCAAGGTGTTGGCGCGATTTTGGCTTGATCGCTTTTGATATGGCCTCAACACTTATTACGATTGAGTGCATTGATGAGATGGCTGCTGCTGCTGGCTGTGGCGCAGAAGTAGCCGCAATCACAGAGGCAGCCATGCGCGGCGAAATCAGCGACTACGACGAGAGTCTTCGCCAGCGCGTTTTATTGTTAAAGGGACAAAGCCAACACTTGTTGGATCGCTTGATCACCGAAAAACTTGTACTCAATCCCGGGGTGGAAAGATTTGCCAGGCATGCACGCACACAAGGCCTTAAGTTGATCGTGCTTTCGGGAGGCTTCTACCCGATCATCGATGCGGTAGCAAACATGATTCAAGCGGACGCTTATCGCGCCAATCAACTAGGCCATGATCAAGGTCGACTCGATGGCAGACTCGTCGGTCCCATCGTGAATGCCCAGGCGAAGGCTTCTTACCTTATGGATTTTGCAAGGCAATGGGGACTCAATCCCAAGCAAACGATTGCAATTGGCGATGGCGCCAATGATCTGGCGATGATGGCAATGGCTGGTCTGAGCGCGTCTTGGCGCGCCAAGCCTCTGGTTGCGCGACAGGCTGACCTGGCATTTGTTGGGCAGGGCCTTGATGCGATGCTTGAGCATTTCCAAGAAAGCAGAAGCCCAGCCCTAAGCCGCGCCTTGGACTTAGTTTTGAAAACCCATGCATCAGCTTAGCGCGTACTGATGTCCTTAAAGCCCTCGACGAATCGGCTCGCGCTAGCAGGCTCGAGAGAAGTCAACTAAGGAAAACACAAGCCTATGAACATTCCTGCCTACAGCCTATTAATTGCATGCCTACTTCCTATCGTGGCTGCCGGCTTGCAAAAGTGGGGAGCAAGCGATTATGACAACCATAACCCTCGGCAATGGGGACAACAAATGAATGAGCCCCGGCGCCAACGCGCGCTTGCAGCCCAGGCCAACAGTTGGGAAGCCTTGATTGTGTTTGCGGCCGCCTTGCTCTTTGCACTACACGCAGAGCTTGATGCCAACACCCGAGACTTGCTTTGTATGAGTTTCGTCATATCAAGGCTAATTTATCTGGCCGCCTACTACCTCGATAAAGCCTTGTTACGCAGTCTTGTATGGTTCGTAGGATTTGGTAGCGCCTTAGCCCTTATTGGTCTTTCGATTCGCTAATGAGCGGAGCGCACAACTGATCCATATAAGTCATAGTCATCACTTCGAGTGATTTTTGCCGTCACAAACTGACCGACCGCTAAACTTGGATGTGGCCGAAGATAAACAAGACCGTCAATCTCAGGCGCATCCGATGGGCTTCGGCCAATGGCACCCAATAACTCACCATCATCGTCTCGCTCCAGTTCATCAACCAGGACTTGTATTCGTTTACCCTTCCATCGCTTTAAACGCTCACGGCTAATCGCTGCTTGATGCTGCATAAGACGATCGCGTCGCTCCTCGCGAAGCGCCTCCGGTAAGGCGCCGGCAATTTGATTGGCGCTCGCACCTTCGACCGGAGAATAGGCGAAACAACCTGCCCGATCTATTTTCGCCTCCGATAAAAAATCGAGTAGTTCTTGAAACTCTTCTTCGGTTTCCGAGGGAAATCCTGCAATGAAGGTACTGCGCAGGCTGAGATCGGGACAGGCATGCCGCCAAGACTCAATCCGTCGCAGAACATCTTCCCCGCTTGCGGGCCGCTTCATCAGCTTTAAGATTCGCCGATTCGCGTGCTGGAAAGGCACATCGAGGTAAGGTAGTAGTAGACCTTCAGCCATCAATTCAAACAATTCGTCCACATGGGGATAGGGGTAGACATAATGCAGTCGTACCCACAACCCGAGCTTTGCAAGCTCTTTAACAAGTTCGGTAAGTCGTGTACGAACTGGGCGCCCCTGGACAAACCCAGTTCTATATTTAATATCAACACCATAGGCTGAGGTGTCTTGCGAAATCACCAGGAGTTCCTTGACGCCTGATCGAGCAAGTGCCTCTGCCTCACGCATCACCTCTCCAATAGGTCGACTCACCAAATCACCACGCATCGACGGAATGATACAAAAACTACATCGATGATTGCAGCCTTCTGAGATCTTCAAATACGCGTAATGCGATGGGGTTAGCTTAATCCCGGCCTCGGGTACCAGGTCAACATATGGGTCATGAGGTTTAGGTAAGTGACGATGCACATGCGCCATGACCTCATCACTGGCATGAGGACCGGTCACGGCAAGCACTTTCGGGTGTAAGCTTTGAACGAGATTATCGCCCTCGGCATTACTTCGTTGGCCAAGGCAGCCGGTCACAATCACCTTACCTTGCTCGCGAATTGCTTCACCGATACTGTCAAGCGATTCTTGGACAGCGGCATCAATAAATCCGCAGGTATTCACCACGACAAGATCGGCACCCTGATAATCGGACGAAATCCGGTAGCCCTCAGCGCGAAGCTTGGTGATAATTTGTTCGGAGTCGACCAAGGCCTTGGGACAACCTAAGGAGACAAAACCAACCGCTGGATCTTTCTTCATACCCGACTAGGTCTTTCCCTCATCCCGTTCGCCAGGATTGCTGCCAGGCCCCTGAAAGGGAAATGCCTGAAACATATTTCGGGTCTGTTGCTGCATTTGTTCTTGCATTTGAACAAACATATTTTTCGACTGATCGATGTAGTTGGCCATCATGGTCTGGAACATTGGCGCCTGGCCGGCCATGAACTGCGTCCACAATTCTGGATTTGGCATCGTCTTGTTACCGTCATACAAAGCCTTGGACTGATCGGTCATCCTAGTCTGTATTTCAACGAAACTTTGTAGCGTTTTCTCAAGATAAGTACCCATCATGCCTTGCATTGCATGTCCATAAAAACGGATCATTTGGGCAAGCATTTCACTTGAGAAAAGCGGTGTTCCCCCCGCCTCCTCCTCAAGAATGATTTGCAAAAGAATGCTCCGTGTGAGGTCTTCTCTTGTTTTGGCGTCTTCAACGAGCAAACGGTCGCCTGATAAAACCAGTTGTTTAACGTCACCCAGGGTAATGTAGCTGCTTGTCTGTGTGTCGTAAAGGCGACGATTAGGATACTTCTTGATCAGTCTTGCTGCCTGCATGAAATTGAACCTCGGGTTGCAAATCGTTTCAAACGTTGGGACACTTTTCTTCAACCCCAGCGCTTTGAGATGCTCGCTACAGCCTGTTGCAAATCAAAGCATGCTTGCCAGAGGCTTAACCCATATGCAATCCGCCGTTAAGCGAAAAGTCCGCCCCTGTAGCAAAGCCGCCTTCATCACTCGAGATCCAGGCAACAATTGAACCGATCTCTTGGGGAGTTCCGAGTCTCTTCACAGGGATGCCAGCCACAATTTT
>Ga0129333_10004352_pt1 | contig 13243 bp, 15 predicted proteins | sample CPB6_08_DNA_FD_94474 | JGI IMG/M metagenome (GOLD analysis project Ga0129333, IMG submission 94474) | Freshwater to marine salinity gradient microbial communities from Chesapeake Bay, USA - CPBay_Sum_0.6_0.8_DNA | ecosystem: Environmental > Aquatic > Marine > Coastal | place: USA: Chesapeake... | reverse complement strand
GCGGCCCGCCGCGAGCTGCACTGGTTCGAGCCGTTCCATACGGTGCTCGACTGGAGCAACCCGCCCTTCGCCCGCTGGTTTGAAGGCGGCACCACCAACCTCTCCTACAACTGTCTTGATCGCCATCTCGCTGGGCCCCGCGCCGACAAGACGGCCCTGATCTGGGAGGGGGAACCGGGCGACACGCGCCTCTTCAGCTACCGCCAGCTGCACGCTGAGGTGTGCAAGGCGGCCAATGCCCTCAAGGCCCTCGGCATCGGCAAGGGTGATCTGGTGGCGCTCTACATGCCGATGGTGCCGGAGGCGGCGATTGCGATGCTGGCCTGCGCCCGCATCGGTGCGCCCCACTCGGTGGTGTTCGGCGGCTTCTCAGCAGATGCGCTGCGCGATCGCCTGATCGATGGCGAAGCGAAGTTGGTGATCACTGCTGATGGCGGCTTCCGCAAGGACAAGCCGGTGCCGCTCAAGCCGGCGGTGGATGAGGCCCTGGCCGCCAATGGCGGCGCCCCCAGCGTTGAGCACGTGCTGGTGGTGCGCCGCCTGGCGGGCGCCGGTGGCGATTGCGCCATGGCCGATGGGCGCGACGTGTGGTGGCACGAGCTCGTCGATCACCAGAGCGACGACTGCGCTGCCGAGCCGATGGCCAGTGAAGACCGCCTGTTCGTGCTTTACACCTCCGGCTCCACCGGCAAGCCCAAGGGTGTGGTGCACACCACCGCCGGCTACAACCTCTGGGCGCACCTCACCTTCCAGTGGATCTTCGACATCAAGGAGACCGATATCCACTGGTGTACCGCCGATGTCGGCTGGATCACCGGCCATAGCTACATCGTCTACGGCCCGCTCTCGAACGGCGCCACCACGGTGATGTATGAGGGGGCACCGCGACCGAGCAAGCCCGGCGCCTTCTGGGAGGTGATCCAGAAGCACCGCTGCACGATCTTCTACACGGCGCCCACGGCGATCCGCGCCTTCATGAAGAGCGGCCGCGAGGTGCCGGATCAGTACGACATGAGCAGCCTGCGCATCCTCGGCACCGTTGGTGAGCCGATCAACCCTGAGGCCTGGATGTGGTATCGCGATGTGATTGGCGGAGATCGCTGCCCAATCGTCGACACCTGGTGGCAGACCGAAACCGGCGGCGTGATGATCAGCCCCCTGCCCGGCGCCACCCCCACCAAGCCCGGCTCGGCCACCCTGCCCCTGCCCGGCATTGTGGCCGACATCGTCGACAAGAACGGCAACTCCCAGCCGGCCGATCAGGGCGGCTACCTCGCCATCCGTCGCCCCTGGCCGGGCATGATGCGCACGGTGCATGGCGATCCGGAGCGCTTCCGCAGGAGCTACTGGGAGGAGGTTCGCCCCGCCGATGGTTCGCATCTCTACTTTGCCGGCGATGGCGCCCGGCGCGACGCCGATGGCTACTTCTGGGTGATGGGCCGAGTCGACGACGTGATCAACGTCTCAGGCCATCGTCTCGGCACGATGGAAATCGAAAGCGCCCTGGTGAGCCATCCGGCCGTGGCCGAGGCCGCCGTGGTGGGTCGCCCTGATGAACTCAAGGGTGAAGGCATCGTGGCGTTCGTGACCCTCGAGGCAGGTCGCAGCGGCGATGAAGCCCTCAATGCCGAACTGCGGGCGCATGTGGGCAAGGAGATCGGTCCGATCGCCCGCCCCGATCTGATCAAGTTCACCGATGCGCTGCCCAAGACCCGCAGCGGCAAGATCATGCGCCGCATCCTGCGGGCCCTCGCCGCCGGTCAGGAGGTGAGCGGCGACACGTCGACCCTGGAGGATCGCTCGGTGCTGGATGCACTGCGGGTCTGAGGGGGGTGTGCCCCAGCGACTCAGCCAAACGCCGCGATCACGCGGCAGAGCGATCCCGCTGCAGACGACGCATCTCGCGAGCCTGCAGCCAAGACATCACGCTGCAGGTGGCGCTCATCAGCCATGCTCCCTTGCTCGCTGCGCTGGGATCATGGCCATCCGCTCTCAGGAGACCCTGATGAGCATCAGCCGTGGAGGTGGCGGTCCACCAGCTGTGCCTGAGGCCGCCGCCTCAACGCGGCGGCGGCCTGGAGCTCAGAGATCCGGCTGATCGGTGACCGCACCCTTGCTGCTGCTGCTCACCAGTCGTGCGTACTTGCCCAGCACGCCAGTGCGATAGCGCGGCTCCGGCTTCACCCAGGCTGCGGCTCGCCGGGCCAGCTCGGCCTCCTCCACGTTCAGCTGAATCAGCAGCTGATGGGCATCCACCGTGATGCTGTCACCCTCGTGCACCAGGCCGATCGTGCCGCCCACGGCCGCCTCAGGGGCCACATGGCCCACCACCAGGCCATAGGTGCCGCCGGAGAAGCGCCCATCGGTGATCAGGGCAACCTTGTCACCCAGCCCCTGGCCGATGATCGCGGCGGTTGGGCTCAACATCTCGCGCATGCCAGGCCCGCCAACCGGACCCTCGTTGCGGACCACCACCACATCCCCAGCCACGATCCGCCCGGCCAGGATGGCTGCCAGGCAATCCTCCTCGCACTCAAACACCCTGGCAGGACCGGTGAGCACTGGCGTCTTGACGCCGGAGATCTTGGCCACACTGCCCTCTTCGGCCAGGTTGCCCTTGAGCACCGCCAGGTGGCCCTTGGCATAGAGCGGGTTGCTGAGCGGACGGATCACGTCCTGATCAGCAGCCGGTTCGGAGGGAACATCGGCGAGCACCTCGTGCAGCGTCTTGCCCTCGATCGTGCGGCAATCACCATGCAGCAGGCCTGCATCCAGCAGCAGCTTCATGACTTGAGGAATGCCACCGGCGGCGTGCAGATCGGTGGTCACATAGCGACCACTGGGCTTGAGATCGCAGATCACCGGAACACGCTGACGGATCGTTTCGAAGTCGTCGATGCTCAGCGGCACTCCGGCGGTGCGGGCAATTGCGAGCAGGTGCAGCACGGCGTTGGTGGAGCCACCCACCGCCATGATCACGCTGATGGCGTTCTCAAAGGCCTGGCGGGTGAGGAGATCGAGCGGACGGATGTTGGCCTCAATCGCCTGCACAAGCACCTCGGCGCTGCGGGCGGCCGAATCGGCCTTCTCGTCGTCCTCGGCGGCCATGGTGGAGCTGCCAGGAAGGCTCAGCCCCATCGCCTCAATCGCTGAACTCATCGTGTTGGCGGTGAACATGCCGCCACAGCTGCCGGCACCGGGGCAGGCGTTCTTCTCCACCGCCATCAGCCGCTCCTCATCAATCGAGCCGGCGGTGTACTGCCCGACGGCTTCAAATGCACTCACCACGGTGAGATCGCAGCCGCCGAGTTTGCCAGGTTTGATCGTGCCGCCGTACACAAAAATGGCGGGTATGTTCATGCGTGCCATGGCCAGCATGGCGCCAGGCATGTTCTTGTCGCAGCCGCCCACGGCCAGCACACCATCCATCGATTCACCATTGCAGGCTGTTTCGATGGCGTCGGCGATCACCTCGCGGCTCACCAGGGAGTACTTCATCCCCTCGGTGCCCATCGAGATGCCATCGCTCACCGTGATCGTGCCAAACATCTGTGGCATCGCCCCGGCGGCGCGGGCGGCCTCCTCAGCGCGCCGTGCCAGGTCGTTCAGGCCGACGTTGCATGGCGTGATCGTGCTGTAACCATTGGCGATGCCAATGATCGGCTTGTTGAAATCGCCATCACCGAAGCCCACAGCCCGCAACATGGCTCGGTTGGGGGAGCGCTGGATCCCCTGGGTGATCGCGGCGGAGCGAAGCATGACGCGGGCGGATGTCTGACAGGCAACCTACCGAGCGGTGGAGCGGCCATGCCGGAAACCTCAGCCCTGCTCCGGGGTGCTGAGGCTCTCAAGCTGACGGCGGACATCCTCGATCGCCTGGTTGAGCTGGTGCACCTTGTCCTGCAGGTCGCTCTCACGCAGGGGGCGGCGAGCGGGGCCGGGTTCCAGGGCTGCATCGCTGTCAGCTTCCGTGGCCGAATAGCGACTCAACTCCAGCCGGCCGCGGCGCCGCCGCTCTGTTTCTGAGAGCAGCCACCAGGTCAGACCCGCTGCCCCCAGCAGGGCTCCCGCGAGCAGGGTGCCGAGGGAGCCGGATCCGCTGTCTCGGTTGGCCATGGCCGCTGCTGCGCCGTCTGAACTGCCCCTTCAGCCTACGGATCCCGGTTCGGGCATGCCATAAAGCCGTTCGGCCGCATCGCCCAGGCCGGGCAGAATCCGATTGGAGGCGTCCAGCTCGGCGTCGATACAGCCGGTGTAGATCGTCAGGTCGCCGTAGCGCTCACCCAGGGCTTTCAGGCCCGGACTGGCTGCCAGAGCCGTGATCACCCGCACGCGCACACCGCTCACACCTCGGGCCTCGAGACGCTCCAGCACCTGCAGCAGCGTGGCCGCCGTGGCGACCATCGGTTCAAACACGAGCACGCCGGCATTGGCGGCGATGGTTGCCGGCAGTCCATCGAAATAGCACTGCAGGTCCTGGCCGCCGCCATCGCGACGGAACCCGATGTGGGCCACGGCTGCATGGGGCAGAACCGGCCTCGCACCCTCCCACAGACCAAGCCCGGCACGCAGCACAGGCACCGCCAGCATCGGCACGGTGCCATCAACGACGGTTCCCTCCGTGCTGGCCAGAGGGGTGGTCACGCTGACGCGCTGGTAGGGGATCCAGTCGCGCATGGCTTCGTAGGTCAGCCAGCGGCCCAGCTCCGCCATGGCGGTCGCGAAGAGGGCCGGTGGAGTCTGCTGATCGCGCAGCAGCGTGAGCCAGTGGCCGATCAGAGGATGGGGAGGCACCACCACCCGCAGGGTCTTGCTCATGGGTCGCGCCGGGGAGGCTCCTTGCCATAACTTGAGCGCCCCAAGCTAGTGGTGCGGTGCAGATCGGACGATTGACCAACGAATCACGGCCCGATGGCAGACGCTGGCGTGTGCTCCGGCAACGGCAGCGGGCGGCGCTGTCCGGTCCAGGGCAGGCCCACGGGCTGGGCCGATCCATCCTGCGTGCTGCCCTGGCGGCGATGCTGGTGATCCCTCTGCTGGTGCAGAGCCTCACCGCCCTGCTGCTGCCTGCGCCGGCCCTGGCCATCACCGCACCTGAACTGCGCGGTCAGCGCAGCCTGAGCGACCTGCAACCGGACATGCACGGCCGCAACCTGCAGCAGCAGGAGTTCCTCAAGGCCGAGATGGACGGCTTCAACCTCAGCGATACGGATCTGCGCGGAGCTGTGTTCAACACCACCAACCTGCAGAACGCTGACCTCAGCGGTGCCGATCTCGAGGATGCCGTTGCCTTCGCGACCCGTTTCGACAACGCTGATCTCAGCGATGCGGTGCTGCGCAACGCCATGTTGATGAACAGCAAGTTCGCCGGTGCCGTGATCGACGGCGCCGACTTCACGGATGCCGTTCTGGACCTGCCGCAGCAGAAAGCGCTGTGCGCCCGGGCCAGCGGCACCAATCCCCGCACGGGCGTCGACACCCGCGAGAGCCTGGCCTGCCGTTGAGCCTGCCCCTAGATTGCAGATCCGGTTCCGTGGGTGAGCAGCTCCCGGAGGTAAGGGGGAAAGACCGGTGCAAATCCGGCACTGTCCCGCAGCTGTGAAGGATCGATGCGCTCTGGCGTGCGGATCCAAGTCAGAACGCCCGCCGGCATCAGCCCCACCATCCCTGGCGCGGACCACTCACCGGATGCTTCAACGTTTTTCAGCCCCCGCAGGCACTGCCAGCAAGGCAGGCGCCGGCGTGCTGGCTCTTCTTGCCGTGCCCCTGCTGGCGGCACCGGCCTCGGCCCATCACCTGATGGAGCTGTTCCACCAGCATCAGCCCACGGCTCTGGCGGGTCTGCTCAGCGGCCTGGGGCATCCGTTGCTGGGGCCGGATCATCTGGTGTTCCTGCTGGCCCTCGGCCTGGTGGGCCTGCGTCAGTCGGGCCGCTGGCTGTTGGCACTGCTGGCCACAGGCCTTGGCGGCAGCGCCGTCGGTCTGGTGCTGCCCGGACTGCCAGGGGCCGAGGTGCTGGTGGCTCTGTCGCTGGCAGCCGTGGGACTGGTGCTCTGTGAACGACTGCCCCGCTGGCTGCTGCTGCCGGCCTTCGCCGCCCACGGATACGTGCTCAGCACAGCGGTGATCGGCTGGGAGGCCTCCCCTGTGGCGTTCTATCTGCTCGGTCTGCTGATCAGCCAGGGCAGTCTTCTGCTGGTGTCGCTGCGGCTGATTCGCCGTTGGGCTGAGCGATGCAGCCCGGCGCGTCTGCGCCTGTGCGCCGGCCTGCTGATCGGCAGTGGTGCCGCCTTCGCCTGGACCACGCTGGTGCCCTGAGATGGCCGCCACCACAAGCGCAAGGCTTCCGGTCACCGTTGTCACCGGCTTCCTCGGTGCCGGCAAATCCACCCTGCTGCGCCGGCTGCTGCTCGACAGCGGCCTGCGGCTGGCGGTGCTGGTCAATGAGTTTGGTGAAGTTGGGATTGATGGCGATCTGATCCGCAGCTGCGGTTTCTGCCCGGAAGAGGAGCTGGATGGTCGGGTTGTTGAACTCGCCAACGGCTGCCTGTGCTGCACCGTGCAGGATGAGTTCCTGCCGACGATGCAGATGCTGCTGCAGCGGGCCGATCAGCTCGACGGCATCGTGGTGGAAACCAGTGGTCTGGCGCTGCCCTTGCCCCTGGTGCAGGCCTTCGGTTGGCCTGAGATCCGCACGCGCACCCGCGTCAGCGGCGTGGTGACGGTGGTGGATGGCGAAGCGCTGGCGGCCGGCAGCGTGGTGGGTGACCGCAGCGCCCTCGAGGCGCAACGGCAGGCGGATCCCAGCCTTGACCACCTCAGTGACATCGAGGACCTGTTCCGCGATCAACTCGATGCGGCGGATCTGGTGTTGCTCAGCCGCGCTGATCGCCTCAGCGCTGATCAGCTCCAGGCCCTCACCGCCCAACTGCAGCATCAGGCGCGGCCTGGCGTGGCCGTGTTGCCGATGCAGCGCGGTGCCGTGCCGGCGGCGTTGCTGTTCGGGCTGGAGAGGTCGGAGGGAGTGCCGCCAAGCCCCGACGACCATCACCACCACGATCATCACGATCACCACGACCATCAGGACGATGGCCATCAGCACCACGACCACAGCCATGTGGCGATGCGCTCAGCGGTGGTGCAGCTGCAGGGGATGATCGAACGCGATCACCTGCAGGCCGTGCTGCTCGAGCAGATTCAGACCCAGGGACTGCTGCGTCTGAAAGGGCGCGCCTGGCTGGCGGGCAAGCCCCATCCGCTGCAGATTCAGGCGGTGGGCCCACGGCTCGACTGCTGGTTCGAAGCAGCGGCCCCGGCCTCTCAGCGGCGCGAGCAGCCTGGCCTGGAGCTGGTGGCCCTGGGGCTGCAGGTGGACGGTGATGCCCTGCAGCAGGCGCTGACTTCGGTTCTCACGGACCGATCGACAAGCAGCCTGGCCGGGCCGCCGGGCTGAGGTCTCGGCCGCGAGAGGCCTGCTGATCAGCGCTGCAGGCCGGTCGTGCCGGGGCGAGCCATCGGGCCTCAATCGAGCGGCAGCTCGCCCCTGGCGCAGACGCCATCCCAGCAGAGGGCCTGATCCTGCGCCCATACCGGCTGGACCATCCGGGCCACGCCACCGCGGCTCCGCAGCTGGACGCTGCCTCGCCCATCGCTGCGGAACTCCAGGTGCTGCCTGCCCACCTGCAGCCACCAGTGCTCACCGATCTGCACGATCGTCATCGTGCAGGGCTGCCAGGGGCCATCAGCCAGACGGCACTCCAGCGCGATGGTGCTGGGCGCGATCGGCGCCGGAAGCGGCGGTGCGGGCAGCACGGGGGCCACAGCGGGAGGGGAGGGGCGATGGGGCCATCCCCACCGTGACCATCGCCAGAGGGCGGCGGAGGCCGGCCTGCCAAGATTTAACAATCCTCGTGGAGCTCAGGTGCCCCTCTACTCCGCCCGTGTGCTGGTCTCGCTGAGGCCTTCGGTGCTCGATCCCGCCGGCGAAGCCACCCGCGCCGCCGCCGCCCGCCTCGGTGTCGAGGGTGTCACGCGTCTGCGCATCGGCAAGGCTGTGGAGCTGGAGCTGGAAGCCCCGGATGCAGCCACGGCCCGCGAGCAGCTGGAACTGCTGAGCGACCGTTTGCTGGCCAACCCGGTGATCGAGAACTGGAGCCTGGAGCTCCGGGACGGCACCAGCGCGGAGGCCTGAACCATGACGCTTGGTGTAGTGGTCTTCCCCGGCTCCAACTGCGACCGGGATGTGGCTTGGGCCGCGCAGGGGTGTCTCGGCATTCCCACCCGCTTTCTCTGGCATGAGGATCGCGATCTCAGCGGCCTGGAGGCTGTAGTGATTCCAGGCGGTTTCAGCTACGGCGATTACCTGCGCTGCGGTGCCATCGCCCGCTTCGCGCCGGTGCTGCAGGAGGTGGCTGCTTTCGCCGAGCGAGGTGGTCGCGTGCTGGGCATCTGCAACGGCTTCCAGGTGCTGACAGAACTGGGCCTGTTGCCCGGTGCCCTGACCCGCAATCAGAAGCTGCACTTTCTCTGCGAGCCCACCGAGCTGGAGGTGCGTCCCGGTCACTGCAGCTGGCTGCAGGGGTATGGCAGCGGTGAGGTGGTGAACTTCCCGATCGCCCATGGCGAAGGGCGCTACCAGGTGGAGCTTGAACAGCTGCGTCAACTCGAGGACAGCGGCCAGGTGGTGCTGCGTTACCGCCGAAATCCCAACGGATCGGTTGGTGATGTGGCGGGTCTCAGCAATGCTGCGGGCAACGTGCTCGGCCTGATGCCACACCCGGAGCGAGCCTGCGACGGCACGACCGGTGGTATCGACGGTCGTCGGTTGCTGGCCAGCCTGCTGGGCTGATTCCCCATGCGGCGCCGGCAGCTGTTGGGTGCCGCAGCTGGGCTGGGGCTCACGGTCGCCCGCGTTGGCGCCGCCGGTCAGGAGGCCTCGACGCCACGTCCCTTGCGCCGCTTCAGCCGCATTGGCGCCGTTGTCCCCGGCACCTGGCTCGACCCCGCCGATGGCCTGCTCCAACGCCTTCGGCAGCGCTGCGCTGACCAAGGCTGGGAGCTGGTCGCTCCCGCACCACCCGCTGCTCGCTGGCGTTGGTTCTCAGGCACGGATGCGGCGCGCAGCACGGCCCTGCGCAGCGCCTGGCTGGACGCCGGCCTTGATGCAGTCTTCTGCGTGGGCGGCGGCTGGGGCAGCGCCCGGGTGTTGGAGCAGGGCTGGTCCATCCCCGGCACTCCGCGCTGGTGCGTGGGCTTCTCCGATTGCTCCGCCCTGCTGCTGGCGCAGTTGGCGGCCGGCGGTTGCGGCGGAGTGCACGGCTGGTTTGGAGGTGATCAAGCCCAGTGGCAGCGCCTGGTTGCCCTGTTGGAGGGAAGGCCCGTGGCACCGCTGCAGGGGCGACCGGTCCAGGGGGGCATCGCCACCGGGCCACTGGTGGTGACCAACCTCACCATCGCCACCAGCCTGATCGGCACCCCCTGGCTGCCGGATCTGCGCGGCGCCCTGCTGGTTCTGGAAGACACCGGCGAGGCCCCCTATCGCATCGACCGCCAGCTGACGCAATGGCGCAGCAGCGGCCTGCTGCGCCACGTGGCCGGCATCGGCCTGGGCCGGTTCAGCTGGGCTGGCGATGATGTGCTGCCGGGCGATTTCAGCATGGAGGAGATCCTGCTGGAGCGGCTGCGCCCTCTGGGGGTCCCGATCATCCGTGACCTGCCGGTGGGGCATGGTGTGCCCAATCTCGCCCTGCCGCTGGGGCGCCGCGCCCGGCTGGATGGCCTCACGGGCCAATTGGAACTGCTCTGAGCGAGGTGGCCGACCAGTGCCGCACCGGAGCCGAGCGGCGGCATGGCCAGCAAAAAGGGCCCAAATGGGCCCTGATCTGAGGCAGAGATGCCCCTCAATCAACCAGTGGGCAGGCGGCAGTTCCTGCAGCCCTGGCCCGATGGCTCAGTTGACGGCGGCGAAGAACTCCTTGCTCTTCACGGGATCGGGATTCATGGTCTTCTCGCCGGGAGTCCAGTTGGCCGGGCACACCTCGTCGGGATTGTTGCGGATGTGCTGGAAGGCCTGCAGCAGGCGCAGGGTTTCATCCACGCTGCGACCCACGGGCAGGTTGTTGATGGTGCTCTGCATGATCACACCATCGGGGTCAATGATGAACAGACCACGCAGGGCCACACCGGCGTCCTCATCGAGCACCTCATAGGCACGGGCGATGTCCTTCTTGAGGTCGGCCACGAGGGGGTAGGCGATGTCGCCGAGGCCGCCGTTCTTACGGTCGGTCTGCACCCAGGCCAGGTGGGAGAACTGGCTGTCCACAGAGACGCCCAGCACTTCGCAGTTGCGGCTGGAGAAATCGCTGTAACGATCGGAGAAGGCGGTGATCTCCGTCGGGCAGACGAAGGTGAAGTCGAGGGGGTAGAAGAACAGCACCACATACTTGCCGCGGTAGCTGGAGAGGGTCACCTCCTTGAATTCCTGATCCACCACAGCGGTGGCGGTGAAGTCAGGAGCCTGAAGACCGACGAGCCTCGACATGAACTGAAGAGCGTTGGGAGTGCGCAGACGTGGACGTGGAACGATCAGCAGGCAACCATGCAATCAGCAGGCAACACTGGCGACAGCTGGCGTGGGCACAGCTGGCATGAACAGGGCCGGGATGGGCACGGGCCTAGCCGTAAGCGGACCGACTTCCAGTTGCTTGCGTAACAACTTATCACGGTCGGCCGGGCGCTGGGGGCGCCATAGGCTGGGAGAACCATTAACGCGCCTCGATGGCCTGGGATCCGGCACTGCTGCGTAAATACACCACCACCAACCATTTCAAGCTGCTCAACCAGATCCGCAGCGAGCTGCGCGAGCAGCCGATCCAGCGGCCCCTGATCACCAGTCGCTCCGCTGCCGGTGCCTCATCCGCCGGCAGCAGCGGCCGCCGCCCAGCCCGCAGCTTCGAGGGCAGCGGGGGCACCAGTCGCCGCCGCACGGCTGCTGCAGCCCCTCTGCCAACCAACCCCCAACCGGTCGCTGAGCTGCATCAGCCGATCATCGCTGTGCCGGTGATCACCGATCTGGTGCTGCCGGACGCTCATGCCGAAGGCTGATCGGGCCCCGGCTGCAGCGGCGTGCGCAGCACCAGGGCCACACCCAGAATCAGGGCCACCAGGAAACTCACGGGCACCAGGCCGTCACCCACCAGAGCGGAGAGAAAGACGGCGCTGATCCCGGTGACCGCCACCAGAGCGACACCACCCACCAGCAGGCGGCGGCGCCGATCCACCCCGGGTAGCGGTCCGGCCACGCTGGCTGCAGCCACCAGGCCATAGATCAGGAGAAAACCCAACACCGAAAAGGAGCCGAACTGGTTGAACAGCTCTGTGCTGCCGACGCCGGCCGCCACGGGCAGTGCCGCCAGCAGCACCACTGGAGTACCCAGGCACCAGAGGGCTGTAGCCGGTGTTCGGAACCGCGGGTGAACACGAGCCAGCGACCCGGGCAGCACACCATCACGGGCCAGGGCGTAAGTGACGCGAGCCAAGGCGGTGATTGAACCGAGGCAGGTACCCAGCAGACACAAGAAAGCGCCGAGTTTGATCAGGTCCCCGGCTCCGGGCTGACCGAGCCGATCAGCCAGCAGACTCAGCGGATCGAGCCCCACCCGCTCGGCCAGTGGCAACCAGGTCAGCCCTTCGCTGATCACCACGGACCAGAACAAGAACAGACCGCCTGCCAACAACACCGCCAGCCGCAGAGCCCGCGGCACCGCCCGCTGCGGCTCAAGTGATTCAGCGCCGAGCGTGGCGGCACTCTCGAAGCCGATGAAGCTCAGCACGGCCGCCATCAGACCGGCCCGCAGTTGCGCCAGGCTGTCGCCGGCTGGGTTCAAGGCCCTCAGATCAGCATCAATACCGCCGCGTTGCAGCACAAGCAGGCACAGCCCGAGCACGATCAGCACAGAGATTGATTCCGTGAACAGCATCGCTGTGGTGGAGAGGCGCACATCTCGGCGGGCCAGCTCCAGGCAGCCGAGGCCACCGATCAGCACACACAGCGCTGGTGCCAGGGCGACACCGAGCCTCAGCAAGAGGTGATGAAGATAAAAGCCAAGAAACGACAGACAGGCCGCCAGAGTGGCGCCGTAGCCGATCAGCAGCAGCCAGCCCCCCAGTTGGCCGGCTCTCGGGCCAAATCCGCGACGCACATAGCCGGCGATGCCATCAGCCCCTGCCGGTAACCGTTGAAAGAGCACAAAGGTTTCAGCCACCAGGGCGATCAGCGCGAAAGCGAGGCCATAGGCCACAGGAGTGCTGTGGCCAGCAACGCCTGCCACCTGCGGGATGTTGATCACGGCGGTGAGCGTGAGCCCGACGGTGCCCACCGCCTGGGCCGTGACCGCCACCGGACCGAGGCAGCGCCGTAACACCACTGGCTGTGCCTCGGTTGCGCTCCGCATCGATCACCGCTTGCTCCCTTCGAGGCTATGGCTGCGGATGCCGGGCCTGACACGGCAGGATGCACTCACCCGAAGCGGGCGGCCCAGCACTCAGAAGCTGGAGCCCACGCAGCAACAGGCCGGAAGTAACACGGTCTGGATCGGAGCGTGAGGCGTTTGTTTGGCCAGGACGCCCGCGAGTACGAGAACAAGTCAGGGTGGGACTGCGGGATGTTCACCGTTTCAGCCTGTCGTGGCGATTGGATCTGAAACAGACGACGTCCCTGCAGTTGAAAGAGGGCCCACCTGGCAGGGGGCCCTCCAAACTGATGAAGATCCATCCGCGATGCGAGGGATCGATCAGCTCGCCAGCCGTGGCGGACCATCGGGAAGCTTCAGACTCCCCGATGGTGGTGAGCTCAGAAACAGAAGGGCAGGTATTGGGTGTGGCAGGCGGCGTAGCCATCAATCAGAGGGCCAAGGCCGATCTGATGGGCGATGCCGGCGCCGGTGAGCCCTTCGGTGATCACGCCGATCACGATGCCAAGCATGGCGGCGCGACCGTTGAACAGTTCAACGCGGCGCAGCTGATCGCGGTGGATCTGCTCGACGGCACGATCCTGGAACCACTTGTCGCTGGTGGATGGCGTGCTCATGGTGGAGGGTCGCGATGGGGGGATGACGCCTGTTGAGATCAGCCGAGACCGATCTGACCGAGGATTCCCTGGCCGGTGAGCAGCTCGGTGGCCAGGCCGATCACGAAGCCGAGCATGGCCAGGCGACCATTCCAGGTTTCAGCGAAGGCAACGAAG
>Ga0129333_10004349_pt1 | contig 13245 bp, 13 predicted proteins | sample CPB6_08_DNA_FD_94474 | JGI IMG/M metagenome (GOLD analysis project Ga0129333, IMG submission 94474) | Freshwater to marine salinity gradient microbial communities from Chesapeake Bay, USA - CPBay_Sum_0.6_0.8_DNA | ecosystem: Environmental > Aquatic > Marine > Coastal | place: USA: Chesapeake... | reverse complement strand
GTGGTACTTGCCGCCCGCCACGAGAGTGACGTCGATGCGCTTGCCGCTCATCGCGTGATCAGAAGTCGACGCGCTTGAGGAAACCGCCGTCGACCGTGAGGTTCACGCCGTTGATGTGCTTGGCGCGAGCGCTGGCGAGGAACGCCACCGCATCGGCGACGTCGGACGGCTGACCCATGTGTCCACCGGGGTGGTTCTTCTCGGTCGACTCGAAGAACGGGGTCATGTGCTGCTTGATCATGTCCCAGTCGCCACCTTCGACGAAGATCGGTCCGGGCGAGACGACGTTGCAGCGGATTCCTTGGGCGCCGAGTACCTGCGCCTGGCCGAGCGTCCAGTTGGTGACGGCCGACTTCAGAGCGCTGTAGCTACCCGATCCACCACCGAAGTGTTCGGCCGTGGCCGTGGTGCCGATGCTGATCACCGATCCGCCGCCGTTGGCGAGGTGAGGGGTCGCCGCTTCGACGCCGTGCACGAGCGCCATGAGATCGATGTTGAAGTTGTTGATCCAGCCCTCGAGTTTGCGAGCCGGCTTGCCCGAGGTGTTGTGCACGTAGATGTCGATGCCACCCAACTGCTGAGCCGACGAGTCGACCCACGCGCGAAGAGATGCCGAGTCACCGGCGTCGACGGCGCTACCCACGACCTTGCCCGACTTCGACAACGCGGCGATCGCCGAAGCGACGTCATCGGCGTTGCGTGCGCAGATCGCCACCGATGCTCCCTCGGCGAGAAGTGTTTCCACGATCGCTCGTCCGAGTCCCTTGGTCGAGCCGGTGACCAGAGCCTTCTTTCCCGAAAGTCCGAGATCCATGTTTCCCCCTGTTGATGTGACTGTCTTGTGCGACTGACTGATGCGGTCGGTGTTCGACCCGACGCTCAGCGCCGGGTGTCCTTCCACGGTAGGTCCTTGTCGACCCGCACGTCACCAGGCAATCCGAGAACTCGTTCGCCGATGATGTTGCGCTGAGTCTCGTCGGATCCACCGGCGATGCGATAACCGGGGGCGCCGAGGACGTGCTCGCCCCAGGCGTAGGTGCCCCACTCGCCGGTGTCGGCGATCAAGGTGGGACCGAGGATCTTCGACACGACGTCGGTGACAAAGCGCATGCCTTCGGTCCAGACCAACTTGCCGAGCGAACCCTCGGGTCCGGGCGCGGCACCCGATCGTCGGATGTCGGCGGCGCGGCGGTTGACGAATCCCTCGACCCGGAAGTGGGTGTAGGCCTTCACGAGTTCCTGACGCATGACCGGATCGTTGGTGACGCCCATCGCTCGCGCGGTGGCGATCAGTTGGCGCCAGGATCCGCCCACGCGAGATCCACCACCACCGCCGTCACCACTGTGGTCGCGTTCGAAACCGAGAGTGGTGAGGGCGACTTTCCAGCCTTCGCCTTCGGGTCCGAGACGCATGGAGTCGGGGATGCGCACGTCGTTGAAGAAGACTTCGTTGAACGATGATCCACCGCTCATCTGCTTGATCGGTCGGATCTCGATACCGGGAAGATCCATCGGAATGATGAAGGCGGTCATTCCCTTGTGCTTCACCACGTCGACGTTGCTGCGGGCGATGAGTTCGCCGAAGGCCGAGAACTGCGCACCCGAACTCCAGACCTTCTGACCGTTCAGCACCCACTCGTCGCCGTCGCGGTCGGCGCGACAGCCGAGCGACGCGAGGTCGCTGCCGGCCCCCGGTTCGGAGAACAACTGGCAACACAGGTCGCGGGTCGCCAGGAACCGACCGACGTACTCGGCCTTTTGCTCCGGCGTGCCGAACAAGTTGATGGTCGGGGCGATGAGGCCGACCGTGACCGACAACGTTTCGTGACCGGTCGGGGTCTGGAACATCGACTCGAGTTTGCTGAAGGCGCGGGCGTACGGACGCGGCAGACCGAGACCGCCGTATTCGATGGGCGAAGTGATCGCGTGGTAGCCCCGCTCGGCCTTCTTCTGGACCCACGCCATGCCGCGATCGAGAAGCGCCTTTTCTTCTTCGAACGTCAGGGCATGGAACACCGAGACCGAGAATTCACCTTCACCCCAGACGAGGTCCTTGTCGTCGGTTCCGCTCGTGCGGTAGTCGGCGTTGGCTTCCAACCAGGCCTTGGCCTCTCGAGTGAAGTCCTCGAGGCTGGGAATCGCGGTGTCGCTCACGACGCCACCGTAATTGACCAGCCGATCAGTACCGCAACCCTGCCCGGCTCAAGATCGGCCGATTCACCCGGCCATACTCGGATTCGTGGCCCGAGTCATCCGATCCGAGCGTCGTCTGGGGCGGCCCCCCGACACGGACTCTCTGGCCACCCGTCAACGCATCCTGGACGTGGCCCGTCGAGAGTTCGCCGTCCACGGATACGAGGTGGCGACCAACCGGCGAATCGCCACCCGGGTCGGAATCACCACGGCGGCGGTGTACCACTACTTCCCGTCCAAGGCCGATCTCTACGTCGAGGTACTGGTGGACGCCGAGGCCACCGTGGCGACTCGCTTCGCTCACGTCGTCTCGACCTCGTCGTCGCTCTCCGACCGTCTGGCGCGAGTGCTCGACGAGTCGCACGTCATGAACTCCGAGGATCCGTCCCTCGCCCAGTTGTTGGCCGCGTTCCGAATCGACGAGCGTCGGCATCCCGACGTCGCCGCCCTGGTGGCCGGGCGTCATCGGCCCGTGGCGACGTTCTTCACCGGGATCGTCGACGACGCCATCGCGGCGGGGGAGATCCCGGCCTCGGCGCGCCGCTCCACCTTGGCACTCGTGACGATCCTCCTCGTCGGATTGAGCGATGCCATGTCGGACGATCTGCGGACTCACCGCCTCGGCGTCGAGGCCGCCAAGGCTTTTCTCGCGCCGCGCTGACGATCCGATTCGATCGACACCGGCCGACACCGGGTCTACGATGCGCAGGTCGCACCACGGGGGTCGTGCGCCGGAAGGGGAGAGACCATGGGGGTTCTGGACGGCCGGGTCGCGTGCGTGACCGGCGGAACGAGAGGAATCGGTCTCGCCATCGCCCAGGCGTTCCTGGCCGAAGGTGCGCGGGTCGTCGTCAACGGGCGTGATCCGCAGAAGGCCGAACGAACTCTGAAAGAACTCGGAGCCGGCGATCGTGTCCACTACATCGCCGGTGACGTGAAGACACGTGAGGTGTGCGAGGCGATCGTCGACGGAACGGTCGAGCGCTTCGGACGCATCGACATCCTCGTCGCCAACGCGGGTGGCGCCTCCGACTTCGCACCGATCGTCGACCTGCCCGACGAGCCTCTCGAGGACGCGCTTCGTTGGAATCTCTGGCACTCGTTCTGGTGCATGCGTCGGGCCTTCCACTACATGATCCCGCAGCAATGGGGTCGCGTGATCAACATCTCCTCGGTCGAGGGCAAGGTCGGCAAGCCCGGACTGTCGTCGTACGTGGTGGCCAAACACGCCGTCAACGGACTCACGAAGTCGGCGGCCAAAGAAGTCGGTCCGCTCGGCATCACGGTGAACGCTCTGTGTCCCGGAGTCATCGAGACCGACATCGTGAAAGAGGGAGGCGCCGGAGCCGCTGCGGCCATGGGGCTCACCTACGACCAACTGCTCGCTCAGTTCGCCGCCGATTCGGCCATCAAGCGCATCAACGAGGTCGAAGACGTCGCGAACGTCGCAGTCCTGTTGGCCTCCGACATCGGAGCCGGGATCACGGGTTCGCTGATCTCGATCGACGGCGGGACCTCGCCGTACTGACATCGACGAACCAAACGACGAAGGAAGGGACGAACATGGGGAAGCTGGACGGAAAGGTCGCCTGCATCACGGGCGGAACCCGCAGCATCGGCCGCGCGATGGCCGAGGCCTTCATCGCCGAGGGCGCCTCGGTCGTGGTGAACGGCCGCGATGCCGCCAAGGGTCAGCGCTGTCTCGACGAGATGAAGGCCGGTGATCGTGCCGCGTTCTACGCCGGAGACTCGGCTCGTCAGGACGTCGTGGAAGGTCTCGTCGACTTCACGATCGAGCGCTACGGAAAACTCGACATCTGCTGTCTGAACTCGGGAGGTGTGCAGGCGACCGCACCGGTGTTCGCCATGACCGACGAGGAGTGGAAGCTCGAAGTCGACTGGAACCTCAACCACGTGTTCTGGGGAATGCGACGCGCGTTGCAGCACATGATCCCGCGCCAGTCGGGTCGGGTGATCGTCACGTCGTCGGTGGAGGGCAAACTCGGCAAGCCGGGATTGCCGGGTTACGTCGCCACCAAACACGCGGTCAACGGACTCGTGAAGTCGGCCGCTCACGAGGTCGGAACTCTTGGGATCACGGTCAACGCAATCCTGCCCGGGATCATCGAGACCGACATCGTGCGCGAAACCGGTCCGGCATCGGCCGAGGCGATGGGTGTCGGCTCGTACGACGCGCTCATCGAGATGTTCTGTTCGGAGTCCTCGATCAAGCGACCCAATCGGGTCGAGGAGGTCGCCGCGGTGGCAGTGCTCCTGGCCTCCGATGCCGCTCGCAACATGACGGGGTGCCTCTTCCCGGTCGACGGCGGAACTCTTCCGTACTGAGGCGCCGATCGTCGTGAGCCACCTCGGGATGCGGCCGCGACCGGAATCGATCTCGTCCCCATGACGTACTCGCATCTCGAGCACGCCAACGACCTCGAACCGTCGGCCGGACATCACCATCTGATGGAGCACTGTCCGGTGCACCGCGAAGAGAGCTTCGATCCGCCGTTCTACGTGGTGTCGCGCCACGCCGACGTCCTGGCGATGCTCCTCGAACCCACCCAGTGGCGCAACGGTGACGGTCCGGGCGTGTTCGTTCAGCAGGGCGGAGTTCTCGGATCGGCCGACGATCCGGACCATCGTCGTCAACGGCGGGTGTTGCAGGACGGGTTTCGTCCGGCGGCGATCGCATCGATGGCGGTGCACATCGAAGGGATCGGACGTCGTCTCTGGGATCGGGCCTTCGCTCGCGACGGCGAGGGCGATTTCGTCCGTCTGTTCGCCTTCCCTTTTCCGGCCGGGGTGATCGCCGAGTTGCTCGGTGTGGCCCCCGACGATCGAGAGAAGTTCGGTGAGTGGTCCGACGACATCGTGAACGGACTCGGCGGTGGAGATCTGTCCCTCGTCGAGCGAGCCAACGTGGGGATCTACGGCATCGTCGACCGGCTCGTCGCCGAGCGCACCTCGATCCTCGAGAGCGGCCAGGAGCCACCCGACGATCTCGTGACGGTGATGACGAGGGCCCTACGGGCCGGAGAGCTCAGCCATGGTGAGGTGCGTCGTCTCAGTCAGCAGATCCTGGTGGCCGGCCACGAGACCACGGCGAGTTTGATCTCGCTCATGCTCTACCGCCTGATCGACGATCCTGATTTGTTCGACACCTTGCGTCGCCGTCGTGACCTCGTCGATTCGGCGATCGAGGAATTCCTGCGGTTCGACTCACCCGTGCAGGGACTGTTCCGGAGCAGTCGCGACGCCTGTCGTCTCGGGGACGTCGAGATCGAACCGGGGACCAAGGTGCAGGTGCTCTTCGCCGCGGCCAATCGCGATCCGCGAGTCTGGAACGACCCCGATGAGATCGACCCGGAGCGATTCGCACGCGGCTCCCGACCGCATCTCGCCTTCGGCTGGGGTGTGCACCATTGCATCGGTAACGCTCTGGCTCGTCACGAAGCGCGTTTCGCGTTGGAGGCGATGCTCGACACTTTCGACGAGATCGAACTGACGGGCCCGGTCGCGGTGAATTTCCCGTTCATCCTGCGCGGTCTCACGACTCTCCCGGTTCGCTGGCGGGTGCGCTCGTCGTCGTCCACGGACCGGACCTAGGGTGCGGGCGTGCCGAGAACGACGATCGTGACGGGTGGGGCCTCGGGCATCGGTCGAGCCACGGTCGAGCGGCTGACACGTTCCGGGGGAGCCGTGGTCGTCGTCGATCGCGACGTCGCCGATCTGGTCGACGGGGCGAACCTGCGGGTGGTGTCGGGAGACGTGACGTCGGCCGACGTCAACGAATTGGCCGTGGCCACGGCCGAACGAGAATTCGGAGGTCTCGACGCGATCGTATTGAACGCGGGCGTTCCGGCGAGCGGTGATCTGCTCGATCTTCCGATCGAGGTGTTCGATCGCACCTGGGAAGTCAACGTTCGTGCGGTGCTGCTCGGTATTCGCGCGGCGACCCCTGCTCTGCGTCGTCGCGGTGGTGGTCGCATCGCCGTCACCGCTTCCACTTCGGGAATCGCGGCCGATCCGGGAATGTGGCCGTACAACTCGGCCAAGGCGGCGGCGATCAACCTCGTTCGCGGTGCAGCCCTCGATCTGGCGCGCGACGGCATCACGGTCAACGCGATTTGTCCGGGTCCGACCGAGACCGGAATGACGGCCGGAATTCGCGACGTGCCGATGGTTCACGATGCGCTCGCTCGTTCGGTTCCGATGCAACGTTGGGGTCAGGCCGACGAAGTTGCAGCAGTCATCGAGTTCTTCGTGTCCGATGCGGCGAGTTTCGTGACCGGTGCCGTGGTGCCGGTCGACGGTGGTGTCACGGCCAACACCGGTCAATTCACGCCGGCGCCGCGAGTCGACGTGACGAGAGAAAGGGCGACATGACGATGGAACATCCCGAGAACTACGAGGACGTGACGGTCTACGGTCTCGACGACGACACCGAGGAGAAGCTCCTTCTCACGCACAACGAGTGCACCTTCATCTGGTCGAACAAGGAAGGTTGGCCGGTCGGAGTGATCATGTCGTACGTGTGGCGCGACGGCTGCTTCTGGCTCACGGCTTCGTCGCAGCGAGCGCGTATCTCGGCAGTGCGACGTGATCCGCGGGTGTGCATCGTCGTGACCTCCACCGGAACGTCGTTGCCGCGCAACATGACGGTCACGTGGAAGGGGACCTGTGAAGTGCTCGACGATCAGGCCACGAAGGACTGGTACTACCCGGCTCTGGCCGAGGCCATCATGGGTGGGAAAGGGAAGCGCGCCGATGCATTCCGCGATTTCCTCGATTCGCCTCGGCGCGTGATCCTGAAAGTCGTTCCGACTCAGCGAATCGGGTACGACGGGACCAAGATGGGCCAAGCCACCACCGAGTGGATGAAATCTCGAGCTCAGACGAGCGAGTGACAGGAGAGAGTGATGAAACTGGGACTGACCGCCGACGAAGTACTGACCACGACCCGATCGGTGCGCAAGCGCCTCGACCTGTCGCGTCCGGTCGAGAAGGACGTTCTCGTCGAGTGCGTGGAGATCGCGCATCAGGCGCCGACCGGTTCGAACATGCAGGGGTGGCGTTGGTTGTTCGTCGAGGACCAGGCCAAGAAGACGGCCTTGGCCGAGATGTACCGCGCGAACTTCTATCCCTACATCAACGACCCCAACCGTCCGCGCCGCGACGATCAGGGTGAGCGCATTCTCGACTCGGCGAAGTACCTCGCCGACGTCCTCGATCAGGTGCCGGTTCTTCTCATTCCGCTCATTGCCGGCCGACTCGACACCGGAACTCCGGCTTTCGGCCAGGCCTCGGCGTGGGGCTCGCTCCTACCGGCGGTCTGGAGTTTCATGCTGGCTCTGCGCGAACGCGGACTCGGCTCGGCCTGGACCACGTTGCACCTGCCCAACGAGAAGGAAGCCGCCGATCTGCTCGGAATTCCTTTCGATCAGTACACACAGGCCGGTCTGTTCCCGGTCGCGTACACCATCGGGACCGACTTCAAGGTGGCCAAGCGAGTGCCGGCCGAGAAGTTCATCCGTTGGGATTCCTGGTCCTGACCCAGGCTCGGGCGCCGTCGGACGCCGTCCACTGAATGGCGTTCTGCAGCACTCGTCGGAACGACGGATCGGCGTACGTGATCGGTCCGTCACCGAACTGCAGATACACGAGAGGCGACGCGCCGGCGGCTTTGGCCCAGGCCACGAGTGAACTCCCGGCGGGATGCGACCAACCGGTGTTGTGGTTGCGGCGACCGCGGATGGCGTGATCGGCCGAGAAGAAGTTGCGCGAGTCGTTCACGGCGAAATCGGTGCGCATGAGCGGAACCACTTCGTCTTCGGCGACGGGGAAGCAGTAGAGCTCGTCGGTGAGTTCGAAACCGTCACCGAGGCCGGCGCACACCGGGTGTGATCGATCGATCACCTCGACACGGTGGGTCACGTCGAACACGTAGCCGGAGTCGGGATAGGAGACGCCTCGCCACGAAGCGGGCTGATAGTGGAATCGTGCTCCCACCATGTCGGCGAACCACTCGACCGAAGGCCACGAGGCGACGGCGTGGTGCATGAAGACCAGCCCGGTGCCGGTGCGTCGAAGATCGTCGAAGGTCCGTTCGATCTCGGCCGAGGGACGAGGAAAGTGCACCGGGGGGTCGCCGCCGGTGAAGGTCAGACCCGGCATGTCGTAGAAGACGACCACATCGTGTCCGGTACGGGGTCGGTCGGCGGCCGTCCATTCGACGTTCTCGAGAGCGTCGAACACCGCGAAGAAAGGTTCGGGGACGAATGGGTGCCCGCCGGTGACGACGAGGACGTCGGTCATCAGCCCGGTTCGACGTTCACGCGATGGTTGACGACCTGGGGACCACCGACCCATCCGCAGAGTTGCGGGTCGCACTCGCGTAGGTCACCCTCGAGGTAGCGGCCGTCGGTGGTGAAGACTCCCGAACGACCGTCGAGCGACACGCGGATGTGTCCGTGGCCATCCTGTTCGTAGAGCGCCTTGGTGAACGGGTGGACGATGCCGCGCATCAGGCCTCTCCCATCCATCGATCGAGACATGCGTGCAGCCAACGCACCTTTCCCTCCTGGTAACGAGAAAGGGTCACACCCGGTTTGGCCGTGGTCTCGAGGCCACGTTGAACCTTCGACATGTTGAACACGTCCTGATCGAAGACCTTGGCGAGCATGCCGAGTTCGGGTGCCGTCGTCCAGGGTTCGTCGACACCGAGATCGCGACGAGAGGCCGGGGCGGGGCGATCGCCGGCGAACGGCGAGAGGAACATGACCTCCATGATCGACGAGCGATGGTCGTCGCCGTTGGGGCGGAAGCGATACACGATGCGATTGAACGCACCCCATGGATGGAAGTTGGGGAACACGGTGTAGTCGATGCTGTCCATCATCTCGGCGTCGCTCATCGAGTCGACGCGATCGCCGACGATCGGTCGCCAGCGCTCGCGTGCCGATGCCGCTCCGATCTCGCGAGCCGTTCGACCTTCGGGGACCGAGAGCGGGTTCACCTGGTCGGTTCGTACGTCGAGCATCGAACGAAGCATCTCGTCGTCGGACACCTCGTACCAGAGCAGTGGACTCGGCGTGAGTCCGGCCGTCACCACGCGTGAGAAGTTGTCCCAGACGTCGACCTGTGAATTGGTGTCGCCGAGGTAGTACAGGATCTGCGGATGCGTGGCGTTGACGTGGTAGGCCTCGCAGAATGCCTCTTGGGCCACCTTCCAATTGGCCTGGATGATCTTGGTGACGTGAGCCTCGATGTAACGGTTCTCGAGGTCCCAGATGCCGAAGTGTTCGTCGAGTCCGGCGACGAAGTCCGCGAAGGGTTCGCAGGCCGGATCGGGATTGATGAACACGAAGCCGGCCCACACGCCGACTCGACACTCGGGCAGGGCGAAGTCGACGTCGCGTCGTTCCTCGACGTGCGGAAAGTCCCAACCGGCCGGAACGTCGGCGAGCGAGCCGTCGAGTTTCCAGCAGAACCCGTGGAACGGACACCGCAACTCGGAGGCATGGCCGTCGTAATCCTTCAGTTGCCGGCCGCGATGCAGGCAAGCGTTCGGAAAGGCCTTGATGGAGCCGTCGGCTTGTCGAACGACGATGTACGACAGCCCGGCGATCTCGTAGACCACGTGGTCCCCGGTGTCGGGGATCTGCTCGGCGCGGCAGGCGAATTGCCAGACGCGCTTCCAGAGTCGCTCGCGCTCGCGCTCGTGCCATTCGCGCGACACGTATCGCTCGATCGAGACGTCCCGATCCCCGAGGTCGGGCGGTGACTCCCAGCGCAACACGTCCGGCACCGGATGGGTGTCGGCGTCCAGGAGGTCTTGGTAGGACAACCCGGGCGAACGGGCCGGACGGGGCTCGACGGCGGTCATGGATTCATTATTGACCCGATGATCAGTTCCGTCCAGGGTCGGACTACTCTCGGGTCGTCGTCTGGGGAGACGATCGAACGACCAGGGGGGAGCACGATGTTGCACTTCGCCGACATTTTCGAGGCACATGCGGACGCCATGCCCGATGCCACGGCGATCTCGTACGGGAGCACCGATCTGAGCTGGGCCGACTTCGAGGCGACATCGGCTCGACTCGCATCGGCCTACGCGGCGGTGGGAATGGGGCTCGACTCCAAGGTGGGCATGTTCATGTACAACTGCCCCGAGTACCTCATGACGCAACTCGCGGCGTTCAAGTCACGGGTCACGCCGGTCAACGTGAACTACCGGTACCTCGACGACGAGTTGTGGTACCTGCTCGACAATGCCGATTGCGAGGCCGTCGTCTTCCACTCGAGCCTCGGTGACCGCATCGCACGGGTCAAAGAGCGCCTCCCCAAGTTGAAACTGTTGATCGAAGTGCTCGACGGACCGTCGGCCGGTGTGCCGGGCGCGGTGCCGTGGAACGACGTGGTGGCGGCGAATCAGCCGGCTCCCCGCCAGGCGCGTTCGGCGTCCGACGTCTACATGCTCTACACCGGCGGCACGACCGGAATGCCCAAGGGCGTCATGTACGAAACGGGTCCTTTCACCGAAGGGTTCCTCGGCTTCTACACCGGACCGATGGGCCGCCCTCCGTTCTCGTCGATCGAAGAGGTCGTGGGTACGGCCAAGGTCGTGCATTCGGCCATGGGACAGCCGGTGTCGATTCCGGCCTGTCCGCTCATGCACGGAACCGGCGTGTGGCTCGGCGCTCTGCTTCCGCATCTCATGGCCGGCAAGGTCGTTCTCCTCGAGGGACGTTCCTTCGACGCACACGAGATGTTCCGAGCGATCGAGAAGCATCGCGTGAGCACGCTCGTCATCGTCGGCGACGCATTCGCCCGTCCGATGATGAACGCACTGCGCGACAAGGCCGCTTCGGGCACCCCGTACGACACGTCATCGGTGACGACCATCGTGTCGACGGGGGCCATGTTCTCGGCCGACGTGAAGGCGGGCATCTTCGAGCACATGCCGTCGGCGGTCGTCATGGACATCCTCGGCTCGAGCGAGGGCGGTATGGGTCAGACGATGGCCACCAAGGACAACGTCAACACCACCGCCAAGTTCGGTGCCATGCCCAACACCAAGGTTTTCGGCCCCGACGACACCGAAGTGGTGCCGGGCTCGGGCGTCATCGGCATGGTGGCAGTGAGCGGAGCCAACGTTCCGCTCGGCTACTACAAGGATCCCGACAAGTCCGCCCGAACCTTCCGCGAGGTCGGGGGAGTGCGATACAGCTTCCCGGGCGACATGGCCATGGTCGAAGCCGACGGCACGATCACCTTGCTCGGTCGCGGTTCGAATTGCATAAACACCGCGGGCGAGAAAGTGTTCCCGGAAGAGGTGGAAGAAGCCGTGAAGACGCACCCGGCGATCGCCGATTGTCTGGTCTTCGGTGTTCCCGACGAGAAGTACGGCCAGCGAGTGGTCGGGGTCGCGTCGATCGCCGCCGGTCAGTCGTCGGTGGCCGGCGACGAGGTGATCGCCTACACCAAGAGCAAATTGTCGAGTTTCAAAGTTCCCAAGCAATTGGTGGTGCTCGACGTCGTGCCGCGTGCACCAAACGGCAAAGCGGACTACATGAAAGCCAAGGATCTCTTCGAGGCCGCATCCGGAGGCAAGTCATGACCGCGCTCGACGACTCGATCGGTCAGGCCCGGAGCTCGGGTCCGAGCGTCCAGGACCTCTTGGCCGCGGACACTCGTGACGTCCCGCAGTCCCTGCGTGACAACTCCTACGTTCCGCAGGGAATCGTCGACATTCAGAAGAGTCGATACACCGACCCGACCTTCGCCGCGCTCGAGAACGAATACATGTGGACGACCACGTGGCAGATGGCGTGTCACGTCGACGAACTGAAACAGCCCGGTGATCACGTCGTGTACGACGTGGCCGACCAGTCGGTCGTCGTCGTGCGGACCAAGACTGGTGCGATCAAGGCGTTCCACAACTCCTGTCTCCACCGAGGCACCAAACTCCGCACCGAGGACGGGCGCGTCGCCTCGTTCCGCTGTCCCTTCCACGGATGGCGCTGGGACCTCGATGGTGTTCTGGTCGAACTGCCGGCCGAGTGGGACTTCCCACAGGTGTGGGACCAGCCCGACTCCTGTCTGCCCGAAGCTCAGGTCGCCGAATGGTGCGGATTCGTGTTCGTCAATCTCGACCCCGATGCCGTGCCCTTCAACGTCGTGGCCAAGAAGTTGGTCGAACACTTTGATCGTGACTTCGCGATGTCCGATCGCTACAAGGCCTTCCATGCGGTGAAGGAAGTGCCGGCCAACTGGAAGGTGTGCATGGAAGCCTTCGCCGAGGGCTACCACGTCATCGCCACTCATCCCCAGATCCTCGAGTTCGCCGGCGATGCCAACAGCGAGTACTCCATCTGGGAGGAGTCGCCCTTCGTCACGCGCTTCGTCAACGGATTCGGTGTACAGAGTCCGCACCTCGGGCCGCTCAGTGAGCAGCAGGTCGCCGACGCCTATCTCGCTTTCTCGGCCCGCTCGTCGAAGGGTGCCGTCGAGGTTCCCGACGGAAAGTCGGCGCGTGAAGTCGTGGCCGACGTCTTCCGTGCCGTGATGGCGCCGTTGTTCAAGATCGACCTGTCGCAAGTGTCCGACAGTGAGATGCTCGACGCGCACCTCTACCACTTGTTCCCAGCGTTCGCGCCGTGGGCCGGAGTCGGGCAGTCGCTCGTGTATCGCTGGCGTCCCGGACCGACCCCCGACACGTGCTTCATGGACGTCATTCGCATGATGCCGGTGCCGGAGGGCAAGCCGCGACCCGAGCCGGCCCCGATCCAGCGTCTGCGCCTCGAGCAGTCCTGGCACGAAGCCGAGGGCATGGGTGGGCTGGCCGACGTGTTCGAACAGGACATGGCCAATCTTCCGCGAGTGCAACTGGGCCTCAAGGTCTCTGCCAAGCGCGCGGCCAAGGGTGTGAAGTTCGGTGCGTATCAAGAGGCACGTATGCGACTCATTCACCGACACATCGACGACACGATCCTTGCCGGTCTCTCCGCCGATGGGCGCAGTCGCGACGAAGTCGAACGCTTCCTC
>Ga0129333_10004348_pt1 | contig 13247 bp, 10 predicted proteins | sample CPB6_08_DNA_FD_94474 | JGI IMG/M metagenome (GOLD analysis project Ga0129333, IMG submission 94474) | Freshwater to marine salinity gradient microbial communities from Chesapeake Bay, USA - CPBay_Sum_0.6_0.8_DNA | ecosystem: Environmental > Aquatic > Marine > Coastal | place: USA: Chesapeake... | reverse complement strand
CTGTTTCATTGCTTTTTCATTTGGAGTGTCGCAATGCAAATATGGCTCATTGTTTTTGTATTTGATGTATGATTTTTCGAGGTCATTTAACACCACTCCTCTCGTTTTGGTTCCTCTGATGCGCATCAATGCATGACTTATTTTCAGTCCGATTTGCAAAACTGTGTCTTCTTCCACAAGTTCGCTTGCCTGTTTATAACTTAGTGCATGTCTTTGAGAGACACAAATGTTGGTGTATAATAGTAAAACATTTCCCGCGGGTTCAAACGTCTCTTTGTTTATTTCTGTCAAAATTGTTATTGCCATTTTCACATTTCCATGCTTGTTTGGCATCAAACTTGATTTTTCCATGATGTCTTCAGGCATCATGTGAATTGGTTTTGTGTTGGATGGATACCTGGTTGACACTCGGTTTGTTATCTCGGTCCGCAATGCAGATCGCACGTTTATGAATTCGGTGGGGTCGGCAATGTGAATAGCCAACCACAATTTGCCACCGTCATCGTCATCAAAAATGCTGAAAGCATCATCGGCATCCTTGCATCCTTCTGGATCAATGCTGTAAACAACACGGTTTGTCATATCCACTCGTTCTGCGATGCTATACTCATGCGGCATCACATTGGACAAATCGTTCATCGGGAAATTTGTTCTGGAACCATACAGCGGCTCAATGATTTCGCGGTATTTTTGATTGTAATACTCGTTTGTTTGCATTAACCGTTAAATACAAGTTATAAAATATTATAACCTTTATAACTCATTGTTTTTTTATTTGAATTACTGCACTTGTGATGTTTTCTTCAAATATGATATGATTTCGGCATGATTAGCATTGATCGTCTTTTCCAGTTCAAGAATTTTATTGTAGAGCTGCTGTGTCGTAATTGATACAGACTCACTTGCAAAAGAAGGCGGTGGTTCACTGATTCGTTTGAATTTTGAAAAAATGGAACCCAACTCTTCTTCTTCAACCTGGTCATTGTTGGACGCTGGTTCAAACTGTTCAACTTCATGTTCTTCTTCCACAATGTTTGTGGTCGTTGTGTTTGAAAAAGACACCGTTTTTTTCGTGGTTGGCGTTGTTGCCGCGGTAGCATTTGTTCCAATCCATTGCTGTGCTTTTTTTATGTCTTCTGGTTTTAATTGCACCAATTCTCTCTCTCGAGCCGCTAGTTCTTGTGCGATGAGTCTTGACATTTCATCACCGATGGGTTTGTCTTCCACTGCAGCCCCATCTGCAAAATTGACCTCGCTCGGTTTTTTCAGTGTGAGAAATGCGTCCATTTCGGCCTGTTTCTCTCGAAGTTGGCGCTCAAATTCATTAGCACGTTCATTTTGCAGGTCTTCTGCTCGATACACCACCTCTATTTTCTTTTTTTTTGGAGCAGTGGTTGCAAATGTGGAGGACCGAATTGCAGGAAGTTCGGTTTGAACAAACTGCCGAATGATTTGCTTATTTGCCTCGTTCAATGACCCAGATACGGTCCTGGATGCTTGTTGTACAGCACGGTCAAAAGCGAGCCTAACCGGCTCAAACTGCTCTTTTGTCAGGCCAGTGAACGCGCCAGACTCTTGCAATGTTGTCCAAAGCAGTTCTTTGTTTTGCAAGCTGTCCACATTGTTGAATTGCATGTTTGAGAGATATTGTTGATATAAACAGTTGCGTAGTTGCGTTTCATGAAAATGTTTGTAAAATTATTTTTATATGAGTTTTAATGATTACATTCAACTCGTGTATTAAAATCAAATCCGCAAATTTAATTAAAGACATGTGCATACATCTAAACACTTGTGCACTCTAACAATGAACAGCGACACCGAACAAGCCGGCATAATCGTGTGCGGTGTGTGCAAAAACGTGGTCAGCACGCTGCCGGTCATTCGCGCAGCATTCGAGGATTTGGTCAAAAAGTCAAATGTTCCTTGTTGGGCCATGTTTTATGAAAACAACTCGGACGACGGAACTGCACATGAGTTAATGAAGTGGGCTAAAGAGATGCCGGACCAAGTCATGGTCATGTGTGAAACATTTACACGAGAAGAGGAACTGGCTAGAGGAGTGGCTCGCACATTTGATAACAAACCGTGTCGCATGGAGCAAATTGCACATGCCAGAAATCGACTGCTCGGTATGTTGGAATCTGATTCCGGTCCACATGCCAATGCAAAATACGTGGTCATGATTGACATGGATAATCCAGTCCCATTTCCATCGAGCGGAATTATACGCTGCATCGCGCGCGACCCCGATGGATTTGATGCCCTTGTTTGCAACGGACTGAATCCCATGGGCTACATGTATGATTTTTATGCTTATCGTGATGCCCAGTTTCCGTTTGGACCGGAAATCATGCGTGAGGCGTTTTGGTCAGGGCAACACCAGTATCATGTGCAAACCTCGATGCATAACAAGACTTTGTTTCATAGACATCAACTCATTCAAAATCCGAGTATGCTTCCTTACATCACAATAGGTTCAGGGTTCAATGGATTGTGTATATTTCGCCGAGATGCAATTCGTGGTGTTAGATATTCAGCAGTTCCAACTCCAGAAATGAATGCAGAGTATGAGGCAATGAAACTCATTCCGCCGTTGTCAAAAAATGCGAAAACACATGTCGATGGTGCAACAGTCGGCATGTATTTGTTTCCAAAAGATGGAGTCAACAACGCAAATGGCATATTTTATTTTCACAATTCGGGATATAATTTTCCTGTAGTCTGCGAACATGTGCCGTTTTTTGCAGGAATGCGTGCTAAAAATTGTCGACGCATTTACTTGTGCACCGACTTGGTTTGGAATTGGATCTAATTTCTTCATATTTATGTATGCATTGTGATTTGACATGCAACTGTAAAATCACATTCTCATATTATTGATGCATTTTATATTGTTCCCACCACGTTTTGCACCCACTTATGCGCACGTTGGACCCAAGAACAACCTTCTGCGTATGCACGCCCTTCTTTTCGAAGCGCTTCTTTTCTCTCTTCATCGTGCGCAATTTCCATCAATGTCGTAATCTCTGATCCTGGAACAATTTTGACACCACAGCCATTCATGGTGTCTGTCAAACCAGCAAGCGGATGATACAAACATATGACTTCGGACATCATCATCTCCATTGCAGTAATGCATGATGTTTCTGGCCAGTTTGTTGGATACAACCAATATTCTGCTGTGCTCATGAGTTGATAAAGTTGGGTTGGATTTAATTTGCCCAGATGCTCAATCCGATTGTCCGGAAATTCGCGGTTGAGAGATTCAATATTGGCATGGATTCGGCGTTCATCGTCATTGCAGGGAAACACTTCATAAGTTGAAATAGAAAGCGTGGCATTTGGCATAATCGCCACAATCTGAGGCCACAACTCCAATATGCGTGCGAGTCCGCGTTCTGTGCGCGACGTGTACACAAATTTTTCTTTTTGTTTCACCCTGGTTTCCGGAAATGACTCCAACTCAATGCCGTTATTTATTGTCACCATTTTTGATTTGAGAGGAGGATACAACCCGCTGTATTGGTCAGTGTGCCATTGCGTCTGACAAACACATCCATCAATGCATTCCGCCCATTTTTGAATGATGGCAACATCACTCATGTTGCATCCATACGCCAACAAGCACGTGTCATGTGCCCATATGTAAAACTGGTAAAACGAACACGCATTCCCATATATTTCCAAAAATGAAATGTATCGAGAACATATTACAGTGTGAAAGTTAACTTTGCTTAGCAACTTTGGCAAGTCATTAAGATGCACATATACCACATTGAACTCCGCTAATTCTTCGGATTTTACATCTCCTGCAACATAAATGGTCATCTCTTTTTTTCCCAATATTGAACCCAACTCTTTGGACAAATGAGCCACCGCTTTTTCAGACCCCCCAAGCGCGCCGAGTTTCATCTGACTGTAGTTCCAGTGCATATTGCAGTATCCTGTGTAAAATAAAATGTTTCGACTTGTCTTGAATTTGATTTTTTCTTTTACTTTTTCTTTCATGGGAACATTTGGTATCAACGAAATAGAAAGATCATCAAACGTGTTGGCGGGCACTCCGTTTTGTATCACAAATATCAAATATTCGTTTGCCAATGATGCAAATTCAGGGAGTGCTTCGCGTTTCACATGGTTTACAAAAAACCGCAAGTTAAACATCAAATTTCGTAGGTGCCACACGCTAAATGTGTGATGTTTTTCCGTAAAAATGGTTTCATACATGCGGATGCCGCATTCGCGGTCCCCTACTCGATCCGCCACAATAATCATGTAATAAGGAAGATAAAACCCCGCCTTGTCCGTTTCCACAAAAAGTTTCCCCGCAGTAATTTGAGGAACCGTCATTTTCACCATCTTGAAGTAATTATATGCCACTTCATTCATGTTCTCACAACAATAATGCACAACCAATGGGTACAAGCATTCCACGCGCTCATTGTCATATGAAAATGCTTTCACTAAATAATAAAATCCATGTTCTTTTTGTTTTAATGATTCATAACATTGATACATGTAAAAACATGATATATACTTTTCCTGCGACCAATTGTCCTGTGAAAGTGTAATTTTATACCACTTGATTGCATCTTCGTATCGCCCACAATCACGATAACTATTCGCACAATAAAATGCATAACGTTTGTAAAGATGGTCCCCTTTGGCCACCGCATCCGCATGCGCATTTTCCAAAATAATGGCATCTTTCAAATACTTATTCGGATCTTTGTTTCGCGACCCGGTGCGTCCAGAAACCAAGTAGTAGTCTCCAGACAATATAGTAACGCGCGCAGGAGATTCCTCTTGACAACTTATGAACTCATGTACAACTGATAAATATTTGAATTGTTTGTGGTTGTTTATGATTTGCGTGCGCGTGTAGTTTGTACCCGACTTTGGCATGCCAAATTTCAAGTGATATTCATCAAATAGCACTTCATTTGGTATATTGATTGTGCCATGAATTTCATCATCTGCATCAAATACGAGCAATAAATCTGTTTTTTTGAACGCTCGTTCCAGTGCAAGAGTTCGATTATGTGCAAAATCAACCCATGTGTCGCAATGCAGCTCACCTGGTATGTTTTTTTTATTAAAAAATTGCGTAATTATCTCTCGGGTGTTGTCGCTTGAACCAGTGTCGCATATCACCCAATAATCAAATCGCAATTTTGAACACAACATTTCTAATGTTTTTTCAATGATATGTGATTCGTCTTTGACAATCATATTCAAACAAAGCGTGAGAGTCATTTTGTTGTAGTGTCAAAAAAAACAATAAAAATGTATGATCATTTTCATGAATCAACATTTAAGCCTTTTTTGATACATATACATATAAATATAGGCGGTGCATGATTTTTTTTATTTAAATGCTGCCACCGCGATTGAAATACTCTTTTCGAAATTCAAGCATATGGCTGTCCGGGATGCGCACCCCTTTCATAAAGTCTTGTGGGCTTCGGGTGCCTTCAATCAAATTCACGATCATAAAAAGTGCATACATGCCACATTCCGTGTTGCGTTTTTGATGCTGTTTTCTGTTTTCATGATATTTGAATTTAATGCCGAGAGAACGCCCTTGTTGCATGACCGTTTTAATAAATTCTCGGATTTCTCTCTGTGGACTATCACCGGTGCTGTCAAAAAAGAACACATAGTTGTTTCCTGGTTCCACATTGATGAACATGGACACCCAGTGCGAACCGCCTTCTGTGTGCGGGTCTGTGTTGAACACCACGCCAATTTGATGCGTTCCGGAGTCAATGTATTTTTTCAAACTGAAATTGCATAACTCTTCCCACACGCAGGTTCCGGCCATTTTTGGCGCGTTGTAGTCGCTAGGAGATGGCCCAAGGAATTCAAATTTTGGGAATTTTTCTTCATATTGCATCATGACATGTTCAATCTCTTCACTGCTCAACCATTCATCCGGATCGCGAATCCATGATTTGGGTGCCTCCGGAGCAAAGATTGCATCATTTTCTGCCACATTGGCAAATTCATTTCCCACCAGCTTCTTCATCCAACAAGCTTCATTGCGGCACACCCCAGAAAAACGATTCTTTAAATCTCTCCATATTTCTTTGGGGTCATTCGTTTCAATTCGATGACTTGGATTGCGCAGATTCCACGCGTCCCTTAGTTCATGCAGTGTGTCATTGTCATAGCACGTGAAATAATTCTCTTGCACAGGGCCGCATTTCAATCGTTCAAACCTCCTTACACTTTTCCTTTTTCCGCCCCGTTTAGAGCGTCGTCTTGAACGCTTCATCATTTAAATTTATAAATCAACTTGTTCCAGTTACATTATGAAAATAATTTAAATTGAAAATTATTGTGAAGGTTTTGATTTCAATGTCTTCGGCTTAATGTCCTTGGTTTTGAACTTGGGGTCATCCAAATTAATTTCTTTCACCTTTGGAATGATGGGAACCGGAATGACGGGTGTAGTCGTTTTGATGACATACGTGTCCAGCGTGGGTGTTTGCGACTTGTGTTTATCAAACGAGATGAGTATCTCCAGCTTTTTCTTAGACGCCTCTGCAAGGGGCAATGCTGCATCATCCTGTGCTGCACAGTCGTCTTCTTCATTATATTCACAATCATGCTCATGCACTGACTCTTCAATGGGCGGCAAGTGCCCTACGGCAACGCACTCCGCCATGTGTTCTTCTTGCAACGTGTCATTCTTGTCCTTGTTTCTAAAATACGTAATGCATGCCTTTGCATACGCTTCAAATGCTTGAATGACAAATACATCATTTACTGTGTCTCCCTTCAACAAATCCCGTGTCATTTCCATAATCCTCTTTTTGTAGAAGCGCTTGGCTTTTTCGTATTTTCCATTCAAATCGGCTTCTTTGGCGCGCAAATAACGCTCATATTGGGGCTGGTTCACCATCAAGTCCAGCGTGACGTGGTCAACCTGGTCCAAATTCAAATTCATTGTTTTATAATACAATAGTAAATTGCATATTATGTGCAAATATGCAATTGTTAACGATTTTAGCGCAGCAATTTTTCTGCACTTGCTTTTGCTCCTGAGCCTGGTCATTTATTCGGAAAAACGCCCGGTTTTTTCCATGGTGTGAAACAATTCATTATATTTAACTGCGAGTTCATCCAAATTGATGCCTGTTTCATTTTGTTTAAAAAAAGACAAATGTGATACATAAAAATCACTGTATAATACATTTTTGAGTTTTTTTGTATGAACAAATTTAACCGTTAAGTTGTGTTCATCATCCTCATAACAATCTTTGATTTTGTGCCATTTTTTTCCTTTATAACCAAAAAAGTTAATGCTATACCTAGTGTGTATTTGAATAATTTCATTATTGTAATCATAATTCAAAAATTTTTCATGATTTTCAATAAAGAACTTGTGCAGAGTTTCTGCTTTTTTTCCATTTTCCCACAAAGAACCACACAAACCATTTGGGGGATACTCCAAGTTCATCAAACTAGTTGGTATCAATTTGAATTTGTTCTGTTGAAAATGAGCAGAAACTCCATTGTTGATTGTGTTGGCAAATACTAAATCATAATCGTTTTTTCTAACAAAGTCAATAAAATTGGGTAATTTCTGCAAATCAATAAAAACAATATCGTCATCACATTTCATTATAACATCATTCTCAAATTGTTTGTCGTCATAATAATTGTAATAATTTTTCCAGCTTTTTTCACATGTGTCCATAAAGTAAAATCCTTTGTTTTGAGTTGCACGGTAGTTTAAATCTCCCACACAATCATGGCCTGTTTTAAAGCATATACTATTGAGTTTGAAACCATTTTGAATTTCTTGAGACATCAACATTTTATCGTTCTTTATCACATCCAATGTGTTTTCGTTTTCATCAATCACAAATTTGAAATTGTTATAATTGTTTCCATCTGCCACACCATTTTTTTGTAAACTTAATACTTCAATGCCGTCTTTCCTGATAACTGATTTTGTATTGTTCCAACCACCCAACACAATTTCATATACAGTGCCAGGCAATTGGGGTTTATTTGTCAGTTTGATATGAATATCATTTGATGCTCTCACGCTTAATTCAAAACAATTGTTTGATAACTCCGGAGTAATTGAAATGTAATTTCCGCCTTTTTTAGATGATGTTCTTTTCAAATTGCTGATGGTTTTCAAATAAATTTCATCATTCAAATTTCTTGTATTATTCCAAAAATGAACTTCGTCTATTATTTTTAAATCCAACGCTTTTTGTAAATATTTTTTTAGAATTTCAATGTTGACTTTTCTTCCAGAAAAAACTGTGACTATATTTTTCATTGAGTCTATAAAAAATGAAGATATTTTTTTTATAGGAAGTTGACTATCAACCTCTATCACTGTGCACATCATTGCTGTTCGTCTGCTACATACACATCCTTCAACAACCTGGCAGATGGGTCCAGTGTCCCCTCGCAAAACGGATGTCTCCAAAAATATGGAATTGTTTCGGCTCGTCCTTTTCCAGGAAAATGACGCTCAAACACGGTGCGATAATAATAACTCTCCTTATCATACGGTGGATTGTGTTTGTATTTATTCAACTCATTTGCAATACTCACTTCCACATCACTCACTCGCTTATCCACGTACTCTTTAATGATTTCCACCCAGGTGCGATCATGCCCGCTCACGCCGTCGCTGAACGCCTCCTTTCGACGCCACATGACGTCCTCCGGCAAAAGGGTGTCAAACGACTTGCGCAGCAAATGCTTTTCCACTACATACTCGGCACCTTCTCCAAACCGCTTCATCCACGGCGGCAAGCTCATGACAAACTCCAGGAACGTCTTGTCTGCAAACGGCACCCGCGCTTCCAGTCCTGCACCACTAATGCTCTTGTCTGAACGCAACAAGTCAAAGTAGCGCACATCGCGCACCATGCGCACATTCTCCACTGCAAACTCGTGGTCGCTCGGCGCTTTTGTGAAACCACGATACGAGCCAAAAATTTCGTCACTCATGTCGCCGCAAAATATCACCACATTGTCCGTGTTCTCGTAAATGTATTTGCTCACCAGGTAGTTGCCAACCGATGCACGCACCGTGGTCGTGTCATAACTCTCAATCTGGTAAATGGTTGCATCAATGGCGTCTAAAAACTGCTGCTCCGTCAGGCACACTTCGTGATGCCGCGTGTTCAAATGCTCCGCCACACGCCGCGCCCACTTCAAGTCAACCGAACCTTCTAGACCAATTGCATACGTGTTCACAACGGTTCCTGGCAGCATGTGGTTGACCACAATTGTGGTCACGATTGAACTGTCCAACCCGCCAGACAAGAGGCAGCCCACCGGCCGTTCGCTCATCAAACGCTTGCACACCGCAAGTTCGAACAAGTTGCGAACCAGCACGCACGCTTTTTGTTCCAATTGTTCTTGCGTTGCATTGATGTCATCATGCAGTATCGCCGTCCCAAAATTATACACATAAGGCACTTCCAGATTTTCATTCAATGCAAGGTCGCCATAATATGCCTGCAAGACGGACTCAAACTTTGGTTGATTTGATTGCAGCTTCGTCAGCGTCATGAAACATCCCCCCGGAAATTGTTCCACATGAGTACAGTGTTGCAATGCTTTCATTTCACTGGCAACTGAAATGTCATGCGAGTAGTCGCTGGAACTGCCGGTGTAAAGCGACCTCACGCCAAACGGGTCGCGGGCAACGTGCACCATGTCGCGTTCATTGTCAATCAAAACCAGTGCAAACACTCCATCCAGCTCCTTCAATGTTGCGCACATGTCGCCGTTGAACTGTTTGTACAAATGAATGATGACTTCGCAATCCGAACCGCTGGTGCAGTCGAACCCGTACTTGTCTTCAAGTTTTGCATGGTTGTATATTTCGCCATTGCAAATCAGCTGGCATCCCAACAAGTTGAACGGCTGGTTGCCGGCAGATGAAAGTCCATTGATCGCAAGGCGATGAAATCCGATGCATCGATGGCCTTCAACATCAAATCGACTGTTGTCGGGTCCACGATGAGAGATTTTAGCAAAATTGGATTGAAGAGTTTGCAGCATGGATGTTTTGATGCGCCCACGTTCTCGAATGCATTCATAATAAAAAATACCACACATGGGACAACCACAAGCGAATCGTATGTAATTTGAGAGACTTATAAACAAATGATTTAAACTCTTTAAATGAGTGTTCAAAAATATTAAATATTATATTTGCATAATACAATCGCAACACAACAATACAACAACCACAATTATACAAATTGACGATGTCTGACCGATTTTATGGCGTACCAAATGGAGTTGCATTTTGTCAGCAAGAGCGAACAGAAGAGTTGAGCCAACGCATGAGAGAACGCAACATCCCATCGGCCCCTTTGCAACCACAAATGTGCGCGCGTCCAGTGCTGACCAAATACACCATTATGCCCATTCTGGACCAGCGCAAAGAAGCAACTGTGCCTCTCATGAACTATCCCATTTACAATCCAGAACAGGTGTTCAATCCAGGCAGCGCGGTTGCACCGTGGTCGGGCTATGCCACGGCAGTCAATGTTGAATCCACTTTGCGCAGCCAATTTTTTGGCTTGCAAAGATGCGACCAAGCGGAATACGTGCCGTCATCCAACAGCGATCTTTACAATGTGAGGATTGACTCGCGCCAAATTCATCAAACGCATCCGCTGTTGTTCAGAACGGAGAAGTTTGCTCCTGTCAATCCGGATTGCTTGAATTTAGCAAACCGCATATTCAATAACTCCACACGAACAGAACTTAAGAATGTTGAATAATTAACCTGATTATTTTTTAATCAAATATAAATATATATCATTTTATATTTGATACAATGTCATCAGAATCAAGTTCCAGATCGAGTTCTGAATCGACTCCAAGAACGAGTTCCGGATCGAGTTCCGGATCGAGTGCCGAAACTGAAACCATAAATTCGGTTCAATACATAATTGATGGCACCATATACTTTATCGAAGATCCGGGACCGGCTAGTCAGCCAGATCGCCTGATGGTGTGGGATGCAAATGGTATTCAAATTGGAGAACTGTGGGAGTTGCCAGGTAAAGGTTTACAACATGTGTACGATTGGGTCTACAGAAACCTTCAAACAATTTATATGAATGCAGCGCCAGTTGAAGTTTTAGATTCAACATCAATGCCATCGACTCCGCAAATAGACCGGATTGCTGAATTCAATCAAATGCGAAGTTCACCCATGCAAAGTCCATTTATGCAAAGTCCAGAACGGGTTCAACCAGATGTTGACATGCTTGATATAGAAATGAGTCCATTGAGGCAATCCAGGCCAGATGAATTGTTAGTAAGAATAACTGATGGTTTTACTGCAGCATGCATGTATTATTTTGATGGAATCAATTACATGCCAATACAACTTGGCACTATAACGTATCAAATTGGAACTTTGTCATGTGCAACTCCAACTGGGCTCGTTCTCATGAGTCAACTGGCTTTGGGAGATGATTATGCATTCACTCATACAATGGAGTTGAGACTGAACCCTGCACGCATTCGGGGTTCTGCTTTTGCATTGACAAAAGAATCACCAGATTTGAATAAAAGAGTGGTAGTGGCAATGCCGCCAATTCAACTAGTTGCACCAACCAGGCATGATGCTCCGTCAAATATACTTTTTCTTTACATTCCGCAAGGTTCACCCATGCCTGCCATGACATATCGCACCGACGTTGTTTGGAACACGTTGTTAATAGGCCAAAACTGCCAGCAAGTTGATCACCCTTTACATCCCGAAAATCCAAATATTAGACTAACATACATTAATCCAGATGCAATGGCAGTCGAATTTTTGGAAACATTGGACAATGTACACATAACTGGCAACTTGCAAATTGCACAGTGTCCGACCGAACGACTGATTGCAGCACGGGTTGCAACTCCTCCTGTGCTAGTCACGAGAATTCGTGATTTGGCGGATCAATTGTTGAGAGAGTTACCTGCTGGAACACATGATTTATTTCGACTACCATATGTTTATGAAATTGATGTGCAAAACAATCGGTGCACAAAAACACCTGTCAACGCACCTGCACTCATGCAACTTAACACCGAACGCGGTCTGTCATATTTTCCACAACATTTATATGACCATTACATTCGTCCACATGAAGCAGTTTTAATTCAAAACATGTTGTTTCAAATGATGTTTGTTTATGAAAAAAGAGGCGAAGACTTCAAACGCGCGTGTCCTCCACACAAAATGTTGTTTGACTTTTATCTTAGACGAGATTCTCAACAAGTGGCGTTTCATTATGACAGAACTGCATTTTTTGAAGTTTCAACATTGTCATTATTGTTTCTCATGCCGGATGGCATGACAAGACCAGGTCCACATATTATTCCAATGCCAACTAAAATTAACCCACGCGTGCCTGGTGGCATTGTATATACTGACCCAACCATGCGTGATATGGCACGGCGTGAGATCACGCGTGTTTGCACATTTCAAGTGAAGAACGGCACTTGCGTCATGTGCAACAATGTTTTCACATCACACTCAACGCCTGGAACGACGCAATTGTTTGAACGGGGGAATCAAGAGGTGCCTTGGTTGGAGTTAGAAGACAAAAGAGTGTTTAACTTCCCTCCGATGCACGTTTCAGAAGAATATAAACAAAAGATGGAGCGTACGAAACAAACACCGCGTTCATTTCTTCGCATGTGGCACGTGGTGTCTGATCCTGAACGTAGTTCAATTGGCCTTTTTGGTGCCCCGGTGGAAATGTTTCGCGGGGAATTTGGTTCCATGATTGATGCAGCTATATCTCTTCAAGCGCAATGGTTTCGTGAGAAATGCGTTTGCCTGGAGCTCACTGACTATTATTCGCCAACCGAATTGGCAAGACGAGTTTTCGAAGGACGCGTCCGTGGAGTTTGGGGAGGTCGCAAAAAATTTTCTGTGAAACAGACGGACACATATCGAACAAAATCATTATCTGTTTCAACCCCCATACATGCGTTTATAAAAACTCAAAATAAAGTTCGTGCATTAACAATGTCATCCGTTAGAGAAAAAATAAAAAGAAAAATGATGCAAATTCAACAAATATGCAAAAATGCAAATCAAAATGTTTTAATCATTGAAGAAAAACATAAACATAAAACAAGTCATAAAACAAGTCATAAAACAAGTCATGTGCGAATCACAGGCCGAGGCGGTTCCAGACGCACTCGCAAAGTGCGTTTGAACTAACAAGTAGATGTGCCTG
>Ga0129333_10004347_pt1 | contig 13248 bp, 16 predicted proteins | sample CPB6_08_DNA_FD_94474 | JGI IMG/M metagenome (GOLD analysis project Ga0129333, IMG submission 94474) | Freshwater to marine salinity gradient microbial communities from Chesapeake Bay, USA - CPBay_Sum_0.6_0.8_DNA | ecosystem: Environmental > Aquatic > Marine > Coastal | place: USA: Chesapeake... | reverse complement strand
GGATCCACCTCGTATGCCATTTTGCGTGCAACATCTGACAGTTGCTTCAAACTTTTTGAGAAATGGTACAACACCCGTGTGTTGAACTTCTCCACCTCGGATTTTGCTGTTGATGCCACGGATCCTACCAGCGTTGATGCCGATTCCCGCCCTCTGCGCAACGTATCGACCAATAGCCATGTCAGAGCTAAAGATAGAATCGAGGGTGTCATCAACATCAACAAGAACACAACTAGCAAATTGTCTAAGTGGCGTTCGCACTCCTGCCATGATAGGGGTTGGAATGTTGATTTTGTGCTTGGAGATTGCGTCATAATACCTCTTGACATATGACATTCTGGTTTCTTTTGGATACTCTGCAAAAATAGTCAGAGCAATCATCATATACATGAACTGTGGAGTTTCATATACTCCACCACCACTACGGTCTTGGACAAGATACTTATCAACAACCTGCCTTAGACCTGCGTAGGTAAATAGAAAATCACGATCATGATCAATGAAAGAATCAGCTCGTTCAATGTCTTCTTGCGAATACTTGGTATAGATTTCACTATCATAAACTTCTGCAGAAACACAATCAATAATATGCTGCTCCAGAGTGGGAAGTTCTTTCATTTTCCCATAAAGTTGCTTACGAACTGCAAAAAGCAATAGACGAGCAGCAACATATTGATAATTAGGGTGTTCCAAATCAATAAGATCAGAAGCGGAACGAATCAAGATCTCCTGAATCTCTGCGGTTGTAATTCCATCATAAAATTGAATTCCAGATGTCATCTCAACTTGACTCGCAGAGACTCCTGCAAGACCTCCACATGCCTCTTCAACCATCACATGCATCTTATCAAGATCAATATTCTCAATAGATCCATTTCTCTTTTTAACCTTTAAACCGTTGCTCATATTTTCTTCCAGGTGGTAAATTTAAGTTTTGCTTTTAAACCAGAGTAAGTATTTGATTCTATCACGGATTGAATATCAAGTCCAGATAAAACCATGTCATTAATGTCTTTTTCACTTATTGTGTTTGGATAAATGACGACGGACTCTCCACTTTCAATTTTAGATTGGATTCGTCTGACGATCTCTGTATTACGTGGTTCGTTATCATAGATCCACACACGATTGCTAATGCCCCACTTATCAACATCACTATCAGCTCCACACATAGCAATTGAGTTGCGAATGAAAGTCGAATCAAAGGGTCCTTCTGTGATGTATACAGTTTTAGTTTTTTCAATTTCATCGAGACCATAGATTTTTGGTGCATCATCATTAAGCATCACGGTAATGTATTTAACCTTTGATGGACCAAGTGCTCTGCCCTGAAATCCAACTAGAGTATTATGATAAAATAAAGGAATTATAATTCTTGGTTCATCCTTATCAATGGATTCAAATGTGAATTTTAAAGAATTAGTCCACTCTTTAAATTTTTCAGTATAATAAAATTTATGTGGATTTATCTTTCGTTTTTCTAGATATGCATTTGCAGCAGAATTTTCTGATGCTCTAGGCAAATCCAATTTTGGTTTAAACTTTGGGGTCTCGAACTTAAACTCTGGTTCTTCAACAACAAAGTTTTTACCAGTATTACCTTCCTTAAATTTTTCAAACGTATATTGCTTATGTGTATTAATATCTACCTGTTTTAAAAAATTATTGAAGGAAATATTTAAACCGCAATTATGGCATTTAAAGTTTGTATTGTTCTTTACTTGATATAGATATCCCCTTGCTTTATTTTTATTTCTTTGAGAATCTCCACAAATAGGACAACGAAAATTATAAAGGTTGTTTTTTATCTTTTTAAATTTCTGAAGTCTTAGAGAAATCAAATTGATGTACTTAACATCAACAAAATCCATAATCAAGCCTTGAAGTTGCGTTGCTCAATTATAGAACTTTGAGGATGTGGTGTCAAGACTTGAATAAGACGACTGTTGTTTACAAAAAATGTTATACAAGCAATTGCACCTATTGCCATCCACACTCTTTTCTCTATCGATTGTACTCTCGACACAAGTGCGTCATAATCCCGGTCAACTTTATCACGGAGTTTGTCAATTTTAGCAAAGAGTACAGAGTCGGTTTCCTCTTGCTTTGAGATCCTCTGCTCATGAACAGCAAGCATTTTAGTTACATTACTATTTACTTCACTCAATTTTTCAATAGCGTCATCAATTTTAAGAATGATGTCTTTTAAGTCTTCTAGTTTTTGTTCCAAGACTGCGACTTTAATTTCTTCTGCCATTGGAGGAACGTAGGTAGTCTAACCATTTTTTTCTACTGCCAATTCCACCCTTGGCATATATTTTTTTAGAATACCCAGCAGTTGGACCTTCTGGTGGAGAAGATGATCCAAAACCACCCTGAGAACCTGGAGCATTTGCAACCATTTGTTCACGAATTATTTTGATAATTTTATCAATTCTGTTCATTTGGTTTAAAAATATTTTGAAGTTCTTTTAAACATTCCAAATCAATAGGGATGTCATGAAGATAACATTTTGGATACTCTGGAATTTTATTTAAAAATAACATAAAGGTTTTCATAACAGACCAGAGTTCTTTTTCAATTTTAAAAAACAGCATAGGAGTTGCTGCTTCACCAAAAATATTATACAGAACAATAAAATGATTGATCAAAAGGGGAACCTTAAGTTCCCCCGTATTTCTATATCGTTTCAAAAGTCTTTTAATATATTTGAAATGATTTAGATCTTTATCAAAATCTTCCTTCGTTACCGCCTGAGGATTTTCATAATTTTTAATAGCGAATAGGAGGAAATTGTCCTCATTCAATTCATTGAAAATCATATATTATCAGGATTTAATTAGAAGAGTCGTCGTACCAATTCCAACTGATGTATCTGTAATGGTTCCAGCACCACCAACTTGTCTCAGAAGATCTGATGAAAGAGTTTTAATTACTGCATTTCCACCAGCAAAGTCTGTGATTGTTCCAACAACACCAGCAGCAAGACTTACACCTAGATAAGTTCCAACTCCTGTTGCAGGAGTGGTAAATGCAAATGCGATTCTATTTGAAACTTGACCATTGAAATTCTTATTATCAACAAATCCAAAAGTATTTGCAAAAGAAACAATAGATGCATATGGAGTCACTGATGCTGCTGTTGCAACAACTGCTGTGGTTGCTGTTCCAGTTGCATTATGACCTCTTAGGAGAACAGTTGCACCAGCACTACAGAATACTGTTTCGTTCCAAACAACGTGAACATATCCAGTAGTTCCAGTTCCAATTCCAGTAGTTCCACCAGCACCAATAGAAATTGGTGATGCTAGATTTGGATCTTCAAAAAATACTGCAACTGGAGTAGCACCTGCAAGTCCAGTTGATCCAAGATCTGAAGGGAGACCAGCAGTATTCAATCCAGCAACAGGAACTAGAACTTCATCATAATAGTGAGTTGACAGACCAGAATGCTCTGTGGTGCCATATCTTCTATAAATCCACCCACGTTCGTCTGCGAATGCATTCCAAGGAGTCGTATTACGATCAGTTTCCTTTAAATGCTTGGGGATCGCATAATTATTTGCTTCAGTCTCAGTAGTTGTAGAAATGCCCCAGAGTGCCATTCTTTTTTACCTTTACTAATTTAATCTAAGAAATATTTATAAAAAAGGGAGACCTTACTTTTTGTCTCCCCTATGTAAAATTGTTTTTAAAAAGTGCGTTAATAAATCAAGAATTCCATTTTCCTCGAATCGTTTTGTTTTTGCCAACCACTCGGAAGCAGTTAGCAAGAGACCAAGGACAATAGTTACTCCCCAATTAGTCACTAAACATGTAATCATGCTTGTGGAGTGAAGAGTTTATCCTTCACAAGTTCATAAACAACATTATCAATACTATTATCTGTACTATCAACGTACTTTTTCAGCAGATCGAGAACGAGATTTTTAACTGCTGGATGTGTTGCAATTTGAATCAGAAGTGGTTTTACCACTGCTACTACTGCACTCATAATATCCTCCGTAAAAGAGTATCCTGTTCTATTTAGAGTATAGGGAGATTAATAAACTCCTTTTCTCGCAGCTTGTAATCTAGTAGTTAAGTCCCTAACTCTTTGCATTTGAATTTTCTTCCTCTGTATATCAGCTTTTTTATCATCAATAGCAGAAGAATTCATTTGATCATCCATTTCTTCTTTTACTTTTTTCTTATTCGCATTATTCTTTCCAGATATTTCACTTGGTTGAAGTCCTGCACTCATTCTAGTTCCACGAGAATCAGAACGATCTCTTCCATAGTAATCACCATATCTCTGTCTTGGACCCTCTCCAGGTTCATCGTGCATTCTTTCATCAATTTGGTTAGCATCTTCTGCTACTTTCTTTGCCATTTTGGTAGCAGTAGCATACATAACCTCTTTGCCACGACCAGGATATCTCTTTTCAAAGTCACCAATATTCTTCTTCATTGACTTTACAATCTCTTCTTTCTTTTTGGTTTCGGCAGAAGTCAGAGTCTTTTCGTCAAGATAGTTTTCACCAAGTTCCCCAAGTGCTTTTGCCTTACGAACTTTCTTTGGATTTAACTTACCTCCAGGATAGTTTCTTTCATCATTACCCTCAAAGTCGGGATCTACATTAGCACGATGTCTTGCTGCTCTCTCGGGAGAATATCTATCAGTATGAATATCCTTTCTGCGATTAGGTGCAATTTTATCTGATGCTCTCTTTTCTTTTTGCTTTTGACGACTTCTTTGTTGCTTGAAGTCCTTCATGGTCATTCCTTCATCAATTTCACTTTCTTCACCTAAATGTGGAGCAGCCTTATATGAAGGATGTCCTGCTTTATAATTTTGATATGCTTTAGTATTTGCAGTTTTATCAGCAGCAGTTACGGTGTAACGAGTATCTTTTGGTTCTTCTTTTTTCGCAGAAGTTCCTCCATAAACTGCTTCACCAATCTGAGTTTCTTCACTTCTAATAGAAGCAAGAAGATTATCTAAATTAGACTTCTTTTTCTTAGTTGCAACTTTAGTTGTTTTTGCAGTTGCTTTTGGTTTTACTTTCTTTGCTTTTGGTGGAGTTGTTGCACTTCCTTCCCAAGGATCAGATGGTTTTTCTGCTTTCTTTTTAGTAGGTGGAGTATAAGAACCACTGCTTACTCTTTCTTTAGTTCCCGCCCCAACACCACGATATGTTGATGGTTTTCTTACCGCAGTTTGTGGTTTTTTATTACCATCTTCCATTTTACGAGCAACACCTAATGCACCCTTAGCAACTTTTCTTGCACCTCTAGCAACTGCTGCTTTTGCTGCAGTTTTAGCTCCAGAAAGTTTTTTTCTTGCAGCATCTAAAATGCCACTTCTTTTCTTTTCTGGTGCCGTATCATGTCCAAAAGTTACCTTTGCTTCAGTTAAAGCATATTCAAGTGCTTCTTCAATATCATCTTCATCATAACCCTCCTCAAGAAGTTCATCATATGCACTCTCTACAATATAATCAAACTCATCAATTTCTACCATCTCAATGAGAGTTGCCCCAAACTCTTCAAAGGATTCTTTCATTTCTGGATTAATCTTGATCTTATTATTAACCTTTTTTTCTTTAATTTCTTTACTTGCCTCAACATCATCCATTACTTCGGCAAGATCTTGTCTCCAGTTTGAGAAACCTTCTTTTACTGATTTCTTCTTAGCAATTGCCTTACCAACTGCTTTACGACGATTCAAAAGATACTTATCAGACTTATCACTATCACCATCATTATCAACATCAGAATCTTCTTTTCCTACTGGATCAAGTGCTTCTTTAGTTACCAGTCCAACTACATTCTTATTTTTCTTCGTCACCTTATCCATAAAAGCGATCGATTGCTTTTGCTGATCAGCATATCCCTTTCCAGTAGAAGGAGAAAGTCTCTTATCTCCCGATCTTCTTTCTGCAGATGCTGCTTTTCTCATTTCAGGATCAGTACCCTTTACTGCTTCACCAATCTCAATTTCTTCTTCACGAAGTTTTGCTAAAACAGCACCAGCAACCTTTTTACCTCTTTCCACTGAACCATATCTCTTTGCAGCGGAAGCAGCAATCTTCGCAAACTGCTTACCAGGCTTACCAATATCCTTACCTGCTCTTGCTGCTTTGGCGGAATAGGTTGCCTCATTAATATCATCTTCATCATCTTCATCATCATCAATACCCATAGACTTTCTGGCAGACTTTGCCATATCCTTATGCGCCTTAGTCTTCTTCATCTCTTCACGAGCTTTCTCATTATTTTCATGACGTTTTTCCATATCTGTTTCAAGATATGAAGAATCCTTCTTCTCAGCAATTTGCTGCAAGTAAACTGCAGAAATATCGTTAAGATTATTTACCAACATGAGTATAAGTTTTTTACTTTTTGACTTTATACTTATTTATGAAATTCTTGATACCACTATAAGGTTTTGCTCCAGGTTGAAGATTCATTTCATCTCCCTTTTCAAATCCAGGTGTCATGTCAGTGGCATACTTAAAATATCCAGTAGTTCCAATAAGTGTATTTGGTTTTCCAGGTTCTCTATATTTTTTATCCATCTTAACTTCATTATATTCCATAACGTCTTTAATCCAAGATTTAAACATCCACCCCTCTTTAGTTACACAAATAAGATGGTTGGCTCCTCTGCGAATAATTTCACCTACAAGTCCAGTGTTCAAATTCTCTACAACATCACCCATTCTAAAAATTTGTTTTGCAACATAATTTTCACGAAGATTCCACATATCAAACTTAGGAGCAATTTGCCAAAGTTCGGCAACTTTCTTATTCTTTTTCGCACCCATTGATTGACGAACTGCATCAAACAAGGAACGTGCATCACCGTCATCAAGTGTCTTTGGAGTTCCTCTCCGAAATGATTCAAAATCATCATCCATAACAGCCTTTCTCATTTTGGATGCTGACATTCCAGATACACCCTCAGCATCAGCATCACGAACACCTGCAGAAACTACACGAATTAAATCAAAATCATAAAGATCTCCATTATATTTTTGAGCAAGATTTTCAAACTCTGCTTGACGATCGGAACCCACAACAATATTAACGTTTGAATACCCCTCTTCCGAAGCAGCAACCAAAACATTAAAGATTGACTTCATTTCATCATCATTAATAATATTATCTTCAAATTCTGGAAACATTTTTTTCATAAACGAAATCTTCATATCAGGATCTAATGGATTCTTTTTAGGATCCTGTGTCCTTGATGGATAAATCTTAAGATCTCCACCAGCAGCAACCTTGCTAGCAGATTTTAAAAGTTTTTCATGTCCCACTGTAGGTGGATTGAAACGTCCAAAAGCAACAGTTAAGGTATCACTTATTTCTCCAGGATCTCCTTCACCTTCTGGTTTTTCTGGTGCCTTTGTAGTTGTTGTAGTTGGTTGTGGTTTTGCTGCCGGTTTCTCTGCTGATTTTGCTTTTGCAGCAGGTTCCTTAGGTTGATCTTTCTGCCCTATCTTTTCTCCCTTATTATAAAATTTGAGTTTTCCTGCTTCGGTTTTTGCAACAAATTCTCCACGGGAATCATACCATCCTCCGTGACCATCACTCTTGAGGTTCAGTTTCTTTGCCTGCAACGATGCCTGCGACTGGGTTGCCTCAGTTAGAAATTGGAAAAAACTCTTCATGGTTTATCTTGATATACTTATATTTATTCTAATTTAATGTATGGTGCCGAATAAGTTGCTTGAGAACTTGCATACAAATAAAAGTCTTTTACAACTTCATTTCTGACTTCCTTTTTTGCAGACTCCATCGTAGTCAAAAGTTTCATCACAAGATACTTTGAATATCGATATTTATTCGATTTGATTTGTATAGTTGCAGCAGTTTCTTCCAATTGATTTGAATTAACTAATCCATAATCCACCATCATTTTAGCAATTTCTTTTGAATGTGTATCAGAATTTTGCTCCGCCAATCTTGCCGAAACATTGGATTCTGGAAGTTGATTTAACCCATGTCTTTTCAAAATAAAATTTACAGGACCTAAAGAAATTTTTCCTTGATTAGCAGAAGCTCCTTTAATTTCTCCCTGCCATCCTGTTAAAGAAGTTTCTCCACCAAAACTTCTAAATTGAATTTTTTCAGTTGTTGCCGTTCCCCACTGGATGTAACCATCCATAGCATCCATATTTGTTGTCGTCCCTCTAAATTCTGCTGTTACTATTTTCTTATCCGTTGGAAAATTTTTCTTAGATATCTTTGCCTTTCCTGTTATTTTTTTTAAAGATACTCCTATAAGTTGATTTGCTTGAATGTACTCAAACATCTTTTCATTCAAACCTTTAAGAGTTTTTTCTTTCTGAAGTTCTGCAACATTAAATCCATTTGCAACCATGTAAATATCAGCTGGACTCCACTTATTCAAATTTCCAAATGCACCTTCTATTCTATTAATAGTAGTAAAAGTTTTTTCTATTGCCTCTACAGTTTTAGAACCCCTATGAAAAGTAAATTTTCCTTTACCACTATACTGTCTAAACAAAGCATTTGCCCCTTCTATTGAAGAATTTATCCAATCATCTGGAAGATTATTAATCATACTTTCAAATTTTTCATCTGTATCCGCAGTTGTAAGTGCTTTTTTAAAATTTTCCTTTGTTACATCAGCATTTGTTATTTCTCTTTTCAACACGTTAAATGCCAATGCAGCATAAAGTGCTTGAGAAGATTCTGCCAATTTAGTTAAAGCAGCTCCTGCACCCGATCCCCCACCAGCACCCTTTTTATAAATCAACTTAACAATAGAATTTGACAATGAAATTTTAGTTACTGGAAATGAAGATTCACTTTTATCTACTTCATTTACGTATTTTACTTTTCTTTTTTTCAACTCTTGAGATATTTTATCTTGAACCTCTGCTCTCTGAGATGCGATGACACGGATTTTATCTACTTTTACACCAGCCTTAACAACTTTAGTTTCGTATCCTTTAAGTACAGAATTTATTGCTAATAGTACTTCAGAATCCGACATTGTGGATAACTTATTATTCTTTTAATATTTAGAAATGGAGAATAGGGGACTCGAACCCCTCACCCCTGCCGTGCAAAAGCAGTGCTCTACCAAATGAGCTAATTCCCCAGTAAACCCCGAAGGGTAAATTATTTATCAAACACCGAGAACGGCACCAATGTTATCATCAAGTTCTTGAATAACATTGCGAATATCAATTACACGAGGAGGAACACTTACATCATCATAAGTATATCCTTTTTGAGCATCGAATAAAACTTGACGTACTGCTGCTGCAGTACGAGCATCCATTTTAATTGTTACTTGATTTTCTTTAGTCATAGATCACCTTCCTTACGATTTTCAGAACGTTCAATACTGAATGCACCTTCAGGATAACGAGCACTCAGTTTTTCAAAGTTCATTTGAATTACTTCTTCAATAGAAATATTGAGTCCAAGACAAGCTTGGGAAACATACCACATAATGTCTCCAAGTTCCCTTTTCAAATGAAATAAATTTTCTTCATTGGCAGGTTTACCTTGGAAAATAATTTTCTTTACGATTTCAGTAAACTCACCTGCTTCAGCAGACATTCCTACAGCAGCAGTAAGCAATCGTTCTGTAGGAAATCCTTCCTTTTCAAGATTTGCAAGACGGGAAGAAAAATCAGTGAAGTTTTTACTCGGTTGGGAAGTGGTTGTATTAACAAACTCCACATACTTATTAAGATCGATAGTCATACGATAACAGGTTCTAATTCAGATTGGGGTAAAATTTGTTGTGCTGGAAGTTGCAAATCATCTTCCAACCGAACATGAGGAACATTAATTGTTTCTGGATTAATATGCTTAACTTGACGATATGTTCGTGTCGAATCAAATTCAACTAACATAATAGCATCTTGAATACTTGCACAATCAGCAATTTTTTTACCATTCTTATCAAATACCGAATAGTAGTTCAAAATTTAAATCCCTCAAATGTTTTCTTTGGTTTTCTTTCTTCAAAATCATACTCTTCTTCTTGCTTATTGTCAAGAATATCATTTTGAGCAGACTGTTCACAATCATAAAGACGCATTTTTGCTCGGTCAATTCCAACTACAAATCTCTTATGAATAGTTGGATCATTATAACGATTCTTAAGTTGCTTCACAAGAATCTGTCCGAGCTCTTCAAGTTCTTCCGTAGAAATTAGGGCAAACATCAAATCAGCAGTTGCAGGCAAACCAAATGATTCAGAAGTGTCTGTCAGTTCCACATCAGAACTACCATAACCAGAACGAGTAGTCTGAGTGGCACTTACGATAGGAACATTAAACTCAACAGCAAGACCACGAAGTTCTTCTGCAATTGCTTTAATATAAGAATAAGAATTGACAGAAAGATTTCCTTTATACCTCGATGAGGCACAGATATTCAAATAGTCAATAAAGATGATATCTGGACGGAAAGACTTCTTCAAAGCAAGTTCATTTAAAAGAGACTTGAAATGTCCAGAGTGAGCAGATGCGGTTGGATATTCTTTAATGATCAAAGTTCCCTGTGTTTTCTTAGAAATGTTCGTAACTTTAGTTTCAAACATCTGCTTGGGCAGATCTCCAATATCCTGAATAGGAACATTCAATAGGTTTGCGTCAATTCGTTCAGCAATTTTCTCTTCTGCCATTTCAAGCGTAATGTACAATACGTTCCGTCCTTGGAGCAAGACGGAGCTAGCCACATGGCACATGAATAAAGACTTGCCGACGCCCGTACCAGCAAGTGCGATGTTGAGAGTTTTGTTAGGGAGACCACCTTTTGTGATTTTGTTAAAATATTCGAGATCAAATTCAATTTTATCCTCCTTTTTGTGATAAGACTCATAACGTTGTTCATAGTCTTGCAAATAATCATGACCTACATGATTATCAAAACTTACAGCAAGAGCTTCGGATAGGATAGATGGAATACTATCTCGATTTTTTTTACTATCCTTTCCATCAGAAATATGAATGGATTCCATTAGTGCCAAATAGATTGCTCTATCTCTACACCATTTTTCAGTTGTATCTACAACCCATCCAAGTTCAACTACTATTTCATCAAGACATTGAATGATGTTAATAATTTCCTTGAAAGAAGTTTCATTAATATCACTACGATTTTCGGTTTCAATACAAAGAACTTCTTTTGTGGGAAGTTGATTATATTCTTGAATGAAATTTAAGATTTCTTCAAATATAACTTTTTGATTTTGATCTTCAAAGTATTCAGATTTAATAAATGGTATTACTTTTCTTGCATATTCTTCATTATGTAATAGGTTTCTAAGGATTAGAAACTCAACTTTCTCCATAACTAAATTCCTTACGTGCGATTTCGTCCAACTGTTGCATTACTTCTTCAGTAAAATATACCTCAGGTTCTTTTAGAATCTGCTTGGCATAAATCTTCTTACCATCAATCTCATAACGTCCTGCTACATTCTTCCAGAGTCCACCAATCTCACCAAGTTCCAGAAGACCATAGTAACGATCAAGACCGCGCTCATCATAATACAGACGGACTTCAACATCTTTATTCTCCTTACTCAAACGCGATTTAGCAGTCTTAGCCTTGATAATATTTCCGACCACTTCTGTTCCATCTTTCTCTTTTTTCTTGCTGAGATAAATGATTGTACTTGCTGCGTATTTGAGTCCAGAACCTCCCCCCATTTCTTTCGTTGGTACGTAAGCTCCGATGACATCGTATGTATGATTTGTGACAATGAGTGGAACATTTGCTTGACCTAGTTTAAGTGTGAGCATTCGGAATGCACCTTTCACAAGTTGCGATTTAGTCATATCACGAACTTGCTTATCATTAAGTGCATCAGTGATTTCTTTCTCAGTTGAAAGCATCCCCAAAGAGTCTAGCACAAACATACAAGGTTTGCGTTCTTCTTCAGGTTTTTTTAAGTATAGATCTACTGCTTTAAGTGCCTTTGTACGAAACTCTTCAATAGTAACAACATTGACAACCACAAGACGAGAAGTATCAATTCCACGAGATTCTACGAGTGATTTGGTAATAGCAGCCTCAGTATCAAAATAGAGACAATACCCATCGGGATGGGTATCAAGAAAATTCTTAACCACGGCGAGACTGAAGAAAGTTTTTCCAGTAGAAGACTCTCCAGCAATAGCAGTAATCTTGTTGCCAGATACACCACCAAATATGCTACCTGAAACCAGTGCATTAAAAATGTATGAACCCGTGTCAACATATGTTTCTGTCTCGTCAATGTCAGATGCTAACTTTGTATAGTCGTCACCAATTTCTTTTACAATATCTTTAAGAAAATCCATTTTTTCTCCTAACCTTTATTAAACAAATAAGTATAACTCACTCTTTTATTATCATGACCATCTTTCATATCCACTCCCATAGTTTGGTGATACATACTTCCAAGAAAAATTGTTGCTCTTCTGTACTTATATGGAACTATTGTAAATTTTTGATCGTTTATTTGTTTTGAAATATATGCAATATTCCCATTATACAATGAATGAGGAACGTTTTCATCTCTAAGCTTATGGTAAATTTTTAACCCATTTTTTTTAGAATCATTAATACAATGATTTGGAGTTACCCAAATATTAATATTAATATATGAAGGATCTGCATGTGGACCAACACCTCTAGATTTATTATCGTAACAAAAACACCAAGATCTTGTATATTGAATATCTCCTAAAAATTTTATTTTAGATTTAAATTCATCTACAACTTTTATTTGATCTATTCCACCAGAAAGTGGATCAAAATTTACTGCTTTATATTCAGGATAAAAATCTTGATATCCAAATGGAGGATATAAAGCAAATTTTCTAAGTAAGTTGCAAGTATTATTTGATAGAAAATTATCGATTACAACAATTCCATTATTGTTGAATTGCAGAGAATTAATTAAATTGCCAATCATCTAAAAAATGAATCAAGATTTGCTGTCTTTTCTACACTCCACCCAATCGAATCAAGAATAATCTTGAGCGGCTCTAGAAATGCCTTCTCAAATTGTAGGTCATAGTCAATATACTTGTCAAGACCAAGTTCCTTTGGAAAATCTTGAATGAATGAAATTACATTTTCATGAATAATATTTGGTTTTTTCAAAAAGATAAACTTAACCTTTTCACCATTCTGAATAAGTGAATATTTATTTGTCAAATTTGCCTTCTTAATATAATAGTTGAATAGCAATGAACCTCTAACATGAATGGGAGTTTTTG
>Ga0129333_10004346_pt1 | contig 13248 bp, 21 predicted proteins | sample CPB6_08_DNA_FD_94474 | JGI IMG/M metagenome (GOLD analysis project Ga0129333, IMG submission 94474) | Freshwater to marine salinity gradient microbial communities from Chesapeake Bay, USA - CPBay_Sum_0.6_0.8_DNA | ecosystem: Environmental > Aquatic > Marine > Coastal | place: USA: Chesapeake... | reverse complement strand
TAGTACTATTTAATGAGCTTGGCATAACCCCAGAGTCCAATTTGCCAAACAATATTGAAAAGCACTTGCTATCCTAGGCATTAATGATATAATATATAAGGAGGAAACATGACACCAACAACACCAGAAGCAGAACCAACATCGTTGCTTACCGTAGAGGATAAGCTAACAATTGTAAACCAGCATATCAGAAATTTAGACTACACAATCTATGGTCTACAACTTGATATTCTAGTAGAAAATGCTGCAACATCACCAGATGCAGATAAGATTGCCTCACTTAATTCACAATTAACGGCTTTGAATGCAAAGCGGGCAGTACTGGTTACAGAACAACAATCAATAGTAGAATAGGAATTTAAATGGCTGAAAAGGCTGAATTAGTAATTGCTGCTTTACAACAAAGAATTGGAGAAGTTGTCTCAAACTATGAGACACAAATTGCAATTCTTAGAGCAGAAATAACTATGTTGATAGAACAGCAACAAAATAAAGAAGCAGCAATGGAACAATATGCTCAATCTTTAGAAAATAAATTAGAAGAGGTAAATTAATATTATGGCAGACACAAGTTTTAATTTTGAAGATGGTGCACCAATTTCTGCATCTGAACTCAGAAAGCTTGTTGAGTATGTAAACAAAGTTAATGCACAGGCATTGTCTTTGCCAGGCCAGTTTGGAACTTTAGCAGATAAGGCTATTGCTCAAAAAATGACTATGGGTACAGTTTCTGTCCCAAGCCTTAGCCTTACTGCTGCAAAAGAAGTACCAATTACTTTTTCACCACCATTGACTGCTGCTCCAGCATCTGTTCAATTAACAGTTGAAACAAGTTCTGTTGATTCAGAAATCATTGTTTTCTTAAAGAGCGGACCAACATCTACTGGTTGCACTGCAGTATTAACAAGAGCAGCCAATGCAATTGGAAAATCAATAACTTCACCAGGATCTGTAAAGATTCACTATTTTGCAATAGCCAAGTCCTCTTGACAAAATAGATAATAATAGTAAAATAATACAACCAAAGTCACCTACAAGTGGCTTTTTTCGTGCTAAGGAAAATTAATGAGTAATGATTTAAAATGGATGCTTTCATCTGATCAGCAGTTCCCGTATCAGGATGATAAAGCAATTGAACTATGGTTCAAGGTTATGAAATGGTTTAAACCAGATGTAGTTGATTATTTGGGAGATACAGATGATCAGGCCTGTTATAGTAAATATACTGAAGGTCGTTCTGCAGAATTTTTAAACCTACATAAAACTGACAGCAAAGATTTGATTGTTCCTACAATGCGTCATGAAGCAAAAGGGGCAAGAGATTTTTATACTAAGACAAGAGAGATGCTTCCAGATGCACAATTGTTTTCTGCATTAGGAAATCACGATGTAAGAATATTTAATTATATGGATGCTAAGCTTCCAGAGTATTTAAATGAAGTAACTCCAGAAACATTGTGGAGTTTAGATTCTTTAGGCTATGAATATATTTATTATAATGAGTTGCCAAAGAGAAGGTTTGGAGATATCCACGTTCATCATGGTCTATCAATTGCAGACACTGGTGCTGTAAGAAAAGACATGAATGATCTTCAAATATCTTTAATACGTGGCCACTCACACAGAATTGCTTCACATTTGCAAACGTATGAATTACGTAATGGTGGTGCAGGAGAAACAATTCGTGGATATGAAATTGGACACATGTGCGACGAAAAGGGTCCAGGAATGAAATATATGCAACATCATGACTGGCAAAAGGGATTTGCAATTGCCCATATCGTAAACGATTATCCACATATTCAAATGATTCATATTTCTCCAGACTATACATGCGTAGTTGATGGGAAGGTGTTTAAACTATGATGCATTGTAAGAGATGCGGGGGTAGAGTATTTATTGATAGAGTATTCTCGCAAAAATTACATATAGAAACATACTGCTTACTATGTGGCAGAAGATGGATGATAAATAAAGAAATGAGTGCTTTCGGAAGATGGCTAGATCAAAAAGAGTTCGAGCAAAGAAAAGCTTTCGGTATTTCTTCTTAAACGGAAAATTGCACAAAGTTCTTAAATCTTCTAGAGTTAAAGATCAAATGATTGCCTGGTCCTATCCAGACAAAAAAAGGGTTTTGTATTCTTATTCTGATGCATATAAAAATATGGAGAATGCTTATTCTATGATACAAGTTGCTGGAATGCTTGGAAAACACAAGGTAACTATAGAAGAGTACATACTTGAGGGTAAAATTAAAAAGCCTCAAAAAGTATATCCAATTGGTAATTCAGATAGTACTGGCTGGTCTCAATATATGTTTAGCGAAAAAGATATATTAGATTTACATGACTATATTGTTTCTGCTGGAAGAAGAATAGAAAACTTGCCAACAAAAAATGAATTAAAGGCCTTGATGAAACACAACATCATATTGTATACTAAGACCACAGAAGGCACCTTTGTCCCAGTATGGAAGGCAGAATGAAAGAAGAATATAAACCTTTAGACGAAAATGCGGCTATGGAAAGAGCTGCTGCAAATTTGGATTTAGCTTCTATGCATGCCAACAGAAAAAAGGACATAGAGGGTTTAATAACCGTAGCAGCAGCATGGATTCAGATATCAGATAGGATAACAGAAGGATTTAAGCCAAAAAGAAAAGCAACTTTAGGCTTTGGAATAGAAGAAGAGGAAGAGGATGACAGAACAATCATCAACAATAGTAAAAGTAGATCTTCAATTCACCCGCAACCTGGGGAACTACGAAAGCATAAAAATAGGTATTGGCGTTGAAGACATTGTTCGTACTGGCGAAAATGTAGATTCAGCAACCGATAGAGTCTATAAATTTGTAGAGCAGAAGTTAATTGAAAAGACTTCAGAGATGGAAGAGGAATTAAAGGGTGGCAGGTAAGGAAGGTAATAAGCAACCTCATGCTTTGCTAACACATTATATCTCTTTATACAAAGATAGATATGGGCGTGATCCAATTCTCAATAGGTTTAGAGAGAAATGGGGAATGCAAGATGTTATTGATACTGTTGGGTATCAACGTGCAAAGGATTTGATTGAATATTATTTTACCTTAAATAAATATAACCATCCACTTCAATGGTTTTTTTACAATTTTGATAAGCTTGATAAATTATGGAAAGATATTGAAGATGACAAAGTGCATAGAGATATGCTAAGATCTAAGACCAAGGAAATGGTGGAAGAAAGAGAGAGGCGGTTAAATGAACACAGAAGCAACGCTGATATCGGCAGTCTGTAAAAACAAAGACATTGCCACACTTCTTGCTGATAATGTTGATGAGTTGTTTACCTCTCATAAAGATGTTTGGGAAGGCTTAAAATCTTATTATTATAAGTTTAAGGCAGTTCCAGATGTTGGAGTGTTGACTGACAAATTCAGAGATTTTGATTCTACAGAAGTTAAAGCTGAGACAGGATATTATCTAGACCAACTAAAGGCTGAATATCTTTCTAGCAAATTAAAGACAATTATTTTGCGTGGTGGATCTTCATTAAAAGAAGATGCTCCCTCTAGAATTATTGCACAAATGCAAGCCGAACTTGCAAGTCTTTCTAAGTTTACTAGTAATGTAAGAGACCTAGACGTTACTGATTTTGAGTCTGCTGAAAAATATTTTGAGCAGGTAAAACAACGTTCTGGAATTATGGGCGGAAGTCCAGGAATTCCTACTGGCTTTAAAGCGATTGACACTGCGTATGCAACAGGAATGGCTCCAGGACATTTAATTGTCGCTATTGGCTGGCCAGGACGTGGTAAGACATGGTTCACATCCTACCTTGCTTGCAAAGCTTGGGAGCAAGGATTTAAGCCAATGATTATATCTCTTGAAATGTCTCCAGAAGACATGCGTAACCGTATTTATACAATGATGGGTTCTGGTTTATTTAAGGCCAGCGATTTCTCACGTGGAGATGTAAACGTTGACGACTTTAGGTCATGGAGTAAAAAGAATTTTGAAGGCAAGAACGGTTTCATTCTTGTTTCAAATGAGGGTATGGGATCTGTTAACGCTAATACTGTTCAAGCAAAAATTGACCAGCATAAGCCAGACATTGTAATCCTAGACTATCACCAGCTATTCTCTGACACAAAGGGAAGCACTGGGGCTACTGAGAGAAATATGAACGTTTCTCGTGAATTTAAGATGCTTGCTATGAATAACAATATTCCAATTATTGATATTACGGCAGCAACTATGGATGATGTTTCAGACCAAGACAATCCGCCTATGCTATCTCAGGTGGCATGGTCTAAGGCAATTGAATATGATGCTGATATGGCTATCGCTATTCACAAGTATACTGATACAAATATGATTGAAATTGTTTCCAGAAAGAACCGCCACGGCAGCGACTTTGGCTTCTATTTGGACTGGGACATTAATCGGGGTATAATTAAGGAGATATATGAAAATATTCAGAAATGACCCATCAGCGTATACAACGATTCCAGGTCAGAGCACAATTTCATAGCGATGCAGATATCATCCGTGTTCGTGCTCAGTACGAGTCACTCTTAATTCAGGAAATGAGAGACAAAGGATTTGTAAGAGTCCTTGATATTGATCCATCATTTTCAACATCATATGACCAAGGTAACTGGTCTTTTATATTAACAATGCACAGCGTATACGTAGGAAAGAAGAAAGCATGGGAATCAGAGGGAATCTCGCAAGGAAAGTTGATTCCACGAGATACACGTCATCACACATTAAAGCAATTCTAAAGTCTTTAAATGTTTCTGTAGTTGGAGAAACAGGCAATGACTATTTGTGCTATTGTCCATTTCATTCTAATAGACACAGCGCTAGCTTTAGTGTTAGTAAAGAGTTTGGTGCTTGGCTATGCTTTAACCCTGCTTGTGGAGAAAGCGGAACGTTAATTGATTTAGTAAAAAAAATAACTCAAAGAAATGACTACGAAGCCTTAAGATTTGTTTCTGTAAAAGAAGCAGAAGTTTTGTCTAACTTTGATGATTTACTTGAAGATGCTTTAGAAGAAAAACCAGATTTTATTGAATTTGATCCTGCTGTAATTGAAAAGCTTTCTTTAGAAATGAAAACTTATTCTGAAGGAAAAGATTATATGTACAGCAGAGGATTTACAGAAGAGACATTGGAGTACTTTAATGTTGGATATTCTAACAACCGCAATATGGTTACAGTTCCTGTGCACAGTCCAGATGGTCTTTGTGTTGGCGTTGTCGGGCGCAGTGTCAAGGAGAAAGAGTTTAAAAACTCGCCAGGCCTTCCTCGCAATTCTACTATGTTTAACATTCATAGGGCTAAACGTATTGGTGCAACTTGTATTGTTGTCGAATCTAGCTTCGACGCAATGAGGGTTCATCAATCTGGATTTCCTAACGTAGTTGCAACTTTAGGCGGACACATATCATCAAATAATTTGTCGCTACTTAATAAATATTTTAATAGAATAATTATAATGACTGATAACGATCAGGCTGGCAGATCATTAGGAAATAATATATTTAATAAACTACGCAATAAAGATATCTTGTGGGCATCCTATGAATATGGTATAGTTTATCCACATCAAGCAAAAGATGCAGGCGATATGACTGACCAAGAAATTAAAGCATGCATAAATAATTCAGTTTCCCATATTGAATATATCAGTTGGGAATGATATAATAACAGTACAGATGGATTTATACCATCAAATACATAAACAAAGGATATATAAATGGGTATAGTAAAAGGTCTAAAAGACCTAAACAAAACATTAGACAAACCACAGGCTTCTGGTGGCGACAGCGTAAAGGGTCGTTGGCTAAAGCTTGAAGACGGAGAAAGCATTAAGGTTAGATTCCTTCAAGAACTTGATCCAGACTCTCCTACATACAATGATAAGCTTGGGCTAGGATTCATTGCAGTAGAACATACAAATCCAAAAGACTATCGCAGAAAAGCACTCTGTTCAATTGAAGATCAAGGTAAGTGCTGGGGTTGCGAACAACACCGTAAAGACTTTAAGGCTGGCTGGAAGGGCCGTTCACGTTTGTATATTAACGTGTTGGTTGATGATGGAAAAGAAGAGCCTTATGTTGCTATCCTTTCACAAGGAAGTAGCGGAAAAACAATTACACCTACACTAATTGAATACGCTGGAGAAATGGGATCAATTACTAATCTCATGTGGCGTATTAAGCGTTCTGGAACAAAAACAGACACAAGTTACACAATCATTCCATTAGCAAAAGATGAAGTAACCTTTGATGCATCAAAGTTAGAAATCTTTGAGTTGGAAAAAACAGCAGTCCGTGACCTGCCTTATGCGGACCAAGAATCATTCTATCTATTTGGAGAAAACGATAAGAGCGAAGGCTCAGAATCAACTACAAGTAATTTAGAGTGGTAAGTATTGACAACTATCAGGGGAAAGTGATAAGCTTTCCCCTGTAGTATTTATAGACAGGAATATAATGCAAACATTTTTACCTTATCCATCTAAGCGTGAAAGCTTGGATGCTTTAGACAATAAGCGACTTAACAAACAGATTTTAGAAACATATCAAATCCTTAACATATTGACTGGAAATTCTAAGTCCAATGCTTGGCGCAACCATCCTGCAGTATTAATGTGGGAGGGAGCTGAAGCAGAATTGTGGCGTTATGGCAGAACAGCAATGGTATTGGCTGAAATGCGTGGTATTAAAACAGACAAGAATAAAGCAAACATGGATGCCTTGTCACGTTCACGCAAATCTTTAATGTGGGAAGACAACCAACCTTTGTGGGCTAAAACCCCAAGTATCTTAAAGCGTGTAACAGCAACACATAAAGCAAATCTATATCGCAAAGATCCAATATATTACGCATCATTTGAATCTTCTTTAGATGATCCAAACAACAAGCCATGCTGTGACGGCTGTAAGTATTTTTGGGTGACACATACACTATGAGTTTTACGCACCTGCATGTTCATTCCTACTACTCTTTAATGGACGGATATAATTCTCCTAAAGAGTTGTTGCAGGCTGCAAAAAATGTAGGTCAAACATCTTTAGCGGTCACAGACCACGGAACCCTTTCTTCACATCGTGAAATGCAAATTGCTGCAAAAGAGCTTGGAATGAAACCAATACTTGGAGTAGAAGCCTACATATCTCCTACAGACAGATTTGACAGGTCTTCTAAAACAGACAAAACTATTCAAGCATACAATCACATAATCCTCCTTGCAAAAAATCAAAATGGATTAAATAATATAAACCGCTTACAGGAAATTGCTTGGACAGAGGGTTTTTATCATAAACCACGTATTGATAGAGAAATATTAAAAGAGTACGGGGAAGATATCTTTATTCTTTCTGGATGCTTAAATGGTTTAATCTCAAAGGCTATTGAAAAAAATGAGTTGTCAGATGCCAAGATGATGATTAAATGGTTTAAAACAAATTTTGGAGAAAACTTTTTTATAGAAGTTCAACCAGCTAATCCTCCAGAGGTAAACAAAAAACTTCTAGAACTTGCAGATGAATTTCAGATAAGGCCAGTCGCAACTGCAGATGCACATTTTTCTAAAGAAGAAGAGCGGGCAGTAGAAGAGGCTATGCTTATTCTTTCTACATCTCCAAAGGTAAATAAAGACCTTGATTTTGATAAGTCACGCAAATTTGACAATATGTTTGACAGGTTTAATTATCTTTGGCCAGATAGAAGAATATCATTTGAGCATTTAGATCTGTTTATTATGAGCAGAGAAGAAATGTCTAATCGTTTTATTAGTCAAGGAATTACAAGAACTGACATATTTGATAACACAATGTATATTTCTGACCAAGTAGAGGAATATGCTTTTAATGAGGGTCTAGACCTTCTCCCAGTCCCAAAGAGCAACGCTGACAAGAAGCTTAGGGAGATGGCAGAAGAGGGTCTTAAAAGGCTTGGAAAGGCCTCTGAAGGGGTATATAGAGACCGCCTAGAAGAAGAGTTAGGGGTTATCAAGGACAAGAATTTTGCCTCATACTTCCTCATTGTTTCTGACATGATTAATTGGGCAAAAGAGCAAGGTATCAAGGTTGGGCCAGGCCGTGGCTCAGCGGCTGGATCTTTAGTTTGTTATACATTGGGAATTACTGAAGTTGATCCAATTAAGTATGACCTTCTGTTTTTCCGATTTATTAATCCAGAGCGTAACGATTTCCCAGACATTGATACAGACTTTGAAGACCGTCGTCGCAAAGAGGTTAAAGACTATTTAAAGAAAAGATTTAAAAACGTTGCTTCAATTTCTACATTTACTTATTTTAAAGATAAGGGTGTAGTACGTGATGCTGCTCGTGTATTTATGATTCCGTTGCAGGAAGTTAATCGTGCACTAAAATCAGTAGACACTTTTGAAGACTATATGGAGTCTCCAAATACAAAAGAATTTAGAATGAAGTACCCAGAGGTTGGTTGGCTAGCAGAAAATTGGCGTGGAAGAATTAGAAGTACTGGCGTACATGCTGCAGGTGTAGTTGTTGCTAAAGACGACCTTAGAAATTATGCACCAATTGAAACTCGTGAAGATCCTAAAGATAAAGTTTCAGGAAGAATTCCAGTAGTTGCATATGAGATGGAAACTGTAGCTGACATTGGTCTAATTAAAATGGATGCACTTGGACTAAAAGCTTTATCTATTCTTTCTGACACGTTGTCTTCAATTAAAGATAGATACGGAAAAGATATTGTTCTAAGTGATCTAGATTTAGAAGATAAAGAAGTTTATAAAAATCTAAACCAAGGATATACAAAAGGTATCTTTCAGGCTGAAGCAACACCCTATACAAACCTATTGATTAAAATGGGTATAGATAAGTTTGAAGACCTTGTTGCATCTAATGCATTGGTTAGACCTGGAGCGATGAATACTGTAGGTGCTGCTTATATTAATCGTAAAAATGGTAGAGAAGCCGTAGAGTATACTCATCCAATATTAAAGCCTTTTACTGAGAACACATATGGTGTTATTATATATCAAGAGCAGGTTATGCAAGCATGCGTACACCTGGGAGGGATGTCTTGGTCTGAGGCTGATAAGGTTCGCAAGATTATTGGTAAGAAAAAAGATGCAAAAGAATTTGACCAATTCAAGGATAAGTTTATTGCTGGGGCTTCAAAACACATTTCTAAGAAGCAGGCGGAGACGCTATGGCATACTTTTGAAGCTCATGCGGGTTATTCTTTTAACCGTTCTCACGCTGTTGCTTATTCCATGGTCTCTTATTATACTGCTTGGCTTAAAACTTACTACCCTCTTGAGTTCATGTTTGCAGTACTTAAAAACGAAACTGACAAAGACGCAAGAACAGAATATCTAATTGAATCAAAAAGATTAGGCTTAAAGGTTCTTCTTCCACATATCAATGAGTCTGAAATTGATTTTTCTTTACAAAAAGACTCCATGAGATTTGGTTTGGCCGACGTCAAGTTTATTTCTAACAACATAGCAGGAAAAATTATAAAAGGAAGGCCGTACATAACCTATGAAGACTTCATGGAAAAAAGCTCTGTTAAAAACAGTGGCGTTAATAGCCGTGCTATTGGGGCTCTTAATGCTATTGGGGCAGCAGCTTTTAAAGACAATCCAAGAACAGGATTAGAGCATGACAATTTTTACGAATATTTAGGAATACCTCAATTTAATTTACAGGATTTGCCTCCTGTAATTAAATCTCAGGCTAGACCAATTGAAGACTTTGATGACCTTGGGTCTTTCGTAATGTTTGGAATGGTAAAAGGAATCAAGCGAGGTCAGGGCTGGGCTAGAGTAGAACTTGTAGATGAAACTGGATCTATAGGATTGTTTCATAATGAGCAAACTCAAATTGAAACTGGTCAAATGTATTTTATTCTTGTAGGGGATAACAGAATTGCAAGGTATGTTAAGGTCTCAGATATTAGCGAGAGTAGCGATGACATATTTGTAGACTACCTATATAGAAAGTCTTATGAAGACTTAGATGAAGACAAGTATATGGTTTTAAATTTTACCCCTTATAAAACTAAGGCTGGCAAAATGATGGCACATATAGTCTTAACAAATAAAGATAAAGAATTGACTAGAGCTATTGTATTTTCAACAATGTACAAGATTGCTTTGGCAAAGATGAGGGAAGGCATGGTCTGTGACATAACCTTGTCTAAACTCGATGACGGAACATTAATGGTAAAGGAAATAAAATGATTGAAGTGGTTTTGACAGAAAATGAGGCAAAGGATCTAGAAGATACTCTGATTTATCATCTAGAGCAATGCTATAACACTATTTATGACATGGACGAAGTAGCAGAGGGGTTTGAGCCATACAACCCATTTGACGGATGCTCTAATTGCGAAGTTAGAGAAATGCTTATGAAAACATGTGAATGGCTAAGAAATAATAAAGACCTATCTATATATGTTGGAGAAAATAATGAGTGAAGAAACCACTGAATTGTCTGGACAAATAAACGTAACTACTTTGTTAGTTGCAATATTAAAAACGCTTAAATCTGTTGATGTTTCATCAGATTTAATATTAAACCCAGCAGATGAAGATACTGGGCTTACAGTTTCATATAATGAAGATAGCAATACATTTAGCATAGCATTAGGAGCAAACAATGGGAGTAATTAAAACCGATAACTTTAGAACTGCACCAAATACAGAAAAAACAACAGAAAGTGCGTCAAGTGTGCTTTTAGACTATGGTTTGGATGCATTAGCAGCAATATTGCATGAATCTGCAAAAGAAAAGGGATTTTGGGACGGAGAACATAACTTTGATAAATTTGGAAACAAATTGGCTCTTGTTCATTCTGAAGTTACAGAAATTTTAGAAGCAATTAGAAAATCAAAAGGTAGCCGTGAAATTGTTGAAGAGACTGCAGATGTATTAATTAGACTTTTAGATTTATATGCTGCGCTTAGAAATGCTGGAATCGTTGAAGATTCCTTGGATGACATATTAGATCATAAGGTTGATAAGAATAGAAATAGACCAAGGCTTCACGGCAATTTGTTTTAATGGTATACTATATGAATCACGGAAAGAGTTTATATGAATATAGAAGAAATTTTAGCTGGGCTAGACCCAAAAACTCGTAAAAGAGTACAAATTGCAACAGAAGTAGAAAATCAAAAACAAAAAACTCCAAGCATTGGACTGTCCCTTGCACTTAAGGGCGGCTTTGGTTATGGCAGACAGGTCCTTGTTTGGGGAAATAAATCTGCTGGTAAGTCATCTTTTTGCCTACAAATGATTGGAATGGCTCAAAAGGAAGGAAAGACTTGTGCATGGATTGATGCAGAAGATTCTTATGATCCACAATGGGCAGAACAGTTAGGTGTAGATTCAACTCAACTTATTTATTCTCCAGCAAAATCAGTTAATGATATGGTGGACGTAGCAACACAGTTAATGGAAGCAAATGTGGACATTATTGTTGTTGACTCAATTTCGGCTTTGCTACCAGCCATCTATTTTGAAAAAGATAGCACTGACTTAAAGAAGTTAGAAGATACAAAACAAATTGGAGCAGAAGCAAAGGATATGACCCATGCGGTCAAAATGTTAAATTATGCAAACAAAAACACATTACTTGTTCTCATCTCACAGCAACGAAATCAGTTTGGATCTATGCATGCTTCACACATCCCCACAGGTGGCATGGCAGTCAAGTTCTTTTCAACCACTGTTGTCAAACTCTGGTCTTCTGAGGCTGAAGCTAATGCTATTAAGGCTGGCGTTAAAGTTGGCGACAAAATTATCGAACAAAGAGTCGGACGACCAGTTAATTGGATTATTGATTACAACAAACAAGGCCCCCCAAATCTATCAGGACAATACGACTTTTACTACCAAGGGGAAACTATTGGTATAGATACCGTAGGTGAAACTTTGGACGTTGCAGAAATGTATGGCATTATTGAAAAAGGTGGAGCATGGTACACAATTGGAAAAGAAAGATTTCAAGGTCGTGCAAAAGCAGTTGAATATTTAAAATCAAATCCAGATGTAGTGGAAGAGTTAAAGGAGAAAATTTATGCCAGACCTTAATGATTTTTTAGCTAATAGTGAAGAGCCAAAGAAAAACCAAGAGATGATTATTGATTCAGACGTCCCTTTGGTAGGAGGATCTTTTATGTGCCAAGAGTGCGACGTTGAGGTTTCTAGTGCCTTTTTTAAACATAAGGAGGAGAAACTGACTTGGACATGTCCACTTGGACATGTTTCTTCAGTTCCTTTTAAATAATGTCAGAAAGAGCAGAAGCAAAAAGAGATGGCGCAAAGCAACAAAAGAACAGTGGACGTGGTGATTATCAGAAGGGTGACGCTACGTGGAAATCTTTCGTGGTGGATTATAAAGAATACGAAAAGTCGATCTCTATCTCGCAAAGTATTTGGGCTAAGATTTGTACAGACACTTTTAAAGTTAGTAGGGATAAGTATCCAGTACTCAAACTCATCCTTGGCGGAAACAATAGCAAAACGAGGCTTGCGGTAATAGAGTGGACTTTGTTAGAGCAACTAATAGAATGTTGGGAGAAAAATAATGATTAAAGAAGTAATTATGACAACTTTAACTGGAGCAGGTGTAGGCGCAGTCTTTGCGTTATTTAAACTTCCAGTTCCAGCACCTCCAGTATTTGCTGGTTTAATGGGAATATTTGGATTGTGGATGGGTTATGGAGTTATTCAGAAGGTGTTGTCATGAATGATAAAAGCCCTCTAGAACTTATAAGCACAATAACAGAGTTTAACGATCTTCATGAGTTTATGAAAGATGAACAGTTGGATAGGGCTCTGGAAATTTTAGTAAAGTTAATTATGAAGCCAGAAGTTCCTTCTGCCAAAGCTCCAATGCTAATTATTGAATTGCAAGCAGTAAGCGCCAAGTTAGCCATCCTTGCCTCATATTATTCTACAATTGCTAAAGATAAGGCTGGAACAGTAAACAATAATAAGAAAAACATATACTACTCTGTTAAAGAAGCATTAGATAGACTTGTTGATGCACTTAAATATTCTGCAAGGTACAGTATATAATGGCAAAAAATATCATAAGCAATTTAAAATTTAAAAAATATAATGGAAAATTTGATCCAGCAGCTTTTGGAAAAAGCCTAGACGACGCCTATCTTGCTACAAAAAGAACTGATGGCGAGATGACAAAGTATTCGTTTAGTCCAAGCAGTTTTGGCTATGGTCATGGAAACTGTCC
>Ga0129333_10004345_pt1 | contig 13251 bp, 7 predicted proteins | sample CPB6_08_DNA_FD_94474 | JGI IMG/M metagenome (GOLD analysis project Ga0129333, IMG submission 94474) | Freshwater to marine salinity gradient microbial communities from Chesapeake Bay, USA - CPBay_Sum_0.6_0.8_DNA | ecosystem: Environmental > Aquatic > Marine > Coastal | place: USA: Chesapeake Bay... | reverse complement strand
GTGGCGCTATAGGGGACACAAAACACTCGTCCATCAGTCAGCAGAACTCCTCCAATGTAGGCATTACTCCCCGGATATGTTCCTGTTGGCGTGGTCAGCGTATCGGTTGCAGGATCGTAAATCCTAGCTGTAGTGGCACTAAAAGGAACACAAAACACTCGTCCATCAGGGAGTAAAACTCCTCCAATGTAGGCATTACTCCCCGGATATGTTCCTGCTGGAGTTGTCAGCGTATCGGTTGCGGGATCATAAATCCTAGCTGTAGTGGCACTAAAAGGAACACAAAACACTCGTCCATCAGTCAGCAGAACTCCTCCACCGTAGGCACTACTCCCCGGATATGTTCCTGTTGGAGTTGTCATCGCCCCACTCGTCAATCCACGGGCGCGGTTTTTGGTAATGATTGTGTTTAATGTCGCTTGAAACCTAGACCAATTCGTGACCTGGCTTCCGTCACGCCATGAGTCGATGGCCTCTAGGTTTTCGGCGGTGTTGGTTGCCGTCCGTGCCGCCGCCGCATTCGCCGACGCCAACACAGCTAGACCAGTGGCCCCAGTTGCGCGAGTGGTGGCGGTGCCCGACCCTGTCCGGTCAATCAAGCCTGTGGTAGTTAATGCCGCAATGGCCGCAAGATCTGCGTCATAGGCTTGGACATTCGTGCCAATGGCTAGGCCCAAATTTGTCCGAGCATTGGGTGCAGTCGTCGCCCCCGTTCCACCATTGGCAAGGGCCACAACGCCAGTGACATTGCTAGCCGTCCCAGTCGTGTTCTGATTGAGCGTCGGTACGTCCGCTGCCTGAATGGCAGACATCACCACATTCGTGCCGTTGCCCCGCAAGTATTGACCACTGGTGACAGCCCCAGCCAAGGCATTGATGGCTCCCTGTGCTGTGCTTGCCCCAGTACCTCCATCGGTAATGGCTAGATCGGCTATGCCCGAGATGCTGCCTCCAGTAATCGCGACATTCGACGCCGATTGAGTTGAGATGCTACCCAGCTCAAGTGTCGTACGCATGTCGGCAAAACTTGAGTCGTCTAGCAATTGCTTTGCACTGTCTGTCACCGTGAATGTGGCCGCCGTTCCTGCCCCAGTCCGTTCGATGGCTCCAGTAGTGGACAACGCCGCAATAGCCGACAAGTCTGAATCATAGACTTGAACGTCAGTACCAGGAACCAAAGATAAAGCTTCCTGTCCCTGACTAGTTGTTATGGCCCCTAAAAGGTCTTTACCAATTGAACTCAAGCCATAATATCCCAAATTAGATTCGGGATCTACCCCATCAGCTACAAGTACTTGTGTGGGTGACGCTATTAGTTGCCTTATTTGTTTATTCGCCATATTTATATTTAGTTCCAAATAAGTTGTTTATTAGTATCCCACTCTAAATTAGTAGTTTCCCAAATAATAAGTCCTGTAACAGTTTGACTTACTGTACCAGTATTTTTAGGTTTGTTAATTTTAATGTTTAATTTTAGCATTGGTACGCCCAGCCCCCACCTTCAGATAAAGCACTAGCCGTAATAGAGGTTACTCGTTTATTACCAAATAAAAGGCGCTGTCCTGGTGCTAATACTGTTATAGTACCTTCAAATCCAGTTAAACCACTAATGTTAGATAAGCTTAAATTACCTACACCATCAGCCTCAACAAGGAAAAAGTCACCCGTAATAGTCTGTCCTGGGCTAATTTTGATGGGGCCATTTCCCCCATAATCGAGTTCACGCTTAAACATTTTTTTATCTTTAATTTAGTTGCTTAATTTTCAGTTTAGCATCCTCTAGACTTAACTTGTCCGTGGTGCTATTGTTGGATTTTTTGTTGTAGTGATTTCTTACAGCATCCGTATAATAGATTGCTTGTTTTAAATCACGAAAAGTACCAATCCTGTGTTGCTTATTATCTAAAGTAATAAAAGCTTGATAAGAAATATCTTTGTAGGGACGAATGCCAATGTATTCAGTCTTACGATTAAGTTCTTTAGAAAAGTTTTTAGCCTCTTCTATAGTCATTAAACCTGTATTTTCAGGAGAGTTTCTTGCCCCCGGATTCTCCCCCATAAAGTAGTAGTTAGCAACAGAGTCATAAACAAACTGTGCGGTTTCTAGCTCATCTTCAGGGTAAGTACCAAGTAAATGACATTTACCTTCAATATAAATCTTAGCTTGCCATTTCTTTTCACGTTTAAGCCAAGTGATTCCAACCCTACCTGTTGTTTGTTTAATAAATTCTGCTTGACTAATACCTTCAAAGAGTTTTTCTTTTTTGACTTTGTTTTTATCATGTGGTTTTTGAGGATACTTAGCTAACACTTCTTCCATAGATAATTTATCTTGTGTGGTACCTGAGTTTCTCAAACCATAATAGTTTCTTAAAGCATCTGAAATATAAATAGCCTCTTCTTTAGTTGGAATACCCCCAAAGTTATACTCTTTCTTTTCGACATTAATTCTTATAATCCAATTTGTACCTGAAAAACGAATACCTTTTGGTGTTGTTTGTTGTGCAATTTTTAATCTAGCTTCTTCTAGGCTTAACTTATCTTCGGTTGTTTGATTGTTTGTCAGATTATAAAAGTTACGTGTCGCGTCGGCATAGTAGGCAGCTTCTTCAGGTGTATCAAAAGACCCTAAATACTCTGTTTTTCGGTCTAACACAATTGAAGCCGAGTATTTACCACTTTTAGTTTGATTAACACCAATATAGCCATTTTTATTACGTTCTTGTTGAATCTTAGTACGTGCATCCTCAAGACTACAAGTAAAGTCAGGAGTGTCGTTTACATCTAATCCATAGTAAGCAGCTACTCGATCATGCCAAAGAGCAGCTTCTTTTTCATTTTCAAAGCTACCTATAAAACTGTAAGTGTCTAAATTAACAAAAGCTATAAACCTTTCATCTCTCTTATTGTAGGAAAGACCTATATAACTAGAATACTTAGACCTTTTTATTGGGTGAAGTTTTTTGGAAATGCTACGGATTTCTTTAATGGTTAAAGGTTCTGCTTCATGATGTTTTACAGTTTTTAGGCCAAGTGATTTAGCGGCACTATCTCTATAAAATACGGCTTTATCATAATCCTCAAAACAAGCAACATAAATATTTTTTGAAGATTTATCTAAAAGAAAAATCCTAAACCTTTTTAGTTCACTATTCCAAGAAACCCCAGAATAATGAGACCCATAAAATGTTTTATTGATTACTTTTTTAGATATAGTTTTAGCTTTATTTATAGAAAAAGTATTTACACCAGGAAAATTAGTTACAGGTTGGTCTTCATAATATCTAGCCAAGCAATCATATACTTTCAGAGCTACTTCTTTTGACTTAAAAGAGGCAATAAACTTACCTTTATATACTGTCACCCACCTTTTTGAGTTTGGGTTTTGATGTACTCCTATAGTGCCATTCTTTTCTAGAAGTTGTTTACGTATGTAGTTAGTACCTAATGTGTCTTCCGCACTAACAACATTAGTAAGAACGTTACCTTCCTCTCGATAAAAGTTAATCCAGAACTCTTCTTCTCTGGTTATATTTTCAAAATCACCACAAAAAATTACTTTTTGTATTGGAGTGGAGCCTAAACGTTTAAGTTTATTTATCCAGTTTGTTTTATGATTAACACTTTTGTCCCTTAGATGCTGTTTGAATCTTACTTTAGGGTCTACAGACTGACCTACATATCTAACTTGCTTAGTAAAAGGGTCGTTAAGTGTATAAATATAACTTACAGCACAACTTGAACAAGACATAAAAATAGGGATTCCCTTAACTGGTTATCCCTATTTTAGCTTATCCTAAGTTATTTGTAAGTAGGTATAATTACCTAAGCTGAGACCTTTTGCGAGTAAAATTGCTTCGGGTCACTGAATACAGGCAACATGGTAGCAGTTGTTACGGTCACGTCAACCGGAGGAACCTTAGACTTCTCATAGGTTACTACATAAACACCTTCTTTACCATTATTCTCAAGGGTTGGCCCCATAGCACGTTCACCCATGTTCTCCTTCACAAACACAAAACGGTCAGTGTTGAGGAAGCGGGTTTTAACCAAGCTCTTATCAGCCAACTCGTTGCGGAACTGTTCATCAAAAGTCTTGATCGGGGGAATACCACGGGCTTCAAGAATAGCACCTAACATTGCGGGACTAACCGTACCAACTTGAGTAACAGTCAGACTAGATGCCGAATCCTTAGTAGATTGCTGCTGCATCAAAAGATTGAGCAGCTTACGACTCATGTAGATGTAATCCGGTGCAAAACCATTGGTATCTACATACTGGTCAACAGCATCATAAAGATTCTGAACACCATTTGCCGTAGCCAAGGAAGTCCAAATATGAGTTTTATCAATCGTAGACCCACCCGTACCCACTAGAGCATCGGGGAAATGTAGATCGCCACTAGCATAAAGACCTGTAGCCGTATCACCATAAGGGTTTAAGTAGCTGATCTCAGTTTTCACGCCAGTACGGGGGTCAGTACGCAGCACCTTACCCGTTTGCAGAACTTGCCAAGTCATATGGTTTAGCAGTTCAACTTGAGCCATAGCAAGTTGCTGAATCGTACCAAAGATGAAAGATGCCAAATCCGCATTAGTAGCAACAACTTTTCCGTTTTGATCGCGGGAGCGGTTGACAGTAATACCTTTAAAAGCAGCTTCTTCCATAGCTTCTTTCATGTGCCACTGATACTCCTCATCCCACACATAGGCGAGAGAGGTTTTCAGCATTTCAGCCGTGATTTTGCGGAAGGTTCCGTGTTGAGTCACAGGGGGTTCAGCACCATAGGCAAGCACAGAAGCTACGGTGTTGATTTGTTCCATCACATAAGCCAAAAACTTACGAGAAGTGTAGGTTTTAAGAGGAACATAGGGATCGAGAATAGTCGTATCGCGACGTTTTAGGTCACTCAACGTATCTTCAATCACTTGATCGGCCATTTTGTTCTGGTGGGCCTGATTCAACCATTGGGCAATGTATGCCATAGATATTAATTTCTCCTTAATTTTTATGGATTTAAATGAATTTAATACGAGGGAATTGAGCAACCAACCGACCATTAAGGTATGGTAGTGCTACAGAGTACACACGATCAGCACGGTCAATAGCCTTGAGAGTTTGTACGGGACGATCTGTAAAGTCAACGGAATGATTATACAAACCATAAACTTGCTCAACTAGCGTACCAATATGACCACCCACCGACACAGCTACGGCAGCATTAGCACCCAAAGTAATTGTACGGTTCGCAAAATCAATTGCAGAAATCGTACCAATAAGACGCGGGGTATTAACGAGTTGGGTAGTGGCAACCAAAGTACCATCACCCGCCGTATTAGAACTAACACTAATAGTAAAGACTAGACCTTTAGAAAAGACTTTGATCTGACCCGCAGTACCTACTTCAAACCGAGCATATTTTGCCAGAGGATTCGAAGAAGAATTGAGTGCAGCCACAATCTCATCATCAAGAGCAGCTAGGTTGGCCCCCACCTGAGTATGTGTGTAACTAACGTCAATACCAAGACTAGGCTCAGAAAAACGAATAGTTGCCGTATCACCCGCCGACCAAGTAGCAGCAGCAGTAATCAAACCTTCGGGTTCAGTTGCATAAAGTACATCACCCACTTTAAACACTTCAGGCATATTAACTTTTACCTGAGTAGAGTTAGTGGCAACAGCAGTTTCACGCACATAATCGGCAGGTAGAAAACGGTCAACGCCTGCAACTTTAGCTAGAAAAAGACCCGCAGGTACAGACTTTTTGCCGTATTGATCATAACCCACATTGTCAGAACTAACGTTGACGCTTGCTTCGGCATTAAAATAAATGCTGCCTACAATTGCCTTGTCCTGATTAAAAGGGCGTTGGATATTCCAGTAAGACATATTTTTAGATATTCTCCTTAATTAATTTGATATTTTAAAGACCTAGAAGGTCAACCATTTCGCGGGACTGAAGTTCAACAGTATCTTCATCCATTCCAAACTCATAAGTACGCTGATTATCTTGGGCAAAATCAGTAGGCACTTGAGCAGAGAAATAGGATTCATTTACCATAGGGCCAATCTCAGAAAAGATATTGAGTGCAAATTCAATGCACTTGAGGTATTCGGCAGGAGTAGCGTCAAACTCTTCACAAGCCGCAGAGAAGTTAACAAAACGACCCTTATCAGATTGACCAAAGAGTAGTTCGTGAACATGAGGAGATAAGTAGCCTTGATCCACCATCGCATTACCAATCTCTACATATTCATTTAGAGCATCAGTAATTACTTGACGGCTATAAAGAACTTCAGCTAGAGACTCATCAGTCTCTTCTTCATCTTCATCGTCGTCGTAATATTCATCTTCATCCTCATCATAAATATCATCGTCGTAGTCATCTTCTACGTCTTCATAATATTCATCATCAGCGTAGTCATCTTCTACGTCATCTTCCTCAAGCAACATATCATACATTGCAGCGGCAGCGTTATATAGACGAGCATGGTCAACTTCATCTTCAGACAGTCCAGTTAAAGCGTCTACAACCTCTTCAGAGGGTAGAATCTCACCAGTCATAAGGCCAACCACACCTTCTTCATCTACATCAAAACCTAAATCCACAAGGGCTTCAGTCAAACCGGCCACAGCAGAAGGAAGGTCTTCAAAAACCTCTTCGCAAAGAGCAAGCAATTGTGCACCAAACGGGTTCTCTACAGTAGCAGAAGAAAATTCAATTAGGTTTTCATAACCTCTGTAAAAATTCATAGACATATTAAACAATTAACTCCTTTTCAGTTATATTAGCATTTGTTTTTTAGTTACAAGACAAAACCAATTGTCTTTTTAGCATAGCGAGAGAAATCAGATTCTCTTTTTCCTGTAGGATAAGGACTATTAGAATTAGAATTAGATCCTACTACAGTATTTGCAGTTTTTTTATTATTTAAATATTTTTCTTTAGCATCTTCTTCCTCATCTTCCTCACTTTCAGTTAATTCAAACATTTCTTCCAATTCAGAAAGAAAATATTCAATAGCCTGATAGGAAGCTTCAATGGGATCAACTTGCTGTGCAGCTAACTCTTCTTCACTTGCATTATACAAAGAGTAAAGAATTTCAAATAGTTCCTGGGTGAGTTCTTCATACTCCTCTTCTTTCTTTTCGACACCATTTTTAATATCGCGAAGCTGTTCGAAAGAGAAAGCTTTTTTGCCCATAGTCGCTGCGTCAGGCATCATTTCAAACGTAATAATATTGTCCATTTCTGTGCCCGATTGTGAAAACAGTGCAGGGCCGATAATGGCAGGTGTTGGTGTGGCAGATACCTCAATAAAAGATTCTGTTAAAGGATCTAGGCCAGGACTTAAGGTATTAATAATCTTAGCCTTAACATCTTCAATAGCTTTTTTAGATTTAATAACTACATTATCTGCAAAAACTCCAACACGACCAATTAAATGGCGAAATTTCTTATTAGGCAAATCATCTTCTGTAATAACTTTGGTATAAAGCAGGGATTCTACATCGCCAATATTAAAATCCTGCGTTTTTTTATGATCCATTTGTACAGGTAGACGGCCACCCATTTCAAGATGCTTATTAGTATTCTGCACAAATTTCTGAATACGTTGGGGGTCAAATAAATGCTCACGCCCCATCGAGTCTTTGTGCTTTCCTTCGACAAAAATTAAAGCGGCCTTGGCTAGTGCTTCAACTTCCCCACTAGCCGATTCTACTAACGAAAAGTTAAGTAGGGGTAACAATGATGTTGCTTTTGTCATTTATATTTGACTCCTGTTATTGATTATTGATTATTTGATTCCAATTCTTTAATTCTAGTACGGATTTGTTCTTGCACTCTTAACATCAACTCATATTTACTTTGTACGTAGTCGGCGTAACCTTTATTAATGATACTTAGTACTGGAGATACATTTTCACCTTCGCCATACACACGCATTACATTTGAAGCCTCATCAATCCTTTGTTTAATAGTATTGTATTCAGACTCACCATCATTTAATCTGCGTACTGCAATTTTAAGATCATAAGGTTTATTTTTACCAATATATTTTTTATTAACTTTACTAATTACATTTTGTATTTGAAATTCTAGATCTTTTAGTTCAGGTAACTCATAGTTAGCAGTATTATTAATAACATTACGCAAGTATTCTCTAGCCTCATTAATGTCGTCTTGATTTGCAAGTGGGTCAAATTGTAAGTTATCTAATTCTTGCCTTGCATCTCTTATAAGATTTTGCCTAAATGAATCTATATTAAAGTTTTCAAAGAAATTTTTTCCATAAATATCAGGATCAAACTCACGTAAATCATCAAAATCATTACGTAATCTATTAGCCAAATTGTCTAATTTTATTTGATTTTCATAAAGTTTAACACTAGCCCTTTCAACTTCAGACCTTGCAGCAGTACCAAACTGAGCAGCAACATCACCCCAAGTTTCGGCAGGTAAAGCATCATAATCAACATTTCGGAAATATTCAAAGTTATTGGCAAAACCCTCTAGTCCAGCTTGAATTTCGGCAAGCTCTTTGCGTGTTTTGATAATTAAAGCTCGATCTATTGCACTTTGTTCATCATCAATTTTTAAATTTTCAGCCCATTGATCTAGTAGTGCAATTTCTTCATTAACCTCTTGACGCATTTGCTCTAATATTTCTTTTCGACCTACTACTCCTAACGCAGTTTCTAATCGTCTTCTCGACAATAACGTAGGTGAACCAAATCCAGGCTTAAACTTAACTTGCAAAGCATCTGGGCTAAAATTTTGAATTTGACGTACATTTTTTAAATCAAGACCTCCTGCCAAACCTTTATTATTACCCAGAGCGGCTTTAACAATAGCATCGTACTGAGGAACAATATTGCCGTTAATATTTTGATTAATCCTATTAACTACCGCTTGTACTCCTATTCGACGTCTTTCTATAGGAGTTAATCCTGAAGCCCCTAATAGGCTTACAAGTTCCTCCTCCGATAGACTATTTAAAACTGCTACATAGTCATTAATATTTTGAGTTTGTTTTGCAAGAGCTAATAAATCTCCTCCGGGGTCATTAGTTTTTGGTAGTTTGCTTAAATCTGGTAAAGGTTTATCGGGAGTAGCCTCGTCAACTAATTGATCGCGTAGTCCTTGAGGGATATTATTAATAACAGAATCAATTGCACCTAACGCTGTTGCAACTTCTGCGGCTGTGGCATCGGCAGCTTTCTTACCTAGTTTTATTCCAAGATAATTACGTAAAGCTCCAGCTAAGTTAGATTTCGAAAAGAAATAGAGCATGGCACCAAAACCCAATACCATACCTGACCCAAGTAATAGTGCTGTTAATGACCTATCATTCTTCTTGATATCTTCTGGGTCAAGTATTAGCTTGCCATCTTCAAACCTAGTCCCTTTTTCACGTAATTTATTAGCAATAAAACGATAACCATCGGCAAATAAGTCGGCAAAGTCACCAACCTCCCTTATGGATTTACGAGTTAAAAATTCATTTTGCCTTGACTGCTTACTAATAATATCGTTGATACGAGCATCATCAACTGCACGAAGTTTACCTTTACCTTTACGTAAGCTTCTATTAATAGATGATTTTTCTATCTCTTTAGAAACGTTTAATTTATATTTTTTAGCTAATTCGTTCTCCTCAATCTTTTCTTTTACATCATCTGTATAGATTGGTAGTAGGAAGCTTCGGCAATTATGCGCTACAATACCATTAGCAATGTTTATTCCAGAAGCATCTTGAACATGATAGACGAAACCCTCATACTCTTCTACAACAATATTGACAATCTTGGATCTCTTGACCTGCATATCACTAGGCTTAAAGGAAAAATTACTTTGAGCGAGGAGATCATTAAAATCTTTATTAGTTTTTACTCTTTGGGTGTTGGCATGAGAAAAATGGCCGAGAAAATCGGTGTAGACAAGAGTGTTATAAAACGTGTTTTGACTGAAAACGGACAAAGTATCCGTAAAGGTTCCGAGGCCCAGAAGATCCTCAGCACAAGGTATTCTCCCGAACAACGTAGGCAAAGAGTAGCTGCGGCTAATCAAGCCAGCCGAGAACGGGAGTATACTTTGATTGAACTCATTCGTCGTGCCCAAACACGTTTTAGAAACCAAAGCTTCACCAGTGGACTCGAAGATAGGGTTTATCAAAACCTCGTCAATCTCGGTTTCAATAATATTCTTAGACAAGTTCCCTGCGAAAGGTTTAATATTGATTTTGTTATTGGTGACTTGGCTATCGAGATCCAAGGTGGGAATTGGCATAATACTATTACTGACCGGGACACTGAAAAGATTAAAAAGATCCTCGACACAGGGTATAGAGTCCTTATAATCTGGGACAGAGATTACTGTAGAATCACCCAAGAAGGTGTCAAAAACATAATCTCCAATTTTGAGGTTTTCTGCTCGGACAAACCCATTGGTAGTAAGTATGGGGTGTTCTATGGTACAGGAGAGACTATTTCCATGTTCTGTATAGAAAGTGACAGCCTTCCCTTTATACCTCTTTCGCATAAGCATCTCAGGACTAATACTGGCGACCTTTGTATTAGGTAAATAAGCATTAATATGCGCGGGAGGCATCCAGAAAGTTATACCTTCTCTCATTGCATACTGACGGTTCGAAGGAGAATATTCTGGTTCTTCTGTGATTGGAAAAAATGTGCGGGTAAAGCTCTGTACTAGTAATTGGTTAAGTGGGTATATTTTTTTATGTAAACTTTGGCAGAATACTGTTGTTTTATTATCTAAAGTAGCTGTGTATTGTACATATCTCACACCATTATCTAAATAGACCTGTAATCTACCTAAGTTATAGGCAGCAGAAATTTCCGTTGTTGCAATTGACGTAGCCCGTTGCATCAACTTAGTATCGTTGTTTAAACTAGCTTGTTCTAGTTTTTCTTGCAGTCGTAGTAGGTGTGCCGAGTTTAATCTAAGTTCCCCATTAGGGCCAACTTCAGCTTTTTGCACTGCCCAGTTGTATGCTTTTTCACCAATCGTAGCTTTTAGTTGCTGTATTTCTTGGGGTGTTAGGGTTGCTCGACGAGTACGGTCAAAATTAGCTAAACCTTTTGGGTTATTTTTAGCCTTTTCCTTTAAAGATTCTAATTTTTTTGGATCTAACTCTAATGTTTTACCCCCTTCAAAAGCATAATCGTCAAGCAAATCAAACCTATCAGGGTCAATAACTTGCTCTGCCTGGTCAATTCTTCTGTAAGCGGCTGTCTTTTGGTCATCCAGTTTCTTTAAATCCTCACTAGATAACCCGCCTTTTTCTTCTTTTTCTTCTAATTTAATAAGTTCTCTTTGTGAGTTTATATAAATTAACTCATCTTTAGTAAAACCCGTTTTACTAGTAGCTACTCTATTTTCGTATCTTTCTAAGTATTCTGCGTTACTAAAACGTAGACGATCTCTTTTTACTCGAACAGTATTACGTAAACGGTTTACCTTAGCAATATCTTCAGGTTTAGCTAGGTTTTTTTGTATTAGTTCAATAACACCTTTACCACTAACTCCTGTGTCAGAAGCAAATCCTACAACTCTACTTTTAATATCAGCTTCTTGACTCTTTTTCAAGCCATCTTTAATAGTAAGAGCACGTTGATTTAAATATCTTTGAAAGAAAGAATTAGTTTCGGGATTGTTGTCGAAAAGAGATGGGTACTCAGTATTTAAAGTGATAAAGCGTTCACGATTACGCTTATCTTCCATACGATAAATACTTCTTTTTAATGCTTGGTCTGCCTTCTCAGGGGGTTGTAAAGTAACAGTGTTAAATTTGTCAACACTAATCTTAATACCCTTAGATGTTAGTTCTTTTCTAAGATCATTAATTCGTACTGTATCTTTTGGATCGTTGCGTTTTAGTAAATCCTGTAATAATTTTTTTGTCCTCCTTATTTCAGGCGTATTAATGGATATTTCACCCTTAACTTCAGGGATATCCTGCTCAAGCCTATCCCGTTCAATTTGATATTTATTTTTACGAACTTGCTTGTTGCCGCTATTTTTAGGAGTAGCTTCTACTTTTATCTGATTACCCTTAAAACTGACAGGTTTACCATAAATAGCAGATAAATTAGCCTCTGCATTATTGAGCTTGGCTTGTTCTGCTCGACTTCTATCATTCTCACTTTTGGCCAAAATAGCTTTTAGTTCGGGAGAATTTATAATCTCTTTAACTCTTGGGTCATCTTTAGTAACCTTTTGTTTTTTAGATTTACTTGGGGCTTGCGTTTTAGTAGCAGGCTGCACCTCGGTTGCCCTTGCCATCAAACGCTCTGTTGCAAGTTCCTCGATGTTTGGTACGTCCTTGCGAATTTTCGCATTGGATCTCTGCAAACCTTTGATTTCATCTTGCATCTGGCGTACATTAGCCGCATACCCAGGATTGTTCTCGATACGCCTAATATCAGCTTTTAGTTCATTAATTTTTTGCTCACGACTCATAAACTCATCAATAAGTTTGACAGGTGTGATTTGTGCTAATTGCTCTTTTTTTTCACGTAATTGCTTTTGCAGTGGTGTTTCAGATTTACCAGATAAACCTCTAAACTGACCTAATTTTTTCTCAATTGCTGCAATTTCTTTTCTTAGCTTTTCCTCCTCCGACTCCTCAAACTCAATGACATCCAGGGTGTTTGTCATAAAGTTCGAAAAAGAAAATGTGGAAGCTAAATCCGCCTTTTTACCTTTTTGCTTGCTTAGGTTTGCAATGTCCGTCTTGGCATCTTGTGTCCCGTTATAGAAACCTCGCCAAAAGCAAGCCTTAATGGTTTCAACAATGTCATCACCTAGCTGCTTAACCTTATCTTTTCTCTTTTCGACAATCTCAGCCCGCGTCTGCTCCTTGACTAACTGAAATAAGTTAGCTGCCATAATGGAAGCTTCGGCATCTTGCTGGGCCTGTATTTTGGCGTAGTTAGGTTCGTACATAAAGTTTGTGTAGGGGTGTTGACACTCGGAAGGGTTGTGCTAATATAACTAAAGGAAAGAAAAACAGCCAAGAGCCGTCAACTTCCTTATTACTACATTGATTCAATTATAAAGGAAAACAAACAAATGTCTAATACTACCCGCTCCGAAATGATCCGCGCTACCCAACGCATTGTTAACAACGTAGCTAAAGGTCATGTAAACCTGACTGATAGTGCTTATATTTTTGATGAAGTTGTTGCGCTGATTGCTGCACAATTGGTTGAAAATGGCGGACTT
>Ga0129333_10004343_pt1 | contig 13255 bp, 12 predicted proteins | sample CPB6_08_DNA_FD_94474 | JGI IMG/M metagenome (GOLD analysis project Ga0129333, IMG submission 94474) | Freshwater to marine salinity gradient microbial communities from Chesapeake Bay, USA - CPBay_Sum_0.6_0.8_DNA | ecosystem: Environmental > Aquatic > Marine > Coastal | place: USA: Chesapeake... | reverse complement strand
CGCGGTGGGAAAGAGGTACGCCCCGGCGAGTTGCGATTGGGTGCTGCCCATCATGGAGCAGCACGGGCTGCCACGCTGGATGGTTGCGGTTGCTTACCGGGAGAGCCGCTGCCTGCCGGGGGCCTACAATGGGGACCGCTCCACTGGGGATGATAGCTACGGCCTGTTCCAGATCAACACCCTCGGCAGCCTTTGGCGTGAGGTGCAGCAGCGGTGCAAGCTGGGTGATCGACGCGACTTATTCGACCCGGAGAGGAACATCTCTTGTGCCGCCCGGCTGTACAAAGCCTACGGCTACCAGCCCTGGGATCGAGGGACATACTTCAAATAGGGCGTGGCGGGTCGCGCCTTTGTCTGCGGGGGTTGGCGGTCACGGTGGGGTTCGTTCCCGCCACCACCTAGAGCGGGCCTACAGCAAAGGACACACCATGACAGCAGCACTGTCAGATCTCGGCCGCTTCGCGGCGGCAAGCCGGGCAGCAGCCTGGATCACCGATGAGCAGGCTGGGGAGTACCTCAAGCAGCTCACCACACCGAAAGCCAAGCAGGATTTCGCCAAGAAGCTCGTCGAGCGCGCGCGGATGTACTACAACATCCCCGACAGCGAGGTCGATGCTCTCGCCGCGGGATTCGCGGATCCGAGCACCAGGCGATCGACGGAGCGGGCCCTGACCCGGTTCCCGTTCGCCGACCCGGCCACCCAGTTCGTCGGTCACGGCTACAGCCTGATCATGGACGCGGTCTACGCCGAGGACGAGCCCCTGGCCCAGTGCCACATCGTAGCCATCCCGGCGCAGTGGAGCACCAAGCTCTGGCACGAGGAGCGCGACCTCGGCGAGGACGGGTACTACTACTCGCACTGGGTCTACGCCGAACTGCCGTCGATCTCGATCTGGGACCTGGACGAGCCCGTCTCGTGCGTGCTGGTCTCCGAGAACATCTACGGAAGCTTTCACTGGGGCACGGACGTCGTCTCGCTGTACAGGGGCGAGATCTCGCTCCTGTGCAACCGCACGGCATCGCTCGTCTCTGAGGCCCTTGGTGAGTTCGCCAAGAGCCCGGTTCTTGACTGAGCAGCCTCGAGCAGCCATCTACCAACCTGCCATCACCGAATCACGGAGGAGCTATGCAGCTCCCCCGTGATTTCGTTTTCCGGGACATGTGTGCGGACCTGAGGCTGGGGCGGTCGTGAATGCCGCAATCGTGGCGACGGGTACCGTAGGGGTCATGTTCGCGGCCCCTTCCCAGATACAGCCAGCAGCACCGCCGGGATGGTACAAAGACCCTTGGCAGGCCGCAGAGTTGCGCTGGTGGGACGGGTACATGTGGACGTCGCTGACCAGGAAAAGCGGGACCAAGGCCATGCTGCCGCCCTGGATCAGCTGGCCGGTGGTCATCCTGGCACCGCTCGTGTTGCTGTTCGTCGGCGGCATCGGGGTGGTGTACCCGGTTGCGACGCTGATGACGGTGTTCCCGGCGATCATCGTGCTCACAGCGATCTGGTGGCTCGATCGTGTCGAGCCGGAACCGATCGAGGCCAAGGTGCATGCCGTTTTGTGGGGGGCTACCGTTGCGACCACGATCGCCGGTCTGGTGAACAGCGGGGTAGCTCTCATGTTCGGGGAGACCGCTGCCGCGGTGATCTCTGCACCGGTAGCCGAGGAGGTCCTGAAGGCCATCGGGGTGTACTGGGTGGCCCGGCGGGGCCGGATCCGAACGACCCTGGACGGCGTGGTGTACGCGGGGTTGGTGGCCGGAGGTTTCGCCCTGACGGAGAATGTGCAGTACTTTGCGAGCGGGGCGAAGATGGGGGCTTTGCTGGAGGTGTTCGTGCTCCGCGGCCTGCTGACCCCGTTTGCACACCCGCTGTTCACGTTGTGGACGGGTGTGGGCATCGGCCTAGCCGCGCGCAAGAGGCGCGGTGTGCGGATCTACGATTTCTGGGGGTTGCCCTTGGCGATAGGCCTGCACTCTTTGTGGAACGGCATGATCGCGTGGGGGTCCACCCGGGAATCGAGCAGTTTCGTGGGGTTGCCGTGGATGATTCTCGGATTGTTCGTCGCAATCTTCCTTGGCTGTGCATCAGTACTCGTGGTCACCAGGATCAAGACGGCCGGGAAGCATTCTCGACTCATCGGTCAGGTTGCCCTGCACTACCACCTCGACCCGGTGGAATGTCGGCTATTCTCCAGTTGGGGGAGCGTGAAAGCGGCGAGGAGCCTGGTGCCGTGGAAGAAGCGCAGGAATTTTGACTCCATGCACTCGGCTGTGATCCGGCTGATGGAGCACCATGATGCCGGGCACGGACCTGAGAGCGCCGGGGAACTGGTGCACGCGCTCAATGAAGCGCGGCGGGTGAACGCGACAGAGCGTGGGCGAGACCAGAGTCTGGGTGTGACGGAGAGACACAACCGAGACTAGTGACGAATGCTGAGGAAGGGTGTCCCTTGCGTATGCAAGAAAGCCCGGGGCGCGCACAGTATGGTCCATGTTCGAACGCTTTACTGACCGGGCCCGACGAGTCGTGGTGTACGCCCAGGACGAGGCCAAGACCCTTGACCAACCCTACATCGGGACCGAGCACCTGCTGCTCGGCTTGTTGCGCGAGAGTGAGGGAGTTGCGGCTCAGGCGCTGGGGGAGTTGAACATTACCGCAGAGGCGGTGCGTTCTTACATCGTCAGCACCGCCGGCCGGGGAAGCGGGGTGCCCGCTGGGCACGTTCCGTTCACACCGAGGGCCAAGAAGGCACTCGAGCTTGCACTGCGCGAGGCGCTGCAGCTCGGGCACAACTACATCGGCACCGAACATCTCTTGCTCGGGATCCTTCGAGACGGTGATGGGGTCGCGATACAGGCCCTCGCCAGTTTAGGGACGACTTCCACCGAGGTCCGCCAGAAGGTGGTCATTTTGCTCTCCGGAGGTGGGGCGACGCGGGAGGATCGCGATGGACTGGCCCCGATCGGGGCCGGGGAGGGCCGGGGGCAGAAAGCACCCGTCGTCCTCGAGCAGTTCGGGAGGAACCTGACTCAGGCCGCCAAGGAGAAGAAACTGGACCCGGTCATCGGCAGGGACAGGGAAACCGAACGGGTCATGCAGATCCTCGCCAGGCGGACGAAGAACAACCCGATTCTGATCGGAGAGCCGGGGGTGGGCAAGAGCGCCATCGTCGACGGGCTCGCGCAACGTATCGCGGCGGGCGATGTACCGGAGATCTTGCAGGGCAAGACCATCCACACGCTGGATTTGGGGGCCCTCGTGGCGGGGGCGCGTTACCGTGGCGACTTCGAGGAACGTCTCAAGAAGGTCATGAAGGAGGTGGCGAACCGCGGGGATGTGATCTTGTTCATCGACGAGATCCACAACCTCGTGGGGGCCGGAAGCGCCGAAGGGGCCATCGACGCCGCGTCAATCCTCAAGCCCATGCTGGCCAGGGGTGAGATGCAGACGATCGGGGCAACCACGCTTGAGGAGTTCCGCAAGTACTTCGAGAAGGATGCGGCACTCGAGCGGCGGTTCCAGCCGGTCAGGGTGGAACCGCCGACGAGCGAGGATGCGATCAAGATCCTCAGCGGCCTGAGAGAGCAGTACGAACAACACCACAAAGTCACCATCACCGACCAGGCGGTTATCGCTGCGGTGAACCTGGCGGAGAGGTACATCACGGATAGGTTCTTGCCGGACAAGGCCATCGATTTGATCGATGAGGCCGGAGCCAGGCTGGCATTGTTGCGGTCGAAGCAGGATGGGGAGGAGGCCGGAGAGCTCTCCGAGGTCCGACGGAGCAAGGACGCGGCCATCGCGGCCCAGGACTACGAGGCCGCCGGGAAACTGCGCGACCAGGAGCACACGCTCCTCGAGAAACTCGCGGCGTCGGGTAGATCTCGGCGGGATGTGGTGGATGAAGAGGTCATCGCTGAGGTCTTGGCTGCCTGGACAGGCATCCCGGTCGCCAAGGTATCCAGTGCAGAGGCGGAGCGGTTGCTGAACATGGAGACGAGCCTGCACCAACGGATCATCGGGCAGGACGAGGCCGTGCGGGCGGTCAGCCAGAGCATCCGGCGCGCGAGGGCCGGGCTCAAGGACCCCAAACGACCAGGTGGATCGTTCATCTTCCTCGGACCGACCGGGGTGGGCAAGACCGAGCTGGCCAAAGCCCTCGCGGAGTTCCTGTTCGACGACGAACAGGCCCTCATCACCCTCGACATGTCAGAGTACATGGAGAAGCACACGGTCAGCCGGCTCATCGGGTCGCCACCTGGGTACGTAGGATACGACGAGGGGGGTCAGCTGACCGAGGCCGTGCGCCGCAAGCCGTTCTCCGTGGTGCTATTCGATGAGATCGAGAAGGCCCATCCGGATGTGTTCAACACGCTGCTTCAGATCCTCGAGGAGGGACGACTGACTGACTCCCAGGGACGCTCCGTGGACTTCAAGAACACCATCTTGATCATGACCTCGAACCTCGGGAGCCAGGATCTGCGCAAGCGGGCAACCGGGTTCACACGGGATGACGCCGGCATGACGTACTCCCGGCTCGTCGAGAAGACCGGTGAGGCCCTCAAGCAACACTTCCGCCCGGAGTTCTTGAACCGTGTGGACGACGTCGTGGTGTTCCGCGAACCGTCCTTCGACGAGATCGTCTCCATGGTCGACTTGATGGTCGGCCGGGTCGGGGAGCGGTTGAGCGGGGCGGGCCATGAACTCATCTTGACCCCGGAGGCCAAGGCGCACCTCGCCAAGGTGGGGTACGACCCGCAGCTCGGCGCGCGACCACTGCGCCGGGCCGTGCAACGCCTCGTCGAGGACCAGATCGCGGAGAAGCTGCTGTACGGGGAGATCGCCAACGGTTGCGGCGTCCTGGTCGACTTCGACGGGGAGAACCTGAGGGTTCAACCCATCGTGACCGACATCGAGAAGCTCCACCCGGACGCGGACCCGGTCAACAACAACTGAGGCCTCACTGATCGACCTGCAGTCGATCGGGCTTGCATCTAGGTGTGCGCTGCTCGCCCATCTCGTAGCAATGCTCGATGGTGTCGGTCAGACCGTACCGGGTGATGAGATCCTCGACGGGGTCGGCTCGGCGTGGAGCCGGGCAGACTCCCTCGTTCTGACCAGGACAGGGACGGGCATCGAGGTGGGCGAGGTACCTCGAGAGGTACTCCCCGAGCCCCAATGCCCCGAGGAGGTTGACATGGATGCCGTCGTCGGTGAACCAGGCTCTGGCCTGGGCTGAGTAGGTGGCCCAATCCGCCCAGACCACGTCTTCGTACTCCCCAGAGCGCAGTTCCGCCGAGATCGTGTCATTGAAGTTCTGGTACATCGAGGCGGCGCCCTTAACCCCGGGAAAGGCGGTTGATTCCCGCCAGGACAACCACAGGATCCGCTTGAACCCGGCCTCGCGGGCGGCGTCGACGGTGGCTCGGAACTCCTTGAGGATCATGGAGGGGTGGCTGTGGTACCCGCCCATCACCACCAAGATGTCGGCGACGGTGACTTTGTCCAAGGTGGAGACGAATGAGGGCGGGATACGACCCTCGCGACCCTCGCAGCCCCGGTTCGCCAGCTTCCGGCAGGACTCGGCATCCAGTACGTAGGTGAACCCGGAGAGTGAGGCATCCGCTCCCACGAACCAACGCAGCGGGGCCAGGGTGGAGTCTCCCAACAACAGCACGCTCGAGTGGTTCTGGGCGGGCGTGGCGGAGGTGGTTGCCTGGTCAGACGACTCATTGGATGCAGGTACGGACACGAGGGGTTTCGCCATCGGTGGGGCTGGCTCGACGAAGGCTGCTGCTGTGGGGTCTGGTTTCGTTGACATGGGCGATGACGAAATGAACAGGGGTACCGCAACGGCGGCGAGGATCGCCACGGGAAGCACCGCGAGGGAGTTGCCCGGGCGGACGTGCAGTCGTCGGGCGTAGCGGATCGGGTTCTCGAACCAGTGGAAGGTCGCGGAAGAGAGCACCACGACGGCCAGGAGCAGGAGGGCCTTTTTTGAGGCGTTGAGGTACCCGAAACGCTCCTCGAGGATGACAAGTGCCGGCCAGTGCCATAGATATAGCGAGAAACTCAACCGCCCCACATAGCGCAGCGGTGCGACGCCGAGCAGCCTCGCCCAGGTCGATTCGCCCGGGATGAGCAGCAGACCCACACTGGCTAACACTGGCAGGGCGGCGTGCACACCAGGGTAGACGGTATCGGTGCCGATGAGCAGCAGGGAACCAGCCAGGGCGAGCAGGGCGGCGGGAGCGAGGTACCCACGGCGGAACGAGACGGTGGCGACAAAAGCCCCGGCAGCGAGGGCCCAGACCCGGGTGTGTGGGAGGTAGTACGACCAGGTCGGGGAGTCGCTGGTGAGCAGGGCCGAGGCTGCGAAGGAGAGAAGCGCCACTGCGGCGGAGAGCCACCGCAACACCAGGAGACGGGACCGGCTAGGGAACAGCGCGAAGCCGGTCATGATCATTACCGGCCACAGAAGATAGAACTGCTCCTCGACTGCGAGGGACCAGAAATGCCGGACCGGGGAGGGGAGCTGGACCCCACTGAGGTACTCCCCGCCCGAGGCTGCGGCGACATTGCCGAGGAAGGTCGCGGAAAGCATGATGTCCTTCGCCAGTGTGTCAAGGCGGGCAGTGCCGAGCAGGAACCACACCGCCAGGGAAGTCGCGACCAGGGTGAGTGACGCCAGGGGCAGGATCCTACGGCAACGGCGGGCATAGAAGTCCACGAGGCCGGAGCGGGTGAGGGGGCGGGCCAGGATCTGAGAGGAGATCAGGTACCCCGAGAGTACGAAGAACACATCGACCCCGACGTACCCGCCACTGAACCCAACAAAGCCGTAGTGGTAGGCAACGACCAGCAGCACCGCCAGGGCCCGGACCCCGTCGAGTTCGGGCCGGAACGTTTGGTTGTGCATGGCCAAGAAAGTGCCGTCTTTCCCCCGGGCGTCTGGAAAGGTCGGGTCTCAGGCGAGGATCTTGCGCAGGGCATCGGCGATGGGCTCGAGGTCCTGCGAAGGAGGCTGTGGAGTCACCAGCAGCAGCTTGCGGGAGGGGGTTTCGCTCAGGCGCAGCATCTTCACACCGGAATGCCGTGAGACTGTCGGCAGGGAGATGGCGGGGACCAAGGTTACGCCGAGGTTCTTGGCGACCATCTCCACCAACAACTCGATGGAGGCGGCCTCGAGGAACCCCAAGGAGGTCTTGGCCGTGCGACAGATGTCCGAGACGTGATCACGCAGGCAGTGCCCATCGGCAAGCAACAGCATTTCGTGGTCCTTGACATCGGCGAGGCTCACGGCCGAACCTTTCCGGAGCTTGGCGAAACTTGAGTCAGCGGCGTTGACCACCAAGTGCAGCTCGTCGGTACCGAGCTCGGTGGTGAACAGATGGTCAGGAACCGTTCCGTCGGCGAGGACGGCGGCATCCAGACGCCCGGCCTCGAGGTCGGAGAGCAGGTTCCTGGTCTGAGCCTGGACCGGGATGATTCGCTCTGGGCGGGCTGCCAGAAGCTGGGGCATCAGATACGGCGAGACCGTCTCGATCATGCCGATGCGCAGGGAGGAGGGGTACCGAGACAGGCGTTCGATGTCGGCAAGGGCGGCGAGGACCACTGCTGCCTTCTCGACGACCTGGGCGCCGAGGGGGGTCAAGGTGGTGGAGCGACGGCCGCGGACCAACAGCTTGCCGAGGCGTGCCTCGAGTTTCTCCAGCTGCTCAGCCAGGGCGGGCTGGGAGACGTGACAGCGGCGAGCAGCGGCGGAGAGGTTCTTCTCCCGGGCGACGGCAGCGAGGTACTGAAGCTGTCGGACCGTTATGTCGGTTCCGTTCATCTTGATCGAGGAGGCCGCCATGGGGAGGACTGTCCCTCGATCCTCGGTAATTCACTAGAGGCGCAGGCTGCCGGCGTGTGCGGCGGGAGGCCCTGTTTGGACGGTTCAGGACATGACCATATTCACGAAGAACCTCTCGAGGCTGTTTGCCGGGCTGGTGGGCCTTGTCTCCATGGCAGGCACCTTACTGATCCTTCCCGTGGTTGCCCTGGCGCATGAGGGTGAGCCCCTGCCGCCGGTGCCGGTGGAGAGCACCGTGCCGGTGGTCTCAGACAGCGGGTCTGAGCCATCAAACGACGGCTCCGGAGTCCTCATCGGTGTTGCCGGTGGGGTCGTGCTGCTCGGTGTCGGTGCGGTGGTCCTGATGAAGCGACGCGGCTGAGACCTACGGTTTGCGAGGGTGGCGGGTACGGTCTCGTACATGCAAAAAACCGTGAACCCAATCAGGCCCGAGAAGGTCAAGGTACTCGCTGAGACGGGATCCGGCGAGGGTGGGGTCGTGCACCTCGAACACGACGGCCAGGCCCTGTGCGGGACTGTTCTTCGCGAACCAGTCGGGTTCGAGGACGGAACGGCCCGGGTGATCGACATCCTCTGTGTGCGGTGCGGCAAGCTCTTTATCTGAACGGTGGGGATGCTCTCCGAGCAGATGCGCGGTGAGACGAGGCAGGATCAGGGCATGGGATTCGTCGGGCCGGGTGTGGTCGACGGGGGTGGCTCGACGGCGGGTGGGACGAATTCGACCACGTACGCATCTGCATCCTCCGTGGTGAAGATCTCGGTGAAGACGGCTTGGTTCCCGATGGTGGTCTCCAAGTGCACATGGGCGGGACGGCCGGCGTACGCTATGGGTGCTGGGAGCGTCACGCGGTACGAACCGTCCGCGGCGGACAGGACGCTGCCGTAGCTGTCCTGGGTGTACTCACCGTTCTCGCGGGAGGCCCAGAACTTCACCAAGGCAGACTCCACTGGGGAGCAGTCGGCATCCAGGACGTACCCGGTGATCTCGATGCGCCTGGAGACTCCGGCCAGATCGGGCAGATCGGCGCGCAGGGGGAACTGGACCTCGGTGTTTTGATACGAGTCGCCCGGCTCGGTGGGGGCACAGCCTGGGCGGGCGGGGAGTGGTTCTGCGGAGTCGGTACGGGAACCCGAGCAGCCCGTGAGCAGTAAGCCGGAGAGAAGGAGGACCATGGAGGCACGCGGGGTTCGCATGTTCCTGATGGTGCCGGAACGGGTGGAAAATGCCCGTGGACCAAGGGAGCGTTCCCTTGGTCCACGTGGGTTGAGATGTCCTAACTGGAGTGTTTCGTCTCAGCTGACAGTTGAGCTGGCTGATTCTGGTACGGACAGGACGTGTCGGTACCTCTCTGGGTCGGAGAGCAGCGTGTGCACTTTCTCGACCGGAGCGACGTAGTTTTTCGTCAAGGAGAGGTTCACCCCGGAGATGACTCCCACGAGGCTGTATCCACCGGCGGGGGTGGATACCACCACCGGTCCACCGGAGGCACCCGGGATCATCCCGCAGGGAACCAACCAGGAGGCCTGTTCGGTTCTGCGAAACTCCGCGGGAGCGGAGGTGCAGGCTGCCGGACGAGAGCTCGAATTTGACGCACTGGTCCCGAGGGACTTGACGACGCTGTCGTAGCTTGAACCACGGAGCCAGTCGCCACCTGCCTGCAGGGGCTGGAACCCGATCATCGTGATCGGGGCGGACCCTGAGAACTGAGTGGCGATCGAGACACCGGGGGCCGGGATCGACTCTTTCAGCACCAAGATGGCGACGTCGTTCGTGGCGTCGATGGTCGCGGTGGACGTTGCCGAACCCGGACGTGGATGCCAGGACCAGTCGAAGAGCACTGACGAAATGTCATAACGAATTCCGTCGCGCTCGACGCGGAGGTCGTAGCGTGAGCCCACTTTGCCCGTTCCACGCTCCACGACGCAGTGCGCCGCGGTGATGACGAACGGTGTGCCGAGCACCGGGGCTCCGGAGCAGACTCCGGGGCCACGGACCTTGACCAGCACAGAAGCTTCCGCCTCTGTGGCCGGGCGCAGGTGTCGCGGTTCGGCGGTGAGCGGGGCGGAGGCTCCCAGCAGGGAGCGGTCCGAGAGCCCGAGGACGAGCAGTACCAGTAGGAACATTGCACGGGTGTGCTTGTTCATAAGAATCCTTTCTAGGATGGAACGGTACCTACCGTCGGTGCGGCGGCGTGGCGGGCAATCGGGCCACGAGGGCGGGTTGCTGGCTCAGAAGGCGAGGGGGCAGACTGTTATGGGGCATGAACCCTGATCCCCAGGCTGAGTCCCAGCCAACGGACGACCATGTCGATGAGATTGTCGTCCTGGAGAAGCCTGACTGGATCTCGAAGATCGTCATCAAACCCGGTACGGCGAAGCCACAGGCCGGGGGAGAGGACGCCGTCCCTGTGTCCTGAGGCGCGATTCGGGCACAGTACCGCGAATGCAGAAACTGGGGCTGAGTGGCGGGTTCGTGCGGGGTGTCTGGCGACAGCTCCGGATGGGTGGCGGTCGATACATGGCCTGGCTCAAGGCCGACCTCAGGCGGGTGGCGCTCAGTTCAGCCATCGGCGCGAACCTGCTCGCCGTTGCGGTGGCGGGGATTGTGGATGGTGGTGGGTCCGAAATGGTCCTGACGACGAGCCGGTACATCTCCTGGATGACCGGGTCCACCGAGGCGGACGCAGCCACGGCCAGGGACCTGGCCTGTGAATCCCCGGACACCGGTGGGGTGGTACTGCTGGCCTTCGGTAAGCAGGTTGAGGGTGGTACCCGGAGTTTTGACGGAGCGGAGGCTTTGTACGGCTACGAGCACCTCGCTGCGGTCTCGGCGGCCTACGCCGAGGGTCTGAGTGTGTGCACCTCGAAGACCTGGACGCTTGCCATCGCGACCAGTAACTATCTGTTGAATGACCCGGCACGGGCGTTGAGCTACGGGATCGCCTGGGAACGCATGGTTGCTGAGGTGGCGGCTCGGGGGATCGAGCGGGTCGCGGTTGTCGGCGGAATCGACCTCGAACCGGGATGGGGTGGGGTGGGGGCAGCCCTGGCCTGGTTGCAGGGGTACCGCAGCGGCGGGACCGCGTTGGTCGCGAACGCCAGCGCTGATGGTTGCCCGCAACAGGGTCGACGCGGGGGGTGCGCCAACGGCTGGACGGTGGAACTGCTCGCGCAGATGGTCTGGGGACGGGCCGGGGACGCGGTGCTGCCCCAGATCTACCGCAAGGACGGGGCCCAGGCGCGGCAATGGGGGGTCATCGCGCGCAACTGGACGGCGGCTGGTGGAGAGCCTGTGTTTGCCGGGGTGATGACCCAGGTGCGGGCCTGTGAACTGGTTCGGAACGAGAACTGCCCCTCTTTGAGTCTTGACCCTCAAGGCGCCTTGGAGCAACTCAACCGGGAGCTGGGCGGGGAGGACCGGGTCGTGTTCGCCACGGACGTGGGCTGGGGCTGACCGGAGCATAGACAGACCCGATCGTGGCGGCACGGTTCTCATCATGAACGTTGGCAAGCAGACCGGAACGGCCCAGACAGGGAGGGCGACGATGAGCTCCACCCAGGGCGGTATGAGCACGGGCATCACGACGTCGGGCTCGGCCAAACAATCAAAACCCCACGGCATGTACCTCTCGAACCAGAAAGAGCGTTTGTACCGGAAGGAACGGTTGTGGGAGATACTGGACGGCGCGACGCGCCGCGGGGCGGTCGAGGGGATCTGCGCCGATGTGGAAGCCCTGCACCTCAAGCCGGCCCGGGCGGTGGAACTGACCTACATCGCGATGTGGGTGATGGTCTCGGTCACGTGCCTCCTCCTCGGGGGAGCGGCCGGGGCTGGGTGCGGACTGGCTGCGGTCGGTGTGCATGCCTGGTTGCTGCGGCGACCGCGTCTGCCCTACGGGGAACGCTTCGAGGGGCTGAACACCAGGATGACACGTGGTGAGCTCGAGACCGGAGCCGACACCATCACCCCGGTAAGGACATGGGAGTCGAACTTGGAGGCGATCCGGATGAGCGTGCTGACAAACGACCAAGGGTACCTTCCGGCACGATGCCTCGAGTGGGGAGAGGCACGTCGTCTGGGGGTGCTGGAGTGGGTGGACAACACCTGCGGGGTCGGCGGGTGCGACATGATCAAGGTGTTGGCCAAACAGGCGCGGAACGAGGACGCCAGCTTGGCGGAGCTGATCGCGGTCGTGCGGAAACTCGGTGGGGAACGGGGGTGAGCGGGAACCGGTCCTGCTCCTGGGCGGAGGCCTGCGAGCTCTGGGGGGAGAAGGCTTCTCGGGTCGTCGCGGGCGTGTACGATGCCGCACGACGCAGACAGCGCCGGACTTGCTGTGTTTCTGCAGCCAAATGGCTTGGTCCGTGGATCATGACCTGGGTGGTGGTTGCCGGCGTGGACCAGACGCAGTGGCGGGTGCTGTGCGCCGGAGTCGGGGTCGTTGCCGGAGGGGCTCTTGGGAGGCGGATCGTCGAGCTGCTACCGGTACGGGTCGATCTCGCCCAGGTCTTTGTGTTCGGGCCCGGATCGATGCGATTTTGGACGGCCCTGGAGTCGCACTACCGAAAGACCAGGTTCCACCAACTCCTCGAGGAGCACGGCCCACAATCCTTCATCCCGAGAAACATCGCCCAGCTGCGGGCTGCGATGCTCAAGGACGAGTCGAACTGGGGATCATATCCGGCAAGGTTGCTGCGCAACGAGGAGATCTGGGCGGCCGGTCTGGGTGAGTGGGTAGCCACGCGCACCAAGGGTGCGATCGAGATGGCCGAGGTCCTGTGCGAGGCCCCCTCGGTCAGGACCATCGACGATCTGGTGGCCCTCATGGAGCGGCTCGGGAAAAGAGCCGAACGGATACCTGCAACAGCCTGAGCGGTAGGGCACTATGCTGTAGCGTATGTAGGACTCGTCGGCACCAGGTGCCCCCCACCAAGCCGACGATAGAGCCACCAGGAGACCCGCCCCTCCTGGTCTGCTCCGCACAGCGGCGCCTCCACGGCGTCGCTGCTGTGTTTTCCGGGGCAGGTCGAACGCCTCGGCGACATGGGTCGGCACTGTAGGATGCATGCAGAAGTTTCAGGTCGAGGCCCCGTACCAGCCGGCCGGGGATCAGCCCCAGGCGATCGAGAAGCTGTCCGAGGCGATCGAGGCGGGGAAGGGACGGATCTGCCTGCTGGGGATCACCGGCTCGGGGAAGAGTGCGACGATTGCCTGGACGATCGAGAATGTGCAGCGTCCCGCCCTGGTGCTGGCGCCGAACAAGAGCCTGGCCGCCCAACTCCATGCGGAGCTCTCCGCACTGATGCCGAACAATGCAGTCGAGTACTTCGTCTCGTACTATGATTACTACCAACCCGAGGCCTATGTCCCCTCGAGCGACACCTTCATCGAGAAGGAATCG
>Ga0129333_10004341_pt1 | contig 13258 bp, 16 predicted proteins | sample CPB6_08_DNA_FD_94474 | JGI IMG/M metagenome (GOLD analysis project Ga0129333, IMG submission 94474) | Freshwater to marine salinity gradient microbial communities from Chesapeake Bay, USA - CPBay_Sum_0.6_0.8_DNA | ecosystem: Environmental > Aquatic > Marine > Coastal | place: USA: Chesapeake... | reverse complement strand
TTGGTCAGTTTTGGCATCACTTTTGAATAGTGATGTTCTTGAACAAACTCCACCGCAGAAAATTTATTGATTTCTTTTATGTCAAAATTATATTTCATGCAAAGAATGCTTCTAGTGTTCCTCTCTTTTCAGATACCCAACCGATGGAGTCCAATACTTTAGTCAATGGTTCAAAGAAACTCTTTTCAAATTGCATGTTGTAATCAATGTACTTCTCCAGTTTGAATTCTGCAGGAAGTGTTTGAAAATACGCAATCACATTTTCACCGATTGGATTTGGTTCTTTCAGGTAAACAAACTTAATCTTCTCACCTTCTTGAATCAATGGATACTTACTCTGCAGTTTCAGTTTGGATACAAAATGATTGTATAGAATAGCACCACGAACTTGAATAGGAGTCTTCTCAGCATAAAGAGTTGAAGAACTCTTATACTTATTCAGATTGTTTAGACCCCTAGGAAAAGAAATGTCTACAATTTCTTGTTGACGAGTTTCATCTTTTACCTGATTGATAAAGGTAATCAGTTCATCATTATCTTTTGTAAGAATAATATTGAACGCCTTCTCTAATTTATCTCGAAAGAATGCAGGCGTAGATGAACGTGCCGTTTCCAAACCCATGATTTTCATCTTTGGTTTCGAATAACGAACACCCTCACTATCCCAAACGTTAAGAATATATCGCTTCTTGGCAGTCCAGATACCTTTATCAGCGATGTTCTCTCGCTTCATCTGCATCTTCTGGTCATACGCATTAACATAATTTGCCAAGGCTTGATAAGACTTTTCAATATAAGGTTCGAATTCCACCTTACACACCTTATCAAGGAACGAGACAATGCTCTCAGTAGTTTTCTCTCTTCCGGCGAATACACTTTCAACCAGAGGACCCAGATTAAGATAAATGGAATCAGTATCTGAAGCAATAACATAATCAACTCCGTCAGTTTTAAGTATCTTATTAAGTTTCTGATTCATTCGATTCTCAATCCATCGAATAGAAACCTGACCAGAAAGAGTGATTGCTTCTGCATTGGTAATCATGAAATACCTGAAGTATTCGTTACCGATGGCACCATAAGCAGAGTTCAGAGAAATCTTTCTCGCCATCTGAATATTGTTGCAACGGGCAATCTCCTTCTGATACTTTGTGTCTTTAGTTTGCTCGTATTGTTTTTTAGCCTCAATCATCTTCTTCTTGAAGATAACTCGGTCGTTATACATCTTCTCCATCAACTTAGGAAGGAATCCCTGAATCTTGGTTGTGTACATTGCACCATTGGCACAAACAGTTGCATCCTTCAACTCACTGGTATCAATTTCCTGTTTAAGAAGTTTATCCACATTGATACTTCCAAACCTATCTTCCAGAAGAGTTTCTGGCGAGATATTGTATTGCATCATGAGGTGCGGGTACAGCGAGTTAAGGTCAAACGAAACAACCCAATCATGTTTACCAACAATAGGATTCTTTACATATGCACCTTCATACATGTAATCTTTCTTGTTTTTCTTCTTTGGAGGAACCACAAGATTATCTTTCTTCAGATAGTTAAAGATAATATTGTCCCAGGTTTTCACCTGTGAATATACATCCTCATAATTCTGTTTGGCGTCATACGCCATAGTGATGCACAACTCAATGAGTTTCATCTTGTCATCAAGACGTTCAACAAGTTCTACGTCATGAATGTTGTAGTCAATGAACTTCTGCCAATCTTGGGTATAGAACTGTTTGAAGTTTTCAAACTCAGTGTGGTCAAGTTTCTTCTGACCCAATTCAACAAATGCAATGTGGTCAAGACGATAAGATTCCTGGTTTGTATAAGTGAACTTCTTATACAAATCCAGATAATCTAGACAAGACAATCCAGCAATTTCATAAATGATATGCTTGCGTCCCATAATAACAAGTTCACGATTACTCACTACATTCCATGGAGACATAGATTTCATGTGACGAGTAGAAAGAACTCTATCCAATCGGCGCATGATGTAGGGAATATCGTAAAGATATACGTTCCATCCAGTCACAACATCTGGAGTGTTCTTTACCCACCAGTCATGAAAGTTAACTAGCATTTCTTTCTCGGACCAGAACACACGAAACTCTACATCTGGACGAGTATTCTCGTACTCTCTTGTACCCCAAACGATAATTTTCTTGGTATTCAAATCCTTGATAGTGATACACAGCATATCCTCGGATGCAGATTCTACATCTGGAAATCCGTTTTCACACGCAACCTCAATGTCAAGAGAGACAATTTGCATACAAGAAATATCAAACTTGATTTCATCTTGTGGGAAAGTGTCTCCAAGATATTGGTAGAGAAATCTTTCGTAACCGTAAATCGTAAAATTATCTACATCTTCATATTGTTTGATAAACTCTTTTGCTTCTCTGGTTCTATCAAACTTTACAGGTTGGACATACTTGTTGTCCAGAGTTTTATACTTGGTTGACTTATTAGCGGGAACAAAAAGAGTGGGGGAAAACTTATCCTGAAAGCTTTCCCTTTCTCCATAATTATATCCACGATAGTAAATCACATCGTTAATAAGTTGGACGTTAGTATAAAACTTCATTCTGCAATCAATTCCATATAAAGTTTAGCAATCTCTGGTTTGGGTTCAATGATAGTCATAATTCTATCAGAGTTCAAGAGAACATCGGTATCGTTTGTAAATGGGGGATACGATGTCAACTGAGCATAGTCAGTTTGAACTACGATTGACTCCTCACCTTTCTTAGTATTTTTCTCCTCGGTTTTTCTCAGAAAAACAGCATTGAATGGAGGATAATGTTTATCATCTTCGTTATAATCCCAATAACTTAATTCGTCAACCTTATAAGGATGTTTCATATACAATGAAGGTTCTTCATCAAGTTCTTCCAAATCACAGATAATATAATCATTGTTGATGAGTTGAACTAATTTAATATTCATCGTGCTATGGTGCCAAATCTCTATGTAGTGTACCACACCCAGCTCAATTTGTCAAGGAAAAAGACCCATCCCTGATAGTTGCCAGGGTGGGTCTTTGCCGACGATATTTGGGGATTTCCCAGTTCTATTTATTTAATGGTGTTTTCTCCAGGGAAGTTTGAATCTCTGTCTTCCGTTAGAAACTTTGGGTCAGAGAATCCTCCAATATTATAAACAGTTTTTTTCTGATGCTCTGGAATAATTCTTTCAATATCTACTGTTAGAAGTCCATGGTCAAAGTTTACAGAAGCTACTCTATGTTCATCTGATAATTGAATTTTCCTAGTGAAGGAACGTTTAGAGAGTCCTTTGTGTACATACTGTCTCTTAGTATCTCGTTCCTCAATTTTGCTGGCAATTGTGAGAACGTTTTGTTCTGTAAATACTTCAATCTCTTCTGGTTTAAATCCTGCAAGAGCAACTTCAATTGTGTAGTTACTATTGTCATGTTTGACTATGTTGTAGGGGGGATAATTAACGTTAACATTGTGATGCATTGCATCAAGCCTGTTAAACATTTCATCCAGACCTACAGCGAGTGGAGCGTAATCGTTCCAAAATGTGTCTAGTGATTGCGTGGTAAATTTCATCTTAATTCTCCTTAAAAAGCGAGAGTTTATTAGAGACCCCGAAGGCATCTCTTCACATTATATATGTATATCAGGTAAAAAATAAAGTTGTGGATATCCTCACATTTTTGTTCGGACTTCTACAGGCCACCAATAAATACAACTGAGTATTATTTCTTAGTTATAATATGAAACATTTGGTGGTTGAATTGTTAAATAATCCCATCAGTTTGGGCATCCTATGCTTTGCCCTTATTATGTTTCCCATTATTGGAATAGCTAAAATTCATGACACATCGAATGGAACAGATAAATCCCAAGCGTCTAGTAACGCAGAAAGAATGTCAGGAGATGATTGATGCTGCTATACGAAGACATAACCGTAATGCTTCTATCATTAGTATGTGCGTCGGTTGGGTGGTTCTTGCTCTATTTGCTGAAGGATTGCTAAGACTTATTGGCGTCATTCCTCCTATGTTCCCATGGCTCAACATTACCCTGAAATAATAGGAATAGTATCACTATTGGTATTTGCTGCCACAATGTTCTATCAAGGAACTTGTATTTTAAAAGGACAGCGTGGATATTCATGTAGAGATTACATGAAACAAGACAGTACAAATATGCGTAAAAGAATAGAAGAATTATTAAAAGACAAATGATTGTTCTAACAGAAGAAGATTTACAAGAGTTACAAGAAAGAGTTCTTCAACAAAAAATGGATGAACTCTTCGAAGAACCATCGAGTTACGAGGACGATGATGAGTGAATTTCCATGGGGAGTTATGGTTATTTTAGGTTCTGGATTAATTTTTACTGCTTGGATAATCTACTACATTTTAAAATTAGCATACGAGGAAATGAAAGATGAACCACCTAGCTCTCACTAGTATCTGTTTGTTTGGAGCGATAGGATTGTTTATTTACTGGGGACTGCACCACGCATATCCTAGTTGACAAAATCACATATATATCTTATAATCCGCCACATATATCTGTTTTGTCATGACACATTACAAACCATACTCACCTGAGTGGCACCGCAAACGCTATCTAAAAGAAGCGTTGGATAAGTATCTAGATGAATACATCGACAACGAAATAATTCTTGGAGATATTTCAGATATTCTATCCGAAAGGTCAGAAAAAGCATACGAGGAATTCAGTAGAATAAACGATTTAGAATCGATGCTCAATGCTAAATAACCCTATATGGAGATTGCACATGCTCTCTACACAATACCGACTACGACTAGAAGGTATCTGCAAAAAGATTGCCTTACATGAATCTGTAGGTTTGGAAGATATGATTTGGGCAGAGAAACTGGCTAAAGCAAATCGAACTGCAGGAACGATGTTACGTCAAGCAAGAAGAACTGCAGAGAATCCAGATATGCAAGAAGGAGATATGGATGATTTTTTAAATCAACTTGACATCGGTGGTCTGGGACACGAACGTTTCGGCAAACGTGGATTTGATAGTGTCGATGATATGATTGATTGGTGGACCGAGGGTAGAGATAAACCAGAAGATTGGAGGCAACGTGACTGAAGACAACGAAAAATGGAACAGAGGATTAGATTTGTTTATTGAAAGCGTACACAAACCAGACCACGAACTCAGACAGTGCGCCCACAATCAAAAATGTTACCACGAACTGATGTATATCAGGGAAGCAATGATTGGATATTTACAGACACTAAGAAGACATTAAAAAAGGGGCGGATGCCCCTTTTTCTTTAGGCTTCAATTTTTTTCTTACCAATATTATATTTACTTTCCAGAGTCCAATCTCCCTTATCTTTATACGAGAGAACTTTAATTTGACTTAATGGAGCAGAATCTTCAACCAAATCTTGGTTGACAATTTTTACTAGTCCCCAATCTTGGAGAAGCTGTGCAATTCTATTTTTGCGCTGAACATCGTTCTGAAATAGATTTGCTCTTTTACCATCCAGAGCAAACAATTCCTTAAAATGAACAATGTAATATCTACCTTGTTTGTGTAGAATGTGACAAGACTGATACAGTTTCTTTTCTTTTCTAGAAGCTACACCAATTCTTGTGAGTGTTTCTCTAACTTTTAAAAAGTCATCTGGTTCATTCAATGTCACTTCAACCATCTGGTCAGGAGACCACTTGATTTCAACTTCGGAACTCATTTTTTTCCTCCACGTTTCAGTTTAGATTTGATAAATTCAAGTTGCTCTTCCGATAAAATTTTGAGAGCTGTTTTTGCTTTCTCATCACTATAACCATAATATTCTTTGACAAGTTCAAGAGAATTTAACTTCTCTTTTTTTAACCAAGGTGAGAAACGTTTCTTTGGTCTTACAATATTTATAAAAAAGTCATATTGAAGCTTCTTGTCAAGATGAGAATTCATATTCATTTCATTCGCAAGAAGAACAGTGTCAATAAAACCAGAAAGGCATCTGTTAATGATAAAAGGAGCGTATTTTCGTTCCCACTCATTGTCGTCTCCGTCCATTAAATTTTTCTTTTCATAATTAATGGAATTAAGATAATCTTTCAACTCGTACATATCAATCTACCCAACAATAACAAGGAGTTTCATCTATTGTATCATAGATATTTGCATGGGCAAGTAGTGCTCTTCGGTATGGACCGAATTTCATACCTCTACCCCATCCAAGAACATCTCTAAACAATTCACGTTTAGTGATTTGTTTCTTCTCTTTAATTACATTAATTAATTTATCAGTAACTTGAGTATTAGTACACTTAAGTTTTGTTACTAAGTAATCAATATAGTTACTCATATTAGCAACCTCATTTGCATAAATGAGATTTAATTTCATATGTTGTTGCGATTGTTTTGATTTTTCATTTCGATAATTTTCATCATCAAGATATTTTTCCAACAATCGAATTGCTTCTGGATAATCAGAGAAGAAGTCTGCGACTGGATTTAGTTCCTTATAATATGGAGCATCATACATGATGTAGGGACACCCATTCATAATACCATCTGTTGTAGACACACTCCACCCACCATAAACTTGTCTAGGAGAAAATCCAACTCGACAAGTTTGTAATTTTTTATAATATCTTTCTTTATTGTATGTAGATGTATCAATCCAAGACAAATGCGAGCTCTCCAATAAAGGAATCCACACGTCAAAGTCTTGACGAGTTTCTCTAAGTTTTTCAATAACTTTCATGAAATTATTGAAGTCCTTATATGCATCTGGACGATGATTGAAGACAATAGTTTTATTTGTAGGAGATTTTGGTTCTACAATGTCTTTAACGTTAACTCCAAGATGTTGAACTTCAAGTACGGCATTTAATTTAAATACTTTATCAACACTAAAAGTTTGTAGCGCTTGGTCAATCACCATATCCTTTTGATGTTGAGTATTGAGATAGCACTTCTCCATCTCAAGAACACCTAGAATATTTTGATTAAAACTAGGTACAGACCAGGACACAACATTTGTAAGGTCAAACCAATGACAATATCCAAAGTAAAGAGGAGTGTGATGAGTTACATTTCCAATAACATTCTTTACTGCATGAGTATGCTCTGGAAGATGACTGAATACCAAATCAATATCCAAGTCATGATTTACAATTTCCTGAAATCTTTTCACATCAAAGTGTGAGCGCATTGTTGGAGGATATGTCGGATATTCCATAATAAATTGGTGAGTATTATGGAAGTTCAGCATCTCCAAAAACTCAGGAAGAATAAGATAAAAATATAAATCATTTCTAATCTTATTCAGTTCAGTAATCATATTTGTGATTACTTGAATATAACTATCTTTTGTCAGGTCCTTAGAAAAAGTAATATTAGGATAGACTAAAATCCTAATGGTTTTTTCATATTGAATATCAGAAAAAAATTTAGCGAGAGTCATCGAATAATATCAATAGTGTTCATAGTATTTGCGTTCCAAACTTCAAGTTTGGTTCGAATTGAGTTCTCAGACTTCAATCTTTCATATCGATTAGAAGCTTTATTCTTCCACCACTTAATCATATTTTCCAAATGGAACTTATCGTAGTTCTCTTTACTTGGAATGAGAGTTTCTGTTTCTCCAAGAATAACTTCCCGAGAATTTTGAAACCCATAGTCGGACATATAGAAACGTTTCTTGGTTGTGATATCTTCCCGAGATTTGATGAAGTTCACAAACTCTTGATGCATCTCTGGATGATTCTCCTTGAGAGAATTTTTGATGATGGAAATCATCTTTGTCTGAATTTTTAGTTTACGACTTGATGCACCTTTATGAATAAGTTGTTCACCATTATTTTTTTGAATGAACCACTTATGCAAATCATGATAAATGAAATCTGGAAGAGTCAAAAGAAACTTAGATTCAGTATCTCCACGATAACGTAGAAATGGTTTCATACCATCATACTGACTAGTTCCTTTGATGTTTCCGTAGAGAGAGGTAGTTTCAAACAAACACATTTCTGTGTCGTACTTCTTATTTAGCATCTCACGAACTTCATGAGAACAACATACCAGAGACAGAAGTTTACCACCAAGATAATTAAACCCAAAAGGCTGCACTGGAACAATGATAAACCCCATGATGGCCCTGCGGTTGAAAATGGAGAGGTCTGGCAGACCGCCTAGCCACTCGTTACGAGGTTTTGAGTTGATGGTAGGAGACCCCAGCTTGATGAACCCCACAGCGGTGCCTGTGGTGGTCTCCTGCAGGATTAGCTTCTGTTCTTTGCCAGGCGCCTCCTCATATGTAAATGAGGCGGTCATTTCCAGAAGGTTATTGAACGTATCGTGGTCTGGTTGAATGATACGAAAGTTCATGTCCTCAGGATGCATATCATACCTTTGAAACATATCATCTTCCAAAGAAAATCCAAACAAAGGAGTTGGAATTTCCTTGATGCGTTCAATTTTTTTCATACGAAAATAATCATCGATACGGTTGATGGAACCATAAGCTTCTTTGATTTTTTCGTATGCATATAGTGTATCTTCTGGACTCAATATCATGTTAAAAATTTCTCCAATGTTGGAATCTCACTTGCGAACTCACTGTATTTAGCAAGTTTCTTCTTCTCCTGATTATACCACGCCATACCAAGATTAATCAATTCCATTGGGTTAGAGGAATCGTTTTTCTTAGTATTACACTTGTTACAAATAATCCAAACGTTCTCATTTACATATCCACCTTGCGGGTCAATTCTATCAAGAGATGGTTTCTGATATCCCTCAACAAAATTATGCACTCGACCATACCACATAGCACGACCACAACAAGGACAATTATCCTCACATAAACCCAGAACATAATCTAGATTCAGTCTTCCCTGTTTCCTCATTCTTACTCGTTCAGTGTTGGTTGAAATATTAAATTCAACCCAAACTTTTTTTACAATTTTCCATAGAGTTTCCTCATCATCATTTTGATGAGCGTTTACCGCTTCCTCAAAGAACGTTTTCTTTCTCCAAGTATCTCGTTCAAATTTCATATAAGGATAGGTAGAACCCGAAAGAATTCTACCAACACTTACTGGTTTTTCAGTTCCAGATAATACCAGAAGATTTTTATGATGATGTGACATTAGACAATGAGTTTCTTTTCAGGAGTAATAATTACATTAAACATCTTATTATAACTATCACAGACATCAGAAGCTACTTCAGCAACGTAAACAACAAACTGTTTATTTACTTTAATTTGTTTTTCTTCTTTGCTAAGAATAGGAGACCAAGGAGCAAATCCCATCTGCCCTTGGCCAGTAGGCACTGCAACAATCGCATCTTGAATGGTAATGAATTCGATTCCATTATCAACAACCGTAGCTACAACATCTTCACCAGAAGACATACGAATAAGTTTTACGTTCATTTGAATTTACAATCACACATAATTTCAGTAAAGCAAGCAAGAGTATTAATCTCTTGGTCTGCAACAAAAGCAGACTGATATTGATATTTAGCAAGAATCAGAACTGCTTGTGGAACAGATTGTGGTTCCAATGCAGAATACATTGCATCGTAAATTTTACGAATAACAGCATTCACATCATTATCCAGATTCTCAACAACCCACTTTCTCACATTAGCAAAGTTCTTATCACGAAGAGCATCCATGAGACCCTTCAGATTTACATCACCAATAGTAGAAAGAATTCCAGTATCGATACTACCACCAGCAGCATATCGCTGCAATTCGTTCAGAACCCTCCTCCAATCAGGGAAGTATTTCTGTACAACTTCTGCGATTACTTTTTCATCATAGGTAACACCCTCATCAGCCAGGATTTGCCGTACTCGGTTAAAGAATTCGGCAGCGATGGATGCTTTGCTCTTTCCTTGGATAGCGAAATCGATGACTGCACATCTGGAGTGGAGCGGTTCAATGATTTTATTTTTGTAGTTACATGTGAAAATGAACCTACAGTTGTTATAAAACGTCTCAATATTAGCCCGTAGAAGGAGTTGTACGTCTTGGGTTGTGTTATCTGCCTCATCAATGATGATGACTTTGTGTTTACCAGTTTCTTGAAGTGATACGGTCGAAGCAAAGTTCTTTGCCTGGTTCCGTACCGTGTCCAGAAATCGTCCTTCATCAGACCCGTTGATGACATAAAAATCTACTCCTAGTTCATTACACAAAGCTTTAGCAACGGTAGTCTTACCGATACCAGGAGGACCAGAAAGAAGGAGATTGGGAATCTCACCCCTTTCTACAAACTCCTTGAATGTTTTTTTAGTATCCTTCGGCAGAATACAATCATCGATTGTCTTCGGCCTGTATTTCTCCACCCACAAAAAATCATCACGCATAATCAATATCAACCAAAAGTAGAATCAGGTTCAAGAGCAATCCAATATTGGAGTTGATACTTGGAACTAGTAAACAGTGCAATCTGTTTACAAGCAGAGACCTTGTACAGGTCAGGAATCATTTTAAGATTCTCCATCTTAAAATTGAAAGCAAACTTGTTGGTAGTGTCACCAACCTTAACATTGTAGTTGTTGGATGTGTTGTTGTCCTTATCACGAACAACTAGATTCATCTCACTACCATCACCAATCAGAGAAAGGTCGGGAAGTTGATACACACTAGATGCACGAAGCAAAGAAGACAGAACTTCTTCCGACAATTCAAACTCAACATCAACAGAAGGAAGTTCGATATCCTTTTCTGGAGGAGCAGTAATTACACTTGCATCAGAATAGAAATACTTGACTTTAGACCTACCACTTTTGATAGTCAGATAAGAATCATTGCCAAAGTCAAAGTCTGGTTCTTTGAACAGAGTCAAACCACTCAGAAATTCATTCAGTTCATAAAGAGCAAAGTCTTTCGGGAACTCCTCAGATGCAGTAAATTTTGCAAGAATGTTCTTAACCGGCGACATGGTGCGAAGAACATTACCCTGTTTAACAACAATCGAATGATTGATGTTGGAGAAGTTCTTGAGAATATTGAGAGTTTCTGCAGAGATTTTCATAATCATTTAAATTCAGTGAGACCGTTTTCTTTACGAGAATAGTGACCATCAAAATGGAGAAGGAGCATAGCATAGTGTATCACCTTCATCAAGTCACGCTTACTGCGACCATCTTTATCACCATAACGAGAACCATACTTGATGATATTTGCTTGACAAAAATCAGAAGCAAGTTCCTTTGCTGCCATCAAATCAATTGTTTGAATATCTTTGTATTCATGTTGATGACCACAATAATGGCTACCATAGGTGCTAGTCACATAATCCTGAACATCTTTCAGGATTTTATCTTCGTTATATTTCCAAAGATAATTTGTCATTTCGGGCATAGTAATAGTAAAAGTACTAGTTGAATCCATCATAAAAAGAGGGGGAACAAGTCCCCCTATAATATCAAGGGTTGTAGGAAATGTCAAGCATTTCAAGAGTTTTCTCGGAAACCGTGTTGTCATCTTCAACTTCAACCTTGGTATCAATCTTGGTATACAGGTCCAAGAAAGATTGTTTGGTATCATCATCAAATCGATTGATACAAACTTCAATAGATTTCTGACGATTGTTAAAGATAGCAAATGCCTGAACAATGTGGACGAGACGACGAGTGGTGATAATTTCGTCAACACCACCATCAAAGAAAGTCTTGCGAATAGTATCAGCCCAAGTGATGAGTTTTTCTGCAAAATCTTCATCAACAACATCGATGGAAGACATCACATTGAGAAGAATCTTTTTCTCAATCACCACGGAAGGATATTGTTGTTCCAGAGTAATCGGAAAACGTTCAAGGAATGCTTCGTTGAGAACGTTGGTGCCGATAAATCGTCCATCATCAGAACCTTTTCCCTTAGTGTTAGCAGTAGCAACCACATTGAAACCAGCAGCAGGTTTGACATACTTACCAATTTTCTTGAGGAACACACCTTTACCTTCCAACACAGATTGGAGACAAAGGATTTTGTTGGAAGCAAGGTCAATCTCATCCAGCAGCAGAACAGCACCGCGTTCAAGTGCCTCTACAACAGGACCATTATGCCACACAGTCTCACCATTGACGAGACGGAAACCACCAATCAGGTCATCCTCGTCAGTTTCGATGGTGATGTTGACACGAATCAGTTCACGCTTCAGTTGAGCACAAGCCTGTTCAACACTAGCGGTCTTGCCGTTACCAGAAAGACCAGTGATGAACACAGGGTAAAACAGTTTGGACTTTACAATACGTTTTACATCTGAGAAGTTACCAAACGAAACATAGTTACTATCTTTGTCGGGAATAAGATTCACAATACTTTTAGGTTCAACGGATACAGTGTTATAGGTCTTTTCAAGTTTTTCAACAGCAGTAAGATTCCAGACACCACGACCAGACTTATACGGTTCAAGTTTTTTACAAACAGTTGCAAGAGAAATATCAGTATTACCAGTGAACTCAGTGAGTTGTTTGCGAGAAACACTGGAACCATACTGTTCAGTCAGAAGTTCAACAAGTTGTTCAGTGGAGAGAGACATAACAAAAAGAGTGGAGGTCGTGTTCTTTACTTGGCTATAATACGCCAAACGCCAGAGCTTGTCAAGCGATTTGCTCGACAAACTTAGATAAGATAATTTTATGAGTCATCTTAGAACTCATATGTTTGCCAAATTCTTTTTTAATTTTGGCGCGAGTATCGTTTCCATTGATGTTAATTTCATCATTATCATCACCTCGAAACTCATCATTCAGTTCAATAAAATAAAGTTCATTGAATCCCATAGTATAAGAGGTAAAACATTTGTGTTTTGACCATTCATCTGAAACTTTTTCCCATGAAGGGAATTCGTTATTCAGAAAACGATTAACAAAACTACGAGCAGAATAACGATTAATCAATCTGAAACCAATCACATTAGAATTAGTAACTTGCTTGTAGTATTCCATCAACCGAGCAGTCATATGAACTTCACCCTTTTTATTGATATTGATGTCAACATAATTATGTTTTGCATCACGAAGACACAGAGCATATTCTGACATCCAAACAGAAAGTCTGATGCGATTATTTTTCACACCATTATTATCAGTTTGATTGTGTAAAAAAGTAAGTGCATTAGACTCACCATCAGTGAGGAACACAGTATTCACCTTATCAACTTTGTGAACCGATTTAAATTTCTTGAAGATATCAACTGCAGCAAAGATAGTATCATTCAGAGGAGTACTACCAAGGTCATACATACCGTATTG
>Ga0129333_10004340_pt1 | contig 13259 bp, 7 predicted proteins | sample CPB6_08_DNA_FD_94474 | JGI IMG/M metagenome (GOLD analysis project Ga0129333, IMG submission 94474) | Freshwater to marine salinity gradient microbial communities from Chesapeake Bay, USA - CPBay_Sum_0.6_0.8_DNA | ecosystem: Environmental > Aquatic > Marine > Coastal | place: USA: Chesapeake Bay... | reverse complement strand
GAGACGACATGACTGCTCGCGCACTTTTCAAAAATACGATCACGTTCGTACCACAGTTCAAGCTCGTTGTTTGTACGAATGTCTTGTTTGATATCAAGAGCAACGATGATGGAACATGGCGTCGTATTCGCCTGTGTCCTTACAAATCGAAATTTTGTGAAGATCCGAAAACCGACGATCCAGAAGAACCGTATCAGTTCCTTATCGACAAGAATCTCGACGTGAAGATTAAGACATGGGTAAATGTATTCATGGCGATGCTCGTCAAGAAGGCATTTGATACAGACGGAAAGGTGAGGACATGTGCTGCGGTGACTGCGAGTAGCAACAAGTATCGTAATACGCAGGATTATCTCTCGGAGTTCTTGCGTGACAAGATTCGCGCAGCAGATGATGATACGTATATCAAGAAGACCGAAGTATACGAAGAGTTCAAGAAATGGTACCTTGTTCAACATGGTAAGAATATTCCGAAAGGCAACGAGTTATATGATTATATGACGAAGAAGTTCGGCAAGCTCACGCCGAAAGGATGGCGTAAATGTCGGATTGTATATGATGAAGACGAGGATGAATTCGAACAGAACGACGACGAATAAAACGAAAACTAATAAATATACACAAAATCAGCATTCATTCATTCATTCATTCGAGGTCCAGAATCGCACATTTTTCAATCCAAGTATGCTCGCAACTTGCGTTAATATGTTCAATATCCACAACACAACCTGTAAGATGTATTTTGGATAAATGCCTAGTAATATCAATATCACAATATTGCGTTTATCGTAGGCACCGCTGGATGAAAAAAACTCGCGCATCGACAACAATACGAAAATCGCAAACACCGCATAATAAAGAAACAATACCAAATCCTCGTAAAATGATAAGCTATTGTATTCATCGTAATCATAGAGTGCGTTCTGTTTATTGAGGATAATATTTTTCTTTTGGTTTTCAAGGATAGCTTCTACGTCCTTTGGTTCAAGATAATTTTGATTGCCACGATATGAGCTTTTCAATTGAATATTGTAAAGTATATTCAATAATCGATCCGCGCGATCGAATTCATGATTAATCGTCTTAATATATTTGTCTTTTTCGATGTTTGCGTTTTTACATCTGGTTATGGCTGGTGTGTTGCCCGTATGAGCTTTCTCACAATCAACATAATATTCTCTCCATGGAAGAATTGTGGCGGTTTTTCCTTCATTATCGACACTTGTGCTGCGTGTACTATCAATATATTGCGGAAGTCGAACATTAAATTTCATCACGGCGGGTGTTGTTCCACTCGCTTGTGACAAAGCCGAATTACCATCTTCATAAGACGTCCCGTTATAAAAGTCGAACCCTTCCTTGACTCCAGTAAATCCTTCAAGGCCTATCTCACTCACACCTTCATCTCGCGCGACTTGAAATCTCTCACGCGTCGTCGTGGTCGTTGACCCCGAAGGTAAAGTCGCCGGATATTCGTCCGCTGCTTTCTTATTTTGACGAACACGTCGATCGACTTCGATGTATTTATTTGCCTTCTCCAGCAATTCCGAATCTATTTTTTTACAGGTTTCTCGTTTCGTTTTCCAATCACTATGTGCTTTATTGATTTCATGAGTTTGCGCTTTCCCGTTCACTAACGCCGTATATTTCACGCTTGTTTCTTTGACATCATGATCACATTTACGTTCGATATTTCGCGCATGAACCCACTCCGCATGAGCTAGACTGAGTTCATATTTATCTTTCTCAGGTCCAGTAAAACCACCCTGTGAAATAATTTGTCGGACTTTTATTAGATTTTGTTCTGAATCTCGTATTACTTCTTCGATCGGTTTGTCATTCCCGGTTCCTCCACCACGATTCGTTAGCTTGGTTGCTTCAGCATCAGTGCTGACAGTTGTTCTCATCGTTGACTCACCTTTCTTGCCTTTTTCTAAAAGTTCGGGTTCAATCCCTTCAGCGTCATTAAAATTGATACCCATAGACTACTATATTTGTTAGATTATAATTCTTTTTTACAATATGAATTATAATCCCGAAGTGCTTTCATCGTATTCTGGTATTCATGGTATTCCGGTGATATTGATTCCGACTTCATTTATGTCCTTGGATGATTTCACCTTAAGTTGCTTCGACCGAGTAGAAGAGTCGCTGGAAAGTACACTTAACCCGGTGATAACAATATTCGGAACAACTTTTGTAGTTGCGTCGCTAACTCCTCCCGCAGCAACCGTCAACATGAATGGTGCTGTCGCGGAAGGAGTTCCAGTAAAACTACCAGATAATGCTGCGGGATTTCCAGAAAACAGACCTGACGGCAGCGTAACCGATATTGTATCACCAGTGACTAAAGCATTCGTCACTTTCAAAGACAGCGTTAGTGTGCCTCCGGACGCACTCGTCCATGCGGCAGTTCCGCTCAATCCAGGAATACTAGGAATACATTTCTTTGCGTCGGCATTCCATGTTGTTCCAACATCGCAGCAACCAGGTCCATAACATGGCGCCATTCCCAATCCCATATCCGAGAGATTTGCGGGGTCACTATTTTGTTGAAGAAGCTGCTTTCGGTTCATTTCATCCTCATTAAAATTCCAGTCATACTTGTCAAAGTCGTGGTCATTACGACGAATAATATCGAATACCTGCTTTCCGATGACGATACCTCCCAACGTAAGAACAAAGATAACGCCTAAAGTACTGATCGACGCAGGTATAAGGTCTTTGGTCCGCAATACGGCCAGTATAATCAAGGCGATCGAAACAAAAATGATATTCTTCATGACTTCAGTATTGGCTTCATAATTCTTGGTGTAATACGTATTAATTTGTGCCATGCGGCGTTTATTCGAATTGTCTTCTTTCAAAGCATTCGCATTCGCAGCAGCTCGTTCTTTTTCACTCTGAATGAACTGAATTGCGGTTTTTTGTGCTTCATACAAGGCGCCCGAATCGAATACTTGCCCCGCTTCTTGAATAGTTCCATATGTTGATGCCAATAATGTAACAAGAGCAGAACGAGCTTTCAATAAGTTGGTTCGTTCGGTATCAGGCATCGTGATGCCTCCAGCTGAAAGACGTGTATTGATGTCGTCGATTGCTGCTTGAATATCGGTCGTTGTAGCGGAAGAAGATGATACAAACTGATTTTGACTGGCGGATAATGCTGGAAAGATTTTAAATTCTCTCGACACAGCAGATTCACCATTCGATGGTGTAACTGTAAATGTGAGTTTGCTATCTATCTTCGACCCAGGAAAAATCGTCACATTTTTTACCGTAATTCGGATTTTGGATCCGGACATGATGTTTGCTGAAGGCGTAAATGTAATCGGGCTACCGGTACCACTCGGGGTTAATGTCGCGGATGTAGTTCCGCTTACAACAGTAGCGGTATAGTCGCCACCAGACGCGAAATTCGTGCCAGTAGTAACGTCATTAGCAGTATTGCCCGTCCATGACAGTTGTATATTTTGCGACGAAGTCAAATCCCGTTCCAACGTGGAATCAAGATACAATTCTGTGACAAGATTCGCTCCGCCTGCCGCATTTCTCCTGAGTTGTTTGTTCGTTGATGTCGTAACCATCATACCTTCGACATACCCCCGACGAAACAGATAATCTTTGAATAATTTCCCCGCACATACAACGACCACCGCGAATAATGCGACCAAGATTTGATTTTTTTCACTTAATTGATATGACGCCATGTTTATAATGAGTAATATTACAATCCATAAATACTCATTATATTATTATTTCTTTCTACCCTTCGCCGTTGCCGCCGTCGCCGCCCTTGATGATATTGATTTGCGACCGCCGGTAGTAGGTCCAGACGTTGATCCCGGTGCCGACAATTGATCGATTGCATTTGATGCGGTTTCTTTCGCCTGATCAACTAGATTGGTTGCTCCTTCAACAACCCCCGACGCCATTTCATTTGCGGAATTAACTAAATTGTCGGCACCTTCGGTGATACCCGTCGCAATACTAGCGCCGGTTTCTTGAAGTTGTTCGCCAGCTGAACTTAAAGCGGCCTTTACATCTTCGGTGCGGTCTGGAATATCATCGGTGCTTACGCTTTTCACGCCGAACCAAGCGAGGATTGTTGCTAAAAGTCCGCCGCCACCGCTTCCTTCACCGCCGCCACCATCATCGTCATCCGCGTCGTCCTGTCCGAACATTTCTTTTAATTTCAAAAGAGCTAATACTACCAATATCGCTAAAATACTCCAAAGAATGAATTTATATGATTCGGATATGAGATTCTTATTGCTTTCTTCGGTCATCGCAATCAGTCGTTCGCGCTGATACCGTGAATTCGCGATTTTCACCAAATTATCCTGAACACCTTTCATGGTTTGACCATAATTATTAGAAGGATCTGTGTAAAACCTCGCATCTTGATCTTGTAGAGTCATACCTTCTGTCAACGGTGCTTTAATCGCTGTTTGCTGACGATACTCGGCCGTTTTTTCTTGTGTTTCATCGAATACCTTATCTACAGCACCATACATAGACTTCAAATTCGACTGTTGCCGCGTTCCATCTTTCGAAACAAGTTCACGAATATTACATTTTGTACTACTTGTCATCGAGCCTGTATCAGGGTAATGTGAGTATTGAGCGCTGTCAATCATCGAATACGCGTCATTCCCGCTGCCGGCGACCTTACAAGTCTCATCGCTTATAGTTCCGTTGATTGTAGGCACTTTCAACATGAGCTGCTTTGTCGGGTCGGCTACACGCAAACCAACCGGATACATTTTCGCACGATCTTTCAGTTCACATTTACCATCCGCACCAGCGCTTCCCTTGGTATAAACAAACCCGCCACATTTTTCATCCGCATCACACATCCCGCGGCATTTTTCGAAGGAAGCAGTTATACTTTCACCCACAGGCATGGTGCGCTGCCGACGCTCGAAATTCAGGGTAGTCGGGAACGTATTTGCGTCAACAGAATAGACTTCAAGATCACTCAGCGTGTATTGTTGGTAAGAGAATTTGCTTCGTCCAAACGGTGCTCGCCCGTCACTCGTCAGAAATGTATACGCATTATTATACATATTTTGTCCCCCCCAGATATACATATCGTGCCCACCACCGAAAGTAGGATAATAACCTGGTTGTGTATATGTCGCATATTGACCCGGCCCCCACACGCTGTTCGTAGCAGGAAATTTCGTCGTTCCATCATAGAAAAATGCGGTCGTATCATTCTGATAACTGTATATACTCGATGACCAACTTAAAGAGGTATATGCGCCAAGCACGCGACCGTCATTAATGATTGCGCGTGTATATGTCGCCCCCTTGTTATCACAACGTTGGTGAAACGCCTCGGGTGACCACCCATCACGACTTGCCTTATAAAGAAGGTTGCCGGCTTCACTATAACTGCCAGGTTTGATTTCTTTGAGACTGTATGAACTTTCGGCAGACCGTGTATCATATCCACCGAGGTTCAGATATGTTGCTGGGAGTGTATTGCCTTTGTCGTCCTTGGATGGCGCCATATATGAAAGTGCCGACTCGGGATAATCATGCCTCTCGCCATTATGATCGATATATGCGATGCGACCGACATAACCGCGTCCGCCTGGATTCACCTGATCAACGCCGGTTGGACCGCCGGTTTTAAGCGAATAAAGTGCGACGGACCGTTCTGTTTTAGTCTTCGATTGCGGATTATCGTCTAAGAATTCATATCCTTCCGTGCGCTTACATTTTTCAACGTATTCATTCACGGCGTTACGTTCTACACCATCCCCATTACGGTTATGAAGTGCGTTTAGCCATCCTTTAAGTTCTTGCTTATTGTATCGATATAAACCGCCATACGCATACCATCCATTCCAATTATTTGGATAACATGTTGCGCCTCCGATATGATGATATCCTTTAAATATACACCTACTTTGTGTTGTGTGATCACATTCTGGGTTGGGTGGATTAAGCGGAACTTCAACCGTGACATCTTTTCCATACATACGTTTTATATTCGAAGTTGAGTATGCTTTTAAATAACCATCTTCATCGGCTTCTTGGTTTGACATCGTATGGCACTTGCCCCCTTTTTCATCAAGTGTCAAGATTCCGTTAATGTTTGGTATGCCTGATCCAGTATAAACCCAACAACCACCACGATTATTCGGCTTACCCGGTTCAGGCGCACCGACCAGAAAATACGAACTTCCTAGGTCTTCTGCGCGTCGCTTACATTGCGAGATAGACGCCTCGCTCAAATCGTCCTGAAACGTAAAACCGCGATTAGCCAAATCGGTGTCTTTTACATTATCACCAAGTACATAACAACCCATTTTAATTTTATCGTTAATTTGAAAATCAGCGGAAGGTCGTTCTTTCACAAAAACGTTGCCGCGTTCGTTGCCGCATGAAAACATACCTCTACCGCCAGGAGTATTTCGCGGATCACGAACCGCGGTATTTATCATCATAAAAAGTGGATTGGTTCGTGCACTATCTGTATCCGCATACACCATGTCATACGGTTTGATATCATCCCATTTTCCGGCGATTTTGATTTTTTGCGTAGAAGATGCTGGGGCGGGGCATCCAATTAAGCCGGTATTCTGTTTCATTTTATCGGTTTCAAGCCAGTTGGGTGGATTGGCGGATGGAGAAGAAGGAACGTGCCAAATTTGAAAGACGCCATCTTTGGTGATATATCCATATTTTGTAACTCCGACAGCATCTGTAACTTCCACCCAATTTTGTCGTCGATTTTTGTCGTCTCTTTCAATCAGTTTCATGATACCATCGACCTTTTTAATATGATTCAACTCTTGTTCGGTGTATTTTTTATCTTCGGCCGCCTGACTATTTATGAAATTAGTTTGGTCGGTTTTACCATCGCCACCAATACCGGTAGAAGGAGAAGCAGGGGTTGCACCGCCGCCGCCAACTAGTCCCTCTTTCATCGAAAATGACCCGATTAAACCTTGAATCATGTTTTGAAATTGCGCACCCATAGTAAGTGATGCTCCTGCTCCTTCGTTCGATCTGGTGCCCGCTACACCTGCGCCGATATTATCGTTGTTCGAACTCAACAACTCCGACGCCAACAGCTGCCGTGTCTCTTTTGAATTTTGAACATGTCCTGATTTCAAACTTGCGTTTTTTACTAAATCATTCGAGTTTTGATAAAACATCATATATAGTAATAATGATAATACTATATATACCAGCGAATATTTTTGTTAGAATATTGTTTATTATGAACCTTCGCCATCCAGTGATGACTGAATGCTTTTCATTCCCTCATCAAATTGAAGGAAAAATGATTTGAATGTCGCGTAAAAGAAAATGATAATCAAGAGCAAGAACGTAACACCCACCCACCATAATTGACCGGTCCAAAATTCGGGATCAGTTACATAACGTATAAACGATAATATGTTTCCTTTCATATCCCAACCAAATGTCGAGACAATAAAAATAATAACTACGATTGCGACGATCCACCAATTTGTCCACCACCCCCAACCGATATAGCTTCGAATGTTTTCTATCTGTTCCAATAATGATAACTTTGAAGTGTATGAACCATAAAAAATAATAAGAGCGATCGTAATAATGATGAAAAATATAAATCGATACTTTCTTGCGCGTAAAGTGGTCTGATCATTTATTTCGGCATAAACACTATTCATTTCTTTTCGTTTTTTCACTAAATTATAGTTGGAATTAATACCACCTACCGCATCATTCATGTAGTTGTCGATTTTTTTGATAAGCTCATTCGAATCTGCCGCCGAAGCGATAAGGTTGTTCAATTCATTATTGATACCAGCATCAGATTCAGCAACGAGATCTCGGGTAAGAGTGTCGATCCTTTGTTGAAGATCATATAATTTCGATGCTTTTTCTAAATTCGTATTGAGGGTGTCAGTACTAGTACTAGCGCCAGATGGAGCGATTCCTAGTTTTGTGTAGATTCCATTTGTCTTCCCCGCGCTGCCATCACCGTTGCCCACCATATAAGCGTAGCCGTTTGACTCATTCGAATCGAATGACGCACTATTGGGGGCATCTGGCACAAGACCATAGCATAAATTATCCCATTTTGGTTGTCCTATATTTACTCCATCAGTTCCTGTATAAACAACCTTTTTAAATGGACGCGGGTCATATGCCGCCAGATTCCAGCATTTTTGCGCATTTTTTTTTTGAGATTCTGATTCACTTGACGCAACCGGTGTAATCTTTCCGACATACTTCCAAAAATCAGCATAATCTTCGCCGGGACTAACAACCAATAATGTTTTTGTATTTGACATCGGGTTTTTATCCGGTACATAATTGTATTTGTCAAATGTATTATCGGTATAATTTGAGTCAGTCGATGTTGCCCCACTTATATCCATGGAAAGTTGATTGTATTCCCCTACAATCGCCTTCAACTCTGCCATTTTCGTAAGAAATCTCGAATAATCACCCATTTTACTCTATTTTATATGTCTAATATATTATCTTCGCTCGCGGTATAATCCGATACATATTATATATATAATTATACCGTTGTATATACTGAATCTGAATCGGTTCGTGTAACACTTACATCTAAATCATATGTATATGAGAAGTAGTAATACACCGCAAAAATAATAATAAGCGACATGATGACAATACCTAATAAAGACACCCCACCGCCATTTCCATTACCTTCTGTGATATTATCATTATCACCACCACCGCCAGGTGAAACAAACAAAAATGCGAATTTGAAGATCATAAGTAACGCAATCAGAATAATAAAACACCAAAATACATAGACAATCGGATAATAATAATCTCCGAGTAGTTTCTTAATTTGAGCTAAAATATCATCGTCGAGAGATCCCCATTTTTCGGCGAATGTTTTCTCTCGTTGAATGATGGTGGTATTTGCCGCGTTATTCAGAATATTCTGATTTTCTTTCTTTATTTCCGCGACTGTGTCATCGATTTTCTTCTTAATTTCAGCAAGTTTGGAATTTATTGTTGGGTTTACACTTGCACGAAAACATTCGCTGTCGGGTTTCATCGGCGCATCTTCAACGGTAGGAATTGAATTGTATTGATTCGCGGTGAGAGAAATGGGTTCGCCAACTACCGCCGTAAGACAACTTGAATGACGTTTATCTGGCCATACACCTGCTTCATACACATGTTTTTTGCCTTCAACGTCGACCCACGCATATTTATCTTCGGATGACGTCAATCCCGGTAATTTCACATTTCTGGTAGTGATACATGGAGTATACCCTTTCATATCGTAACTCGCCAAGTCGGAAAATTTGCTAAATCCGCCACCCATGCTTCCATTACTAATGTCGACAAATGAAGTGGGTGTTATCTTAAACGGATTCGACCGGTCATCGCCGGAGAGTGCGTCGTTTCGTGTGATTGCGGGACATGTTTTATCATCGTATAAAAGCACCGACGACAGGTCTTTGTAGCGATGTGTATACCCGAAAGGGTTCACGTAATAGTAAGCGGCACTCGCGTCGCTTCCGGAATGTGAGAGATCGCGCACCAATTTATTCAAATATTGGCTGTTGGTTTGAAGAAACCTAGACCGTGTAAGTAAATCTTCGGTGTATAGTCGATACTGAGATGTATAATCCGTCGTGAGATAGCTTAATTGTTTTTCAAGATCCAGCAGTTTCTGGCTTTTGCCGGCGCTTGTCGTGCCGGTTGTTGTCACTGTCGAAGTCTTGCCTCTGTCATCATTTGTGAGTCCTTCTTTATATGATACGACACCGTCGCTTTTGCCATCACCGGTTAGCATCGAATCGGGAAATGGTTGAATCGGGTTCTTATCTAAATCATATTGTCCGTATTGTAAAAGGTCACCTTGAAGCAGATTGATATTCATGGATGTTCCGGTAAGTTTTCCTAACATGCCTTCTTGGGTTTTTTTTCTGCTGCCTCTGCTGCCTCCGCTGCCTCCGCTGCCTCCGCCTTCGGTATCTTTAACGTATTCCGCCATGAGTGAAGACATCGCTTTATTCAGATCGTCATCATTTTGAAGAGTTGCTCCTTCTTTTATATATGTATGCTTATTATCAAAATTGTCGAGAGAATGAGGTGTCGCATTAGGAAATAGAAATCTTTCTTCTTGTAAATCCATTACAGTATGTTATATATAATACATATTATAACATACATATTCGAAGAATACGTATTCTTCAAATACGTATAATAATCACCTATTTAGTTGATAATGAGTAAGGATTGTTTGAAAATAATCCGGTAATACGTGAGCGTCCGCTACGACCTAGACCAAGTCCGCCAAAACGACTAAATATTCCACTACTAGCTCCTAATCCAAATCCAGTAAATAGATTTCCGAAGAATCCGCCGCTATCGCTGCCGCTGCCGCTGCTACCGCCACCAAATGAATAATATTTTTGTACGAGTTGGGTTCCTATGATAAATATACCCACAACCATAAGAATCAAATTCAAGAATTTCTCTCGATAAATCTCATTCTCTCGATCTGCGATGGTTTCAAGTGTAGTTTGGATTCCTTTGCGTTGATAATATTTATTCGCAATATCAGATGTTGCTTGGGCGGCAGATTCACTACCAGTCATGCCTTTTATGATGGTATCGATTTGGGTTTCAAGAACATTATTCAAATTTACCAGACCATATATTCCTTTGAAGCTGTCAGGACTCGATGTTAGGTTTGATTGTGGAGTTGGCGGCGTCTTATAGTTATCAGTCGTTAGCTCACTATTATACGTTCCGTTCATAATACCATGAATCGTAGTCCGATATTGCGGGTCATCTTCCGTTTTGGGTGTCTCCGCTGAAAGCATACTGTTAAATCGATTTATTTCTTGAGCATCGTCTTGTTCGCCGAAAAAAGATGAAAGTTTGGGCTGTTTTCGTAGATAGAATGTCGGGTGATTTCGATGTTTATCGGAAATTGCGGTTTTACCAACTGGAACCGTGCCGGAACTTGGTGCGTATTTTTCTGTAAATTCGCGATGAAGTCGGTCAAGAATATTTGTTGCGGTGCATGTATTTATGGTATTTGAGTTCGCTGTTATTTCTGCGCCGTTGCTGGTTTGAATTCTAAATTTATCGCCGGAACTGCACGTCGCCATGTTTAATATATCAGTTATATTATCGCAATAAAAAAATAATAGTGTGCTATACACGAAGAGACGGACGCGTGCGTGACGCTACCCTATGCGATTAACTGGCGATACAATAACGGTAAAACTGACTCGTGACAGATGTCTTGCTAGACCTTATTATTTTACAGATTTGTCCAGGTCGTAACCCAATCGCCAGAGCTACTGGGTCATATCGAGAGATGCTCGGCATCTGCTTTGTATCCGTGATATTGTATTTTTTCAACACTTCTGCTTGTTCTGTCTCTGTCAATACGATGTGTTCGGGGACATACTGGTGTTCTAGGATATTGAATTGAAGCCGGTCGAGAGAATGGATGACGATGAAAATCCCGTCCTTTTCCCAAATCTCGTTGAGAATACCGATCACCGTATCGTTCACCTCTTGCTTCATCACGATAATGAGTGTATCTGACGGTTGAAGCACCTGTTCAAGGTAATAGAGGTCGTCAATCATGTGGTTGATATTCTCTCGACGAAGTGTTTTGGCTAAATAATACTTCACATATACCTTTCTCGCGGGATGAATGTCTTTTTGCGTTGTTATAAGCATATCCAATTGATTGTTCGCATACATCGTTTGAACTTCGGCAACACCATAATCAGTATAATTGGATACGTCAAGGCCTTGACGAGCCAGCAATTGAAGAAGGATATTCCTTGATTTGAATAATGAGGAAACGGTTCCGCTGCTAATATGTGCGGTCGACATGATTTGTAATCGAATGGAATGAAATGGAATGGAATGAACCTACTATATACTAATAACAAATCTTTATTATTCAATTTTACAGTTTGATTGAGAATGTCTTTACTCCTTGCGCATTTGGTTCACCATTATTGGTGCCGGCGGTTTGTCCATTTGATGATGGCTGCCCACCTTGTTGTTGTTGTTGTTGTTGTTGTTGTTGTTGTTGTAATCCGTTGGTTCCTACCGCCACTCCGCCGCCGCCGCCTTGCGCCTGAACCGGCATCATCCCCGCCATTGGCATCGTAGCGACAACCGGTATATTCATGGTCGGAAGTCCTCCTACCACCGTGTCACCACCGCCTCCCATCATCATTCCAGACATGTTAACATTTGTTGTATGTTTTGAAGATACACCATACTTTGAATTCAAATAATGATCAAGGACAGATGTGGGTATTTGAGGTATGAATTTACCGCCGCTGCCGCCGCCGCCTCCGCCGCGTTGACGACCACTACCGCTACCGCCGCCACCTTCAAATATTGATGAATACACGGGCGACGATGGAGTGCGCGGTGAAAATCCGTCACTTTCTGGAATATTTTCATCGTTATCCCCGTATTTTTCAAGCATTTTCGCGTTAAAAGAACCCACCGCACGACGCACTTCTTCTGCTTGTTGTTCATCCGGCGAACCTTCTGGTGTAAATATACTAGAATATTGCGGGCTTGATGGTGGTTCATATTCCTGTCGTTGTCTTTCTTCTTCTTCGCGTTTCATCTCTCGACGCAACGAATCTAATTTCGTGCGTTCATCCGCCAATCGTGTCAATTGAACTTTCAACCTCTCTTCATCCGCAACATTTCCTTCGCGCTTCGCACGCGCAATCTCATCTGATACTCGTTGCGTCTCTCGTTCGTTCTCAGAAAGGTTTCGTTCATTCTCATCCAACGCAATTTGATTCGGCGATTTGACGACGGATGCTTGATTTCTTGCCAATTTTCGTCTTCCATATTTGTCCATAAGCGAAATAATACATGTTACCCAGTTCAAAGGTTTACGAGTCTCACGTAATTCTTCAACCATATCGCTTGGCGAAATCGGGGTGTCATCAGGATATACGAGCATTTCAGATAACCACCCGTCAGGGTATCGTGTCGGATAATCGCCGACCCACTGCCGGCCACTAATCGTCCATCTCTCGGTAGGCTCTCCATTTTTATCCAAAATAACAGACTCAAGAACAAGATCTTCGCTGGTGATATCGTTTGATGTAATCGCTGGTATTTTTCCGCTGCCAGTAGCGCGATTTCCTTGTAATTGACGCGCAATATCTTCTTTCAAAGCAAATCGCCAACCTAAATTACGAATATTTTGTTTTGTATCGATATCCAAGTCAGGGATAATTTCATCGATG
>Ga0129333_10004339_pt1 | contig 13263 bp, 13 predicted proteins | sample CPB6_08_DNA_FD_94474 | JGI IMG/M metagenome (GOLD analysis project Ga0129333, IMG submission 94474) | Freshwater to marine salinity gradient microbial communities from Chesapeake Bay, USA - CPBay_Sum_0.6_0.8_DNA | ecosystem: Environmental > Aquatic > Marine > Coastal | place: USA: Chesapeake... | reverse complement strand
GAAACAAATCCACGAGCAGCGCAGTGCTGAGCAGCAGCAGCAGCAAAATCTCGGGAAGCGCAGCGGCGATCTTGATCGATTCCAGGGTCTTGGAGTGATTTCCTGTCCTTATTGGGCCGGAAGTTTTGGGGTGGCCACATGCTGCAGCAGATCCTGGACCGAGACCTGCATGACTTCAACAAACGGCGCTGGCCACAGGCCCATCAGCAGCACGAAAAATGCTAAACCCATCAGCATCCAGAATTCCCGAGGGCCCACATCCTTGAGCTCGGCGACATGGTCATTGGCAATCTCGCCGAATACGACCCGCTTGATCATCCACAACGAATACGCCGCACCGAAGATCAGGGTCGTCGCCGCCAAAAGCGCGATCCAGAAGTTGACATCCACCGCACCCAAAATCACCATGAATTCGCCGACAAAGCCGCTGGTCGCCGGCAGGCCACTATTGGCCATTGCAAAGAACACGAAAAGCGCCGAGAACTTCGGCATACGGTTGACGACCCCACCGTAGTCGGCGATCTGACGGGAATGCATCCGGTCATACAGCACGCCAATACACAGAAACATCGCACCCGAAATAAATCCGTGGGAGATCATCTGCACGATGCCGCCTTGGACACCGAGCGCGTTGAACATGAAAAAGCCCAGTGTGACAAACCCCATGTGGGCAATCGAGGAATACGCCACCAGCTTTTTCATATCCGCCTGCACCAGCGCCACCAAGCCGATGTACACCACTGCGATGAGCGACAGCACGATCATCAGCATGTCGAGTTCGCGCGATGCGTCGGGCGCAATCGGCAATGAAAACCTCAAAAATCCGTAGGCCCCGAGCTTCAGCATTATGGCGGCCAGCACCACCGAACCGCCGGTTGGCGCCTCCACGTGGGCATCGGGTAGCCAGGTATGCACCGGCCACATCGGCACCTTGACAGCAAAGGCCACCAGAAAGGCAACAAAAATCAGAATCTGCGCCTCAAGGGGCAAGGGAAGCTTATGCCAGGCGAGTACATCGAAGCTGCCCGACTTCATATACAGATAGACAAAGGCCACCAGTGTCAGCAGCGATCCCAAAAGGGTGTAGAGGAAAAACTTGAAGGCGGCATACACACGATTCGGTCCGCCCCAGATGCCGATAATCAAATACATGGGAATCAGGGTGGCCTCGAAAAACACATAAAAAAGCACGCCATCGAGCGCTGAAAAGACACCGATCATCAGGCCGGAAAGCAGCAAAAACGCACCCATGTAGGCGCCCACACGATCCTCGATCACCTCCCAGCCCGCGATCACTACAAAAATGGTGATCAAGGCAGTCAGAGGAACAAACCACATCGACAAGCCATCAATGCCCAGGGCGTAGTGAATGCCAAATCGCTCAATCCAGAGGGCTTTCTCCACAAACTGCATGCCCGAGGCGTTGACATCAAAGCCGGTGACCAGTGGAAGGGTCACCAGAAAACACAACACGGATGCGGCAAGGGCTGCCTGCCGAAGCACGGGGCGCGCTACCGAGCGGCCGGCAAAAATCAGCGCTGCCCCCGATACGAGTGGAAGCCAAATCGCCAGCGAGAGGATCGGGAAGCCTGTCGTCATCACTTCACCACCGGAGCAGGATTCATGACCGGCGCAAACCACCAGAGCATGAGCGCAACGCCAAGGATCATGGCAATCGCATAGTGGTAGAGATAGCCGGTCTGGCCGATTCGCATAATCGAAGCAATCGCGGCGACCACCCGGGCGCTGCCATTGACCAAAAAGCCATCGATGAGGCCCTGATCGGCCCGCTTCCAGAGCTGCCCGCCGATAAGCCGTGCACCCCCAGCAAAAACAATCTCATTGAAGCGGTCCATAAAGTATTTCTGATCCAGCAGCCGATGAATCGCAGAAAACCGGACGGACAGCCGTGCGGGAATCGCAGGATTGACCAGATAAAAATAAGCAGCCGTGCCGACACCGGCAAGGGCAAGCCAAAATGGCAGGGTCTGAATGCTGTGCAGCCCCAGGGCAAATGCGCCATGAAAATGAGACGCCAGCGTCGCCATGGCCGGATGGCCAGGATCCACGGTAATCACGCCCTTGAAATAATCGCCAAAGAGCATCGGGCCAATGGCGATTGCGCCCAAAACAACCGACGGGACCGCCAACGCAATCAATGGCAGTGTCACCACCCAGGGCGATTCGTGTGGCGCTCCGCCGTGATGGTCATGATCATCATGCCCGCCGTGGGCTTGGCCAGCGGCAGCCCAGCGGGGGCTGCCGTGAAAGACCAAAAAGAACATCCGAAAGCTGTAAAAGGCGGTCACAAACACGCCCAGCAGCAGCATCCCGTACACCACGGTTGCGGCAGCAAGATTTGAGGCGCCAACTGCCTCAATGATCATGTCTTTTGAGTAAAACCCAGAGAAAAAAGGCGCACCAATGAGGGCCAACGATCCCAGCAATGACACCGCCCAGGTAATGGGCATCTTCTTCCACAGGCCACCCATATTGCGGATGTCTTGATCATGATGCATGCCAATAATGACCGAGCCGGCCGCCAAGAATAAAAGTGCTTTGAAAAACGCATGGGTCATAAGGTGGAAAATTGCCACCGAGTAGGCGGACGCGCCCAAAGCCACGGTCATATAGCCCAGCTGCGATAGTGTCGAGTAGGCCACCACACGCTTGATGTCATTTTGAACGATGCCCAGAAAACCCATAAACAGTGCTGTGATCGCGCCGATGATTAAGACAAACGAGAGCGCGATATCACTCAATTCAAACAGCGGCGACATCCGGGCCACCATAAAAATTCCGGCGGTCACCATTGTGGCCGCATGAATCAGGGCTGAGATCGGAGTTGGGCCTTCCATCGAGTCCGGCAGCCAGACATGCAGCGGAAACTGTGCCGACTTACCCATGGCGCCGATAAATAAGCAGATGCAGGCGACTGCCAAAAGCGGCCACTCCTGCTCGGGCAGTAAGGTGATGGTCTTGCCGGCAAGCTCAGGCGCTGCGAGAAAGGTCGCGGAGTAGTCCAAAGACCCTGTTGCCGATAGCAGCAGGCCGATACCGAGAATAAAACCGAAATCTCCAACCCGATTCACTAAAAACGCTTTGAGGTTGGCAATAATCGCGGTCGGCCGCGTATACCAAAATCCAATCAAGAGATAAGAGACTAAGCCCACCGCCTCCCAGCCAAAAAAAAGCTGCAGGAAGTTATTGCTCATCACCAGCATGAGCATCGCGAAGGTAAAAAGCGAGATGTAGCTAAAAAAACGCTGATACCCTGGGTCATCCCGCATGTAGCCGATGGTGTAGACATGCACGGCCAGCGAGACCGATGTGACCACCACCATCATGGTGGCCGACAGGCTATCAATCAGAAAGCCCACCTCAAACCGCAGGCCTGCCACCACAGCCCAAGTGTAGACCGGCCCATTAAAGGTGTTACCCGAGAGCACATCGGACAACACCCATAGGCTGGCCAGTAAGGCTACGGCAACGCCCGAAATGGTGACCCAGTGGGCGCCTGCCCGGCCCACATAGCGGCCAAAAAGCCCGGCCACGATGGCTCCCAGCAGGGGGGCGAGCGGCACAAGAGAGTACAGCAGCTTCATACCGCCCTAGCCTTTCAACTCATCAAGCTCTTCGACCTCAACCGTATTGAGATTACGAAAGAGCACCACAAGAATCGCCAGCCCGATCGCCGACTCCGCAGCCGCAACCGTCAGAATGAAGAACACAAAAATCTGGCCGGCGGCATCACCGAGATAGTGTGAAAACGCGATGAAGTTCATATTGACCGCCAGCAGCATCAGCTCAATGGCCATCAGCAGCACGATCAGATTCTTACGATTCATGAAAATGCCGATCACCGAGATCGCAAAAAGAATCGCTCCAAGGGTTAGAAAATGCGCCAGCGTCAGCACCCTAGCCCCCCTTTCCCGGCGGGGCTGATTCCGCCGCCCCGGGCTCTTGCGGCGCCGCCTTGGCCTTCATGACTGGCGCAACGCTCACCAGTCGCACACGATCGGCAGCCTTGACCTTGACCTGCTCGGCCGGGCTTTGAAACTTGGAATCCTTGCGCCGACGCAGTGTCAGCGCAATCGCTGCCACAATGGCCACCAGCAAAATCACGGCGGCGATCTCAAAGGCGTAGACATAGTCGGTATAAATCAGCCGCCCGAGGGCCTTGGTGTTATCAAAGTTTGGCGGCAACGGCGCAACTGTTGCCTCCGGCACATTAAAGCTTCGAATCAATACGGCCGACATCTCAAAAACAATCAGGCCGCCGACAGGCGCTGCCACGCGCAGATTGGCCCAAAAACCCTGACGGAGTTTCTCGAGATCGAAGTCCACCATCATGACCACGAATAAAAACAACACCATTACAGCGCCCACATATACCAGCACCAGGGTAATCGCGAGAAACTCTGCCCGCAGCAGCAGCCAAATGGCGGCGGCACTAAAAAAGCTCAGCACCAGATAGAGCACTGCATGGACCGGATTTCGGGCGGTGATCACCCGCAGGGCCGCAAAGACCAAAATTGCGGCAAACGCATAAAACAATGAGAGCGTGAGTTCTAGCATAGACATCCTAGCGGTACGGCGCGTCGGCCTCCCGTGCAGCAGCGATCTCGTTTTCGTAACGATCTCCGACTGCCAGCAGCATTTCTTTCGTGAAATACAGATCTCCACGTTTTTCACCGTGGTATTCGTGAATCTGAGTCTCCACAATTGAATCCACTGGACAGCTCTCTTCACAAAAGCCACAGAAAATACATTTCGTGAGATCAATGTCGTAGCGTGTGGTGCGGCGGGTGCCGTCCTCGCGAACCGTTGATTCAATCGTGATGGCCTGGGCCGGGCAGACCGCCTCGCAGAGTTTGCAAGCAATGCAGCGTTCCTCGCCATTCGGGTAGCGGCGCAACGCATGCAGACCACGAAAGCGCGGCGACATCGGGGTCTTTTCCTCGGGGTACTGGATGGTGATCTTGCGGGCAAACAAATAGCGGCCCGTCAATGCCATGCCCCGCAGCATCTCCAGCAGTAGAAACGAACGCAGAAAATTAACGATGGTGCTCATTGGCGTATCACCCCATCACCAGATTGACCAGGGCGTCTGCATCCAGGCCCCGACAATGACAAGCCAAATCAACGTGATTGGAATAAAAATCTTCCAGCCCAGCCGCATGATTTGGTCATAGCGGTAGCGGGGAAACGATGCCCGCATCCAGATGAATACGCTGACCACCAAAAACGCTTTTAATCCAAGCCAGATCCAGCCGGGAATGAAATCCAAGGCGGCAATGGGTGCGTCCCACCCGCCCAGGAACATGATGGCCGCCAGTGTGGAGAGCAGAATCATGTTGGCGTACTCCGCCAGAAAGAACACGGCGAATGCCATGCCGGAGTACTCCACCATATGGCCGGCCACGATCTCAGATTCGCCCTCCACAACATCAAAAGGATGACGATTGGTTTCGGCCACACTCGAAACAAAGTACACCACCGCTACAGGCAAAAGCGGCAGCCAATTCCACGACAAGAAATTTAATCCGAGCTGCTCAGCAAACATGCCCTTTTGCTGGCCCACGACAATCTCGGTGAGATTTAAGCTTCCCGAGACCATCAGCACTGAGACCAAGGCAAAGCCAATCGCCAGCTCATAGGAGACCATTTGTGCCGAGGCCCGCATCGCAGCCAAAAATGCGTATTTGGAATTCGAGGCCCAGCCGGCAAGAATGACGCCGTAGACCTCAATTGACGTAATGGCCAGCAGCAGCAGTAAGCCGGCGTTGATATTGGAGAGCACCACATCGGGCCCAAATGGAATCACGGCCCATGCGGCCATGGCCGGCATGATGGTCATGATCGGTCCCAGGATATACAGTCCCCGGCTGGCCTGGGCCGGCATGATGATTTCTTTGGTCAGCAGCTTTAACGCATCGGCGATCGGCTGCAGCAGCCCTAGCGGGCCGACACGATTGGGACCCAGGCGCACATGCATCCAGCCAATCAGCTTGCGCTCCCAGAGCGTGAGATAAGCAACGCAGGCCAGTATGGGCAGGACCACCGCAACGATCTTGATCAGCACCCACGCAACGGGCCAGGCCTCGCCAAGTAGCGAGATTCCCACCTGTTGAACACCTTCCAAGAGATCCTGCATCTAGGCAGCCTCCAGCTCAATGGGGCCGATCATCTCGCCCAGCTGGGCGCTAATGGGGTGGGCAGCCGAGAGTCGGGCAACACCGCGGGCCAGCCGAGTATCGGCGGCGACCTCCACGACAGCAGCGGCGCGGCCGGACTGCAGGCACTTCACTTTGGATCCCACAGCAAGCCCCAGCCGATCGATCTCTGCCGGATGCATCAAAAGCTTTGGCGATGCACTGGCCCGGGTCTGCTGAAGGGCCTCGGCATGTCGACTCACACTGTCAGCGCGATAGATGGGCACATCGGCAAGCCGTACCAGTCCTGCCCTGCCCTTGACTGCAAGAGGTTCGGCAGACTGCGGGGGCATGGGGCTGGCAGCAAGATTCATCACAATTTCGCCCAGCGTGGCATGCCCAATCACTGACTGACGAATGTCTTCCGAAGACTCCGCATCAAAGCCTTCGAGCTCAAGCAGATTACCCAGCACCCGCAGCACCTTCCATCCCGGCCGTGCCTCACCCAGCGGCCGCACGACCGCCTGCGTTGTCTGGGCCCGGCCCTCGCAATTGATATACGTGCCCGAGGTCTCGGTATAGGGCGCAATCGGCAGCATCACATCGGCATGCTCCATTAGCCCATCTTTAAATGCAGATAGCCCCACCACAAACTTCGCCTGCGACAGCGCAGCACCGGCCTGATAGGGATTGCCACAGTCCATCAGCGGATCAATATTCACCAGTACATAGGCCTCGGCTGCGGAGGCAAACATACTGGCCGCATCGAGCCCGCCTTGCAGGGGCCGGGCCTTGGCCAGGTAGCCGCCAACACCGTTGCCGCCCTCCACGGTAAATCCCAATCGGCAGCCCAAGGCATCAGCGATCATCTGCGCAAAGCCCCAGATCGCGGCTGCGTTCGGATGGGCGAGCACACTGTTACCCAAAAGTATTGCCGCCTTTTCATTCGGCTCAGACGACTCAGCCAGCATCTCGACGATCGCCTTGCTCTGAGGGCTGGGCTTTACTGACTTCAGCGCATCGGGCAGCGGCAATGATTTCATCGCGAGTGCTGCGGCGGCCATCTCAGCGGCCGACGGCACCCAGTGAGCGGGCGAGGCCAGCCACTGCTGCGCAATCGGCATTAATAAATCTTCAGCGCTCGCGTGCAGTGTTGCGATGCGGGCACCGTGGCGCGTTGCCTGACGCAGACGATGGGCAAGCAGCGGCTGATCTTGGCGTAGGAATGCGCCAATCAGTAGCGCCCGATCCAGCTGGCTGACCTGCGCAAGGGTGAGTCCCAGCGTTGGTACACCACTGAATTGCTGATCAAAGCCAGCCTGGCCAAGCCGCGGGCGAAAATCAATCGAGTCGCTCTTTAGGCCGCGCGTTAGCTGTGCCGCTAGCGTCATTTCCTCGAGGGTGCTGTTGGGCGACATCAGCGTGCGAACGTGCTGGGGCCCATGCGAGGCAGCCGCACGCAGGGACTGGGCAACCTTCGCAAGGGCCTCCTCCCAGCCGGCCTCATGCCAGCGGCCATCGGCGCCACGCATCATCGGGTGTGTTAAGCGGTCGTGGCTATTGAGCCCCTCATAACTGAAACGGTCCCGATCCGAGATCCAGCATTCGTTGATGGCTTCGTTATCCATTGGAACAACACGCTTGACCTGGTTGTTCTTTGACTGCACCACAATGTTGGCGCCAATGCTGTCTAAAGGACTAATCGAGCGCTTGCGCGAGAGCTCCCAGGTCCGGGCGGAATAACGGAAGGGTTTGCTGGTCAACGCGCCAACGGGGCAGACATCGATCATGTTTCCGGAAAGTTCACTCTCAATCGCATTGCCCACAAAGGACATGATCTCGGAGTGCTCACCACGGCCGGCCATGCCGAGCTCCATCACGCCGGCAATCTCCTGGCCAAACCTCACGCATCGGGTGCAATGAATACAGCGGCTCATTTCTTCTGCAGAAATCAGCGGTCCCATGGGCTTATGGAATACCACCCGCTTCTCTTCGGTGTACCGTGATGCAGACGGGCCATAGCCCACCGCTAAGTCCTGTAGCTGACACTCACCACCCTGATCGCAGATCGGGCAATCCAGCGGGTGATTGATCAGCAGAAATTCCATTACGCTTTTTTGCGCTGTCTTTGCCTTTGACGAGGCAGTGAAGACCCGCATGCCTGGGGTCACCGGCGTGGCACATGCCGGCAGGGCCTTGGGTGCTTTTTCCACTTCAACCAAACACATCCGGCAATTCGCCGCGATCGATAGCTTTTTGTGATAACAGAAATGCGGCACATATAAGCCAAGCTTATTGGCAGCATCCATCACCATGCTGCCCTCGGGCACTTCAACTTTCTGGCCGTCGACTTCGAGTTCAATCATCAGACCGCGTCTCCTACCAGGCATCGCTTGTGCACGATGTGATGTTCAAATTCCGCCCGGAAATGCTTTAAGAAGGCCCGCACTGGCATCGCAGCTGCATCGCCCAGCGCGCAGATGGTGCGGCCCATGATGTTTCCGGCAACTTCATCGAGCTTAGCCAAGTCCTCTGGGCTGCCTTGGCCCTTCTCGATCCGATTGACCATACGCCACAGCCAGCCGGTGCCCTCGCGGCAGGGGGTGCACTGGCCGCATGACTCTTCATAATAAAAATACGACAAACGCAGCAGGCAGCGGACCATGCAGCGCGTCTCATCCATCACGATGACGGCGCCTGAGCCCAGCATCGAGCCAGCCTTCGCAATTGAGTCGTAATCCATGTCAGTCGCCATCATGATCTCTGCAGGCAGCACCGGCATCGAGGAGCCGCCGGGTATCACCGCCTTCAAACGCTTTCCGTCTCGCATGCCGCCGGCCAGCTCCAGCAGCTTCGCAAACGGCGTGCCCAGGGGAATTTCATAATTGCCAGGCCGCTCGACATCGCCGGAGATGGAAAAGACCTTGGTGCCGCCGTTATTGGGCTTGCCCACTTCAAGATAGGCCTGGCCACCATGTCGAATAATCCAAGGCACAGCCGCAAATGTCTCGGTGTTGTTGATCGTGGTGGGCTTGCCGTAAAGGCCAAAACTTGCGGGAAACGGTGGCTTAAAGCGTGGCTGGCCCTTTTTGCCTTCCAGTGATTCCAGCAGCGCGGTTTCCTCGCCGCAGATGTAGGCGCCATATCCATGGTGGGCCTGCAGCTCAAAAGAAAATCCGCTGCTGAGAATGTTTTCGCCAATCAATCCCGCGGCGCGCGCTTCATCCAGGGCCTGTTCAAAGCGCTCGTAGACCTCCCAGATCTCGCCGTGAATGTAGTTGTAACCACGAGTCACGCCCATGGCGTAGGCTGCAATCGCCATCCCCTCGATCACGATGTGTGGGTTGTAGCGCAGGATGTCGCGGTCTTTAAATGTGCCCGGCTCGCCTTCGTCAGAATTGCAGACGAGATACTTCTGAATCGGCAGCTTGGCGGGCATAAAGCTCCACTTCAGCCCGGTCGGAAATCCTGCGCCGCCACGGCCCCGCAGGCCCGAGGCTTTGATCTCGGCAATGACCTCTTCAGGCTTCATGGTCCGCACGACTTTCTTTAAGGCCTCGTAGCCGCCACGCGCAACATAGTCCTTTATGGTCCAGCCATCGGGGGTCAGGCCCGCCAGAATCTGTGGCGAGATGTGACGGCCGTGAAAGCAAGTATCAATCAACGGAATCTCGGGTGCTCCCACTATCGGCCTCCCTCGGGTCGTGATGTGCTGCTTTGTGCTTCGGACCGCAGCTCATTAAGCAAGGCATCGATCCGATCCTCAGACATCCAGCTGCACATCCGGTGATTGTTGACCAGCATCACAGGCGCATCACCGCAGGCGCCCATGCATTCGCCTTCCTTTAACGTGAAGAGCCCATCTGCGGTGGTCTCATTAAACCCGATTCCCAGCTTTGCTTTCAGTGTGTCTGCCGCATGATTGGCATTGCGCAGCGCGCAAGGAAGGTTGGTGCAGACCGTCAGCTTGAAACGGCCGGTCGGTGTAAGGTCGTACATGTTGTAAAACGTGGCGACTTCATGCACTGCGATTGGCGGCATGCCGAGATAGGCGGCCACTTCGGCCTCGACCTCGGGCGATACCCATCCCACCTCACGCTGGGCGATGGTCAAGGCCGACATCACCGCGGACTGCCGCTGATCCGCCGGATATTTCGCAATCTCACGATCAATTTTTTTATAGGCCTCGGCCGACAGCACAGGGCCACTGGGCCGCTCGGATAACGACAGCTGCACGCTCATCGATCAATTTCCCCAAATACAATATCTTGGGTGCCGATGATGGTCACCACATCGGCAATCATGTGGCCACGCGACATTTCATCGAGCCCCTGCAGATGGGCAAAACCCGGCGCGCGAATCTTCAGCCGATACGGCTTATTGGCGCCATCGGAAACCAAATAGATTCCAAACTCACCCTTGGGATGCTCAACGGCTGCATAGCATTCACCCTCCGGCACATGAAAGCCTTCTGTAAAGAGCTTGAAATGGTGAATCAGCTCTTCCATGTTTGACTTCATATTCAGCCGAGCCGGCGGCGCGACCTTATGGTTATCGGTCATCACGCTGCCGGGATTTTCCCGCAGCCATTTCACGCACTGGGCAATGATGCGATTACTCTGGCGCATCTCCTCGACGCGCACCAGGTAGCGGTCGTAGCAATCGCCTTCCTTGCCCACCGGGATATCAAAGTCCACGCGGTCATAGACCTCATAGGGCTGATGCTTGCGTAAGTCCCAGGCAATGCCGGATCCCCGCAGCATCGGGCCAGTAAATCCCATCTGCTTGGCCCGCTCGGGCGTGACCACGCCAATGCCGACCAGGCGCTGCTTCCAGATGCGATTATCGGTCAGCAGGGTCTCGTATTCGTCGACACAACCCGGAAAACGACGGGTGAAGTCTTCGATAAAGTCCAGCAGACTGCCCTGCCGATTTTCATTCAGACGCTGGGCTGCGCCATCGGAACGCTTACGGTTGGCGATGTATTGGGGCATCTGATCGGGCAGATCACGATACACACCGCCTGGCCGATAGTAAGCGGCATGCATACGGGCACCGGAGACCGCCTCGTAGCAGTCCATCAGATCCTCACGCTCACGAAAGGCGTAGAGAAATACCGCCATGGCACCGACATCTAGACCATGCGCACCAATCCAAAGCAAGTGATTCAAAACCCTTGTGATCTCATCAAACATCACGCGGATGTACTGGGCACGCAGCGGCACCTCAACACCGAGCAGTTTTTCAATGGCCATCACATAGGCATGCTCGTTGGCCATCATCGAGACATAATCCAGCCGGTCCATATAGGGCACCGACTGCAAAAAGGTTTTCTGCTCGGCAAGCTTCTCGGTACCCCGATGCAGCAGTCCAATGTGCGGGTCGGCCCGCTGGACGACCTCACCATCGAGCTCGAGCACCAGGCGCAGCACGCCATGGGCCGCCGGATGCTGGGGGCCAAAGTTCAGGGTGTAGTTCTTAATATCTGCCAAGTCTGTCGCCCTATTGCGCGATAAAGCCGCCGTAGTTTTCCTCGCGTCGAACACGCGGCACCTGATCACGCGGCTCGATGGTCACCGGCTGATAGATGACCCGTTTTTGCTCCGGGTCGTAGCGCATCTCGACATAGCCCGATACCGGGAAGTCCTTACGAAACGGGTGGCCCACAAAACCGTAATCCGTCAGGATACGGCGCAGATCGTCATGGCCTTCAAACACAATGCCGTAGAGATCAAAGGCCTCCCGCTCATACCATCCGGCTGCTGTCCAGATCGGCGTGGCCGAGGCCACCACCGGAAAATCATCATCGGGACAAAAGACCCGCACGCGAAGCCGTTGGTTCAGCTCCACCGACAACACATGCAGCACCACCGCAAACCGCGGACCCTCATGGCCGCCCTCACGGTAATCCCGATAATCCATGCCACAGAGATCAACCAGCGTATCGAATTGCAACTCGGACTCGTCGCGCAGGCTGCGCAGCACGTCCAGATATTGATCGGCATGCACCGAGACCGTGGTCTCATCTAAGGCCTGCCAGCAGGAGACGATTCGGCCGCCAAGGTGGCGCTCAATCACGGTTTGGAGTTCCGACATTCGGCTAGCTCCTGGCGATCGTGTTGGTACGCCGAATCTTGTTTTGCAGCTGAATAATGCCGTAGATCAAGGCCTCGGCCGTTGGCGGGCAGCCTGGCACATAGATATCCACCGGCACAATCCGATCGCAGCCTCTCACCACAGAGTAACTGTAGTGGTAGTAGCCGCCACCGTTTGCGCAAGAGCCCATTGAGATCACCCAGCGTGGCTCGGGCATCTGGTCATAGACCTTGCGCAGTGCGGGCGCCATTTTGTTACACAGTGTCCCGGCAACAATCATTAAGTCGGACTGCCGGGGGCTTGGCCGAAAGACCACGCCGAAACGATCCAGGTCATACCGCGAAGCGCCCGCATGCATCATTTCCACCGCACAGCAGGCCAGGCCAAAGGTCATGGGCCACAGCGACCCTGTCCGCGTCCAGTTGATGATGGTGTCGGCCGATGTGGTGAGGAATCCCTGCTTGAAGACGCCGTCTATTGCCATTGATGGTTTGCCCCTTTATTCCCAATCCAGTGCGCCCTTCATCCACTCATAGATGAAGCCCAGCACAAGAATGGTCAGAAATAACATCATCGACATGAAACCGAAAAAGCCAATGTCTTTGAGCGCAACAGCCCAAGGAAAAAGAAAGGCGATCTCGAGGTCAAACAGAATGAACAAGATGGCAACGAGGTAGTACCGCACATCGAACTGCAGCCGCGCATCTTCAAAAGCCTCAAAGCCGCACTCATACGGCGAGAGTTTTTCGGCGTCAGGACGGCTCGGGCCCAGCACTTTGCCGACCGACATGGACGCCAGGCCGATGGCCCCGCCGACCAGAATGAACATTAATACCGGTAGGTATTCTTCTAAATTCACGCCTCGTGTTCCCCGGGCAAGTTTTTGTTGTATCTTTTTGGTGCCGACGGCGAGACTCGAACTCGCACAGCTTGCGCCACTGCCCCCTCAAGACAGCGTGTCTACCAATTTCACCACGTCGGCCTTAAAAGCTCCCTAAAACTGAGTCTACCT
>Ga0129333_10004338_pt1 | contig 13269 bp, 13 predicted proteins | sample CPB6_08_DNA_FD_94474 | JGI IMG/M metagenome (GOLD analysis project Ga0129333, IMG submission 94474) | Freshwater to marine salinity gradient microbial communities from Chesapeake Bay, USA - CPBay_Sum_0.6_0.8_DNA | ecosystem: Environmental > Aquatic > Marine > Coastal | place: USA: Chesapeake... | reverse complement strand
GGATGGCCCGGCGGACCTGTTCTGCGCCGTGACCATGGACAATGCACAGCTGCCCGGCGTCCAGCGCGCGGGCCGTATCGACCACGTGCGCGAGCAGGGGCTTTCCTGCCAACTGATGCAACACCTTCGGCATCGCCGATTGCATGCGCGTTCCCTGGCCCGCGGCAAGAATGACGACTTGAAAATCGGGTGGCTGAGTTTTTCGTGAATTCGCCATCACAAAATTATCTCATAAAAATCATTGGCTTATCGGCCATACGCGGGAACGAGTCAAGTTTTGTCGCTGATCATCGGTCATCTCGTAGCCGCATTTTGTCCGGCGCCACAAAACATCCTCAGCGCTCATCGCCCATTCCTGAGACACCAGATAGTCCACCTCGCAGCCATACAGGGTAGGTGCAAACTCGGGACCCAGATCCGCCGGACTGCGTACTGAGAACAGCACATCGACATAGCGACTGCCGTAGCGATGAACCAGCGCCGAACGGTAGCCGGCGGGCAACCATGCATGAGTCTGTGCAATCCGGCGATCCAGCGCCTCGGGCATCTCCTCACCGCCCCACAGCGCTGCGCCCGCCGTCCAAGCCTCGCGCATTCCGGGAAACCAGGGCCGTAGCCGCTCGAGCACCTGTTCCGCGAGACAGCGATAGGTTGTGATTTTCCCCCCGAACACGGACAACAGCGGCGCTGACGGTCCGCCGCCGCTCAGGTGAAGGGTGTAATCACGGGTCACCCGCGAAGGGTTGTCGGCACCGTCGTCATATAGCGGCCGCACACCGGTAAAACCGGTAACAACGTCATCCGGCGTGGTTTGCCGTGTGAAGTAGGTATTAACGACATTGCAGAGGTAGACTTTCTCGGCGTCGGTAACATGGGCGGATTCCACCGGCCCGGACAACTCAAGATCTGTCGTGCCAACCAGCGTGTAATGTTCACCATACGCGTAGGCAAATATGACACGGCCATCGTCATGCTGCAGGATAAAAGCGTGAGTGCCCGGGAAGAGTCGGGGCACGATAATGTGGCTTCCCTGTACCAGCCGCAACTTGAACTGCACGCGTTCACCAGCGACTTCCGTGAGGAACCGGTGAGCCCAAGGACCCGCCGCATTGACCACCGCGCGTGCATTCACGGTGGCTATTTCACCGGTCACCATCTGCATCTGTGCCCGCCAGACGGTGCCTGCGCGTTGCAGGGAGACGCAACGCGTCCGGCTGCGGATGTCTGCACCGGCTGATCTTGCCGACAGGGCATTGGCCAGCACCAGACGGGCGTCGTCCACCCAGCAGTCCGAATACGCGAATGCCCGCTGAAACCCCGGCTTCAAGCCATGTCCATACGGCGACTGTGCCAAGCGGATGGCTTCAGAGCCAGGCAGAATATCGCGACGGGCCAGCCAGTCGTAGAGAAACAGCCCCGTGCGAATCATCCAGGGAGAGCGGAACTGTTTGGCCAGCGGCATCACAAAACGCATCGGTCGCACGAGATGCGGCGCTGCGCGCAACAGGATTTCCCGTTCGCGCAAGGCCTCTGCCACCAAGCGGAACTCGAGTTGTTCGAGGTAGCGCAGGCCACCGTGTACCAGCTTGCTGCTGGCCGAGCTGGTTGCGCCGGCCAGATCACCCTGCTCGACAAGCATGACGCGCAATCCGCGTCCGGCAGCATCCCGTGCAATACCCGCACCGTTGATGCCGCCTCCCACTACCAGCAGGTCGATATCCGAATCCGTCATCGAATGCTTTTCACAAACGAAAAAAGGCGGCCAGAAGCCGCCTTTTCATCAGAGCAACATCCGGCGCATCAGCGACGACCACGCAGTTTGCGGATGGCCGCCAGTTGCGCCGCCAGCATCGCGAGCTCGGCCTCTACCGTGGCAACCTCCTGCTTGTCCTGAGCCGATTTGCGAGCCTCTTCTGCGCGGCGCAGGGCTTCTGTGGCTTTGGCTTCGTCGAGATCAGCACCACGGATCGCCGTGTCGGCCAATACGGTCACGACGCGGGGTTGAACCTCGAGAACGCCACCGGCAACGAAGATGAACTCTTCTTCACCGCCGCCGGCTGGCTTGATCCGTACCTCGCCCGGCTTGATGCGCGTGATCAACGGAGTATGACGCGGATAAATGCCCAGCTCGCCGGCTTCACCCGGCAACACGACGAATTCCGCCTCGCCGGAGTAAATCTGTTCCTCGGCGCTGACAACGTCGACATGCAGGGTATGTGGGGCTTCGGCCATGATTCGCTTCCGTGAAGAGGCTGCTTACTGCAGGGTTTTAGCTTTCTCGAATGCTTCTTCGATCGTGCCGACCATGTAGAAAGCCTGCTCGGGCAGTGCATCACACTCGCCGTTGACGATCATCTTGAAGCCCTTGATGGTGTCCTTCAGGGTGACGTACTTGCCCGGTGACCCGGTAAACACCTCGGCCACGGTAAACGGCTGCGAGAGGAAACGTTGAATTTTCCGTGCGCGTGCAACGGCCAGCTTGTCTTCCGGTGACAGTTCGTCCATCCCCAGAATCGCAATGATGTCGCGCAGTTCCTTGTAGCGCTGCAACGTCGCCTGCACCGCACGTGCAGTGCTGTAGTGCTCATCACCGACCACATGCGGATCCAGCTGGCGGCTGGTGGAATCCAGCGGATCGACGGCCGGATAAATGCCCAGTGCAGCAATGTCGCGTGACAATACGACCGTCGAATCCAGGTGGCCGAAAGTGGTTGCCGGCGACGGATCGGTCAGGTCATCCGCAGGCACATACACCGCCTGAATCGAGGTGATCGATCCGGTCTTGGTCGAAGTGATCCTCTCCTGCAGGCGGCCCATTTCTTCAGCAAGCGTCGGCTGGTAGCCCACAGCGGAAGGCATCCGTCCGAGCAGCGCTGACACCTCCGTTCCGGCCAGCGTATAGCGGTAGATGTTGTCGACGAAGAACAGGACGTCCCGGCCTTCATCACGGAAAGATTCCGCCATAGTCAGGCCGGTCAGCGCCACACGCAGCCGGTTGCCCGGCGGCTCGTTCATCTGCCCGTACACCATCGCCACTTTCGACTTCGACAGATCTTCCTTGACCACCACGCCTGCTTCCATCATCTCGTGATAGAAGTCGTTGCCTTCCCGTGTCCGTTCACCGACGCCGGCGAACACAGACAGACCGGAGTGCTTGGTTGCGATGTTGTTGATCAGTTCCATCATGTTCACGGTCTTGCCGACACCCGCACCGCCGAACAGGCCAACCTTGCCGCCCTTGGCGAAGGGGCAAACCAGATCAATCACCTTGATACCCGTTTCCAGCAATTCCTGGGAAGGCGAGAGCTCTTCAAATGTCGGCGCCTTCTGATGAATCGACAGGGTTTTCTCGGCATTGATCGGACCGACCTCATCAATCGGCCGGCCCAACACATCCATGATCCGGCCGAGAGTCGCCTGTCCGACGGGCACCGAAATCGGCGCACCGGTGTTGGACACCATCATGCCGCGACGCAGGCCATCGGAGGAACCCAGCGCGATCGTGCGCACAATGCCGTCACCGAGCTGCTGCTGCACCTCGAGCGTCAGCTCGCTGCCATCCATTTTCAGCGCGTCATAAACGTGCGGCATGCCGTCTCGCGGAAATTCGACGTCGATCACGGCGCCGATACACTGAACGATTTTTCCCTGGCTCATGGTCAATTCCTAGATCAAAAATTCTTCAAAGATCAGACCGCCGCCGCGCCGCCGACGATCTCGGACAATTCCTTGGTGATGCTTGCCTGACGCTGCTTGTTGTACATCAGCGTCAGTTCATCGATTACATTGCCTGCATTGTCGGAAGCCGCCTTCATCGCCACCATCCGGGCCGACTGTTCCGAGGCCATGTTTTCCGCAACCGACTGGTAAATCAGTGCTTCGATGTAGCGGGTCAGCACCTGATCAAGCACGGTCTTCGCGTCAGGTTCATAGATGTAATCCCAGGAAGTCTCCGGCGATCCGAGCTTGTCGCCCGACAGCGGCAACAGCTGTTCCATCACCGGCTCCTGTTTCATCGTGTTGATGAACCGGGTGTAGACGATCATCAGCCGGTCAAAACGGTCTGCCATATAACCATCCAGCATGACCTTGACCGCGCCGATCAGTTTCTCCATGTGCGGTTTGTCGCCCAGTCCCGTCACCTGCGAGACGATATTTGCGCCGAGCCGCTGCATGAAACCGAGACCCTTGTTACCGATGGTGCAGACCTCGATCTCCTCACCCTGTGCTTCGAGCTCCTTGATCGTGTTCAAGGCAAGGCGCAGCGCATTGGTATTGAGGCCACCGCACAGGCCCTTGTCAGTCGTCACGACAATCAAACCGACCCGCTTGACCGAATTACGATCAACCAGAAAGGGATGACGGTACTCAGGGTTGGCATGACTGATGTGAGCGGCGACATTGCGGATTTTTTCCGCGTAGGGCCGCGAGGTACGCATCCGGTCCTGCGCCTTACGCATTTTCGAAGCCGCCACCATTTCCATGGCCTTGGTGATCTTGCGCGTGTTTTGCACGCTCTTGATCTTGGTGCGGATTTCCTTGGAGCCGGGCATGGTTAACTATATGATTTTATTGATAAAAACGTCTTTTCCGATCAGTAGGAACCGTTTTGCTTCCAGTCCTTGATCGCCGTCGTGAGCTTCTCTTCATCGTCCTTGCTCAGATCCTTGCTGTCCTCGATGCGCTTCACCAGATCCGCATATTTGGACTGGAGGTAATCGCGCAGGGATTTCTCTGCTGCCAAAGCCTTCTTCACGTCGACATCATCGAGATATCCGCCGTTCACCGCGAACAGCGTCAGCGCCATTTCCCATACCTGCAGCGGCTGATACTGCGGCTGCTTCATCAATTCCGTCACCAGACGGCCGCGCTCGAGCTGCTTGCGGGTCGCCTCATCGAGATCCGAGGCGAACTGGGCAAACGCCGCCAGTTCGCGGTACTGCGCGAGTGCGAGACGCACACCACCGCCCAGCTTCTTGATCACCTTGGTCTGGGCGGCACCGCCGACACGGGATACCGAGATGCCGGCGTTGATCGCGGGACGGATACCCGCGTTGAACAGATCCGTTTCCAGGAAGATCTGACCGTCGGTAATCGAAATGACATTGGTCGGCACGAAGGCGGTCACGTCGCCCGCCTGCGTTTCGATGATCGGCAGTGCGGTCAGTGAGCCGGTCTTGCCTTTCACGGCCCCATTGGTGAATTTCTCGACATATTCCTCGTTGACGCGGGCGGCGCGCTCGAGCAGACGTGAGTGCAGATAAAACACGTCACCGGGATAGGCTTCACGGCCCGGCGGACGACGCAACAACAGCGACACCTGACGGTAGGCCCAGGCCTGCTTGGTCAGATCGTCATAAATAATCAGGGCATCCTGACCGCGGTCACGGAAGTACTCGCCCATGGTGCAACCGGAGTAGGGCGCAATGAACTGCATCGCCGCAGATTCGGAAGCCGAAGCGGCTACGACAATCGTATATGCCATTGCACCGTTTTCTTCGAGGGTGCGCACGACGTTTTTGATGGATGACGCCTTCTGCCCGATCGCCACGTAAATACAGATCAGGTCCTTGCCCTTCTGGTTGATGATCGCGTCAATTGCAACCGCTGTCTTGCCGGTCTGACGGTCACCGATGATGAGTTCGCGCTGGCCGCGACCGATCGGCACCATCGAGTCGATGGATTTGAGACCGGTCTGCACCGGCTGCGCCACGGATTTCCGCGCGATAACACCCGGTGCCACTTTTTCGATCACATCCGTCATCTTGGCGTTGACCGGCCCTTTGCCATCGATGGGCTGGCCGAGTGAATTCACAACGCGGCCAATCAATTCCGGACCCACCGGCACCTCGAGAATGCGCCCGGTTGTTTTGACCGTATCGCCTTCAGAGATGTGCTCATATTCACCCAGAATCACCGCGCCGACGGAGTCACGCTCAAGATTCAGCGCAAGGCCGAAGGTGTTTTTCGGAAATTCCAACATTTCGCCCTGCATGACATCGGCAAGGCCATGAATGCGACAAATGCCGTCCGTTACCGAAATCACCGTGCCTTGCGTACGGGCCTCGGTGGTGGCCGCCAGATTCTGTATCCGGCTCTTGATGAGTTCGCTGATTTCGGAGGGATTGAGTTGCATGACGTGCTCCTATTGGGCCAGCGCCGCAGCCATGGCATCCAGCCGGCCGCGTACTGTGGCATCGATAACTTTATCTCCGACGACGATCTTCACGCCGCCGATGAGTTGGGAATCCAGTTCCACTTTGGCCATGATCTTGCGGCCGTATTTTTTCTCAAGAGCAGACACAATGGTCCCGACCTGCCCGTCATCCAGTTTCAGCGCCGAAACAATCGTGGCCTCCATGCCACCTTCTTGCTCGCGTTTCAGCGCTTCAAATCCGGCGCGTATCTCCGCAATGACACCGAGGCGCCGGTTCTGGATAAGCAATTGGACCAGGTTGCGTGCCTCGACAGACAGGTATTTGCCGACCGCTCCGGTAATCAGATCTTCAAGCTGCCCGGCCGTCACAGTCGGCGCGTCCAGCAGAACATTTACCTGCGGATCGCGGACAACTGCATCGATCAGCGCGAGCGCATCGGCCCACGCCACGAGCGCATTCTGCTCGCGCGCAAGCCGGAACACCGCTTCGGCGTACGGACGGGCAATGGTGACGAGTTCGGCCATGTCAGAGCTGCTTTTGTATCGCGGCAATCAGCTCGCCGTGCGCCTTCGCGTCGACTTCGCGGCGGAGAATCTGCTCGGCACCGGCGACTGCCAGCTGTGCGACCTGCGTGCGCAGTGCTTCGCGGGCGCGGTGGGCTTCCTGCTCGATCTCGGCCTTTGCACCGGCGAGAAGACGATCGCCTTCTGCGCGCGCCGAGGCTTTGGCTTCTTCAATCAGCTGGCCGGCGCGCTTTTCCGCCTGGGCAACAATGTCGTTCGCACGACTGCGTGCCTGCGCGATGGCTTCTTCGGCCTGTTTCGCCGAACGCTCCAGGGATTGTTTGCCCGCTTCGGCGGCGGCCAGTCCGTCGGCAATCCGCTTGGTACGCTCGTCCATGGCCACCGTGATCATGGGCCACACGAATTTCACGGTAAACCAGATCAGCGCGGCGAACGAAAGCGCCTGAACCAGCAGGGTGGCGTTGATGTTCATGGCTATGCCCCTGTCGGGTGAAAAATTACTTGGCCAGAACGCTCAGCAGCGGATTGGCGAAACCGAAGAACATGGCGATACCGACACCGATCAGGAACGCCGCGTCGATCAGGCCGGCAAGCAGGAACATGAATTTTTGCAGTTGCGGAATCAGCTCGGGCTGACGGGCTGCGGCTTCAAGAAACTTTGATCCCATGATACCGATGCCGATACAGGCACCGATGGCGCCCAGACCGATGATGATGCCGATGCCGAGGGCGGTATAGCCTTGAATGACGGCGGCGAACTGTTCCATATTACTTTCCCTTTCTTTCTGACAAAGTGGATGCGTTGATTAAGACGATTCAGTCGAACTCAGTGATGCTCATGCGCCATGGCGATATACACGCATGACAACACCATGAAAATAAATGCCTGAAGCAAAATGATCAGGATGTGAAAAACAGCCCAGCCCCAATAGAGGACACCGGCCGCGGCACCGGCGACGATTCCACCACCGGAAAAGGCACCCAGCGTGCCAAGCAGGCCCAAGAGCATGAAGATCAATTCGCCCGCATACATGTTGCCGAACAGCCGCATGGCCAGAGAAACCGGCTTTGCAAGGTATTCGATGAGATTCAGGGCGAGGTTCGGAATCCACAGCAGCGGATGACTGCCGAAGGGCGCAGTAAACAGTTCATGCATGAATCCGCCGGCACCCTTGGCCTTGAAGCTGAAAAATATCGTCAGCAGAAATATCGTCAAGGACATGGCGAAGGTGGTGTTGAGATCCGTGGTCGGGACCGGCTTCCAGTGGTGCAGACCGGCCGCGCCCGTCACGGTTGCCACCCAGTCGATGGGCAACAAATCCATCAGGTTCATCATGAACACCCAGACGAAGATCGTGAGTGCCAGCGGAGCGAGGAATTTGCGCTCGCCCGGAAACACCCCTTTGACCGTGTCGTCCACAAACTCGACGATCAACTCGATGAAGCCCTGCACACGTCCCGGCACACCGGCGGTGGCACCCCGCGCCACAAGGTAGAAGACACCGATTCCCAACAGACCGGTAAACCAGCCCATCAGTATCGTATCGAGATGGAAAGTCCAGAAACCTTCGCCGAAGCGCAGGTTGGTAAGGTGGTGGCCTATGTATTCGCCCGCGCTATGGGGCGCCTGACCGGCAGCCATGATGACCAAAGTCGTTCTCTTTTTTACTGACGTTTGAGCAGAAGCATCGCCAGCGGTAGAACCAGCAATACAGCCACGAAACCTGCAAGCATCGCTACCCGCAAACTGCCGGGCATTGATGCCAGTCCCCAAAACAGCAATCCCAGAGTCACGGCGATTTTCAACAACTCGCCGACAACATGACCCCACAACAATCCCGGCGCGGCCCGTGAAGGCACCAGACACTGCCCTAGACGGTAAGCCAAAGTCCCACCGAGAACGGTTCCTGTACCTGCCGCTACCGCACAGGCTTCGGCAAATCCAGCCATCAACCACACCGCGCCGGCGATCAACAATCCGACACACAACTGCACCGACAGCACCTGCAACACCACAGACTGCCCACCGTCCGGACGTGTAAGGAATCGAGGCCAGCTGTTCTGCCGCTTTGACACCGAGTAATCCAGAAAAACCTTAGGATTGTACAATTTTTCTTGTCAAATCGTCAATTGTTGCGTTGCGACAGGGACACCTACTTCAAGCGTGAGAGCAGTGTGTCCAATTGGTCCAGTGAGTTGTAGCGGATGACGAGTTTTCCGCTCCCCGTTCGGCCCGCCGTCAGGATGCTGACCGTCGTGCCCAGCCGGCTGGACAACTCTTCCTCCAACCTTGCGATATCGCGATCGACCGGTTTACGCCGCTGCGTGCGGGGATTCCGGTGGCGCAAGTCATTGCCCACGCGCTTTTCGACCTCCCGGACAGACCATCCCTGTTCGACCGCCTGACGCGCCAGACTCAACTGCTGGTCAACCGGCAAGGCCAGCAGCGCACGGGCATGCCCCATCTCCAGCTTTCCGCCGGCCAGAAGATCACGGACCGGCGGCGGCAGTTCGAGCAAACGCAGTAAATTACTGACTGCGGCCCGGGAACGGCCGACGGCATCCGCCACGGCTTGGTGTGTCAGCGCGAACTCCCGGATCAGGCGATCAATGCCGGCCGCCTCCTCCAGCACATTCAGATCTTCACGCTGGATGTTCTCTATCAGCGCGGCAGCCAATGCCTGCTGGTCCGGAATCTCCCGAACCAGCACAGGTACTTCACTAAGGCCTGCCAGCCGGGCGGCTCGCCAGCGGCGCTCTCCGGCGATGATCTCGTAGCGACCTTCCGACACCGGTCGCACCAGAATGGGCTGCATGACACCCTGCGTGCGTATCGACGCAGCCAGCGCATCCAGCGCTTCTTTGTCCATGTGCGAACGTGGCTGATACTTGCCTGGCTGCAGGCTGACTATGGGCAGCACATTCGTGGATTCCGTTCCCTTTCCCGGTACGGACGCGGTCTCCGTATCGCTGCCGAGAAGGGCATCCAGCCCGCGTCCCAATCCCTTGAGTTTTACCATGATGAGTTCCGGTTTCCGTTCAGGCTGCCGGGGCAGCACGATTCAACAATTCGCCGGCAAGCGCCAGATAAGCCTGCGCGCCCTTCGACCCACGATCAAATTCCAGTACCGGCAGGCCATGGCTGGGGGCTTCGGCCAGACGGACATTGCGCGGGATGACGGTCCGGTACACTTTCTCACCGAAGTGCTCGATCAGCTGGGCCGATACCTGCTGTGCCAGCGTATTGCGCGGGTCATACATCGTGCGCAAAAGCCCTTCAATTTCCAGCGCTGGGTTGAGATGCGCACGCACGCGCTTGATCGTGCCTACCAGATCGGACAGTCCTTCCAATGCGTAGTATTCGCACTGCATCGGTATCATCACCGCCTGCGCAGCCGTCAGGCCGTTGAGCGTGAGGAAATTCAGCGCCGGCGGGCAATCAATCAGGATGAAATCATAGTCCTGCATAACCGCCTGAAGTGCTTCCTTGAGCCGTGTCTCCCGTCGTTCCATATCCACCAGTTCGACTTCCGCGCCCGCCAGTTCACGATTGGAGGGCAGCACGTCGTATTCCGCGTGCGCCGCGGGCCGGCGGACATCCGCCACGGGCTTCTCGCCCAGCAGGACGTGATACACCGTCGCTGTCAGCGTCCGCTTGTCGATGCCGCTGCCCATCGTGGCATTGCCCTGGGGATCAAGGTCCACCAGCAAGACCCGACGCTTTGTCGCGGCAAGGCTTGCGGCCAGATTGACGCCGGTTGTCGTCTTGCCAACGCCGCCTTTCTGATTGGTGATCGCGAGGATTCGGGCCATGGATAAGGACTCAGGCAGGCTGGAGGAGGGCGGCGTGCCGCTCTGCGGCAAGACCGGGGACTTGAAGCGCAATCACATCACGCAAAGAGAAATCTGCCGGAAGACGGGCAACCTCCTCGTGGGGGTACACGCCTTTCATGGCCAGCATCTGGCCGTCAGGGGCGCAGTGCCGGCCGGCCAAGCGGAGAAACTCCGATAGGTCTGCAAAGGCACGTGATATCACCGTATCGAAACGGGCTGGCGCCTGCCAGTGTTCAACACGCTCACAGACCACATCCACATTGCTCAGTTGGAGTTCGATAATGGCCTGTCGTAAAAAAGTGGTTTTTTTGTGATTGGCATCCAGCAGCGTCAAGCGCCACTGCGGACAGGCAATCGCCAGCGGTATTCCCGGCAAGCCGGGACCGCTTCCGACGTCCAGCACGCTCGGCCCCCTGACATGCGGAAGAACTGCCAACGAATCGAGCAAATGATGCGTCAGCATGCGGGTTTCGTCGCGTACCGCCGTCAGGTTGTAACTGCGATTCCACTTGGCAATCAGTCGGAGGTAAGCGAGTAACCGCTCACAAACCGCCTCCGGCAAGTCCAGTTGCAGCTGCGCAAGTCCCAGGCGCAGATCGCTGGCAAGGGTCATGCTGATTTCTGCCATTGTCCGGGGTAGCGCTTGAGATGAACCAGCAGCACCGAGATGGCTGCCGGTGTCACCCCGGAAATCCGCGCAGCCTGACCAATGGTTTCGGGTCGCAGTTGATTGAGCTTCTGACGAACCTCAATGGATAAACCGCGGACTTCGTCATAATCAATATCTTCCGGGAGACGAAGATTTTCCTGTTGGGCACGCTGCGCTATTTCAACCTGCTGACGCTCGACATAACCGAGATATTTCGCCTGTATCTCAAGCTGCTCGATGACCCGGTCATCACTCACTCCGGGGCCGGCACCGGGCAAGGCCATCAAGTTGCGATAAGACACTTCCGGACGCCGGAGAAGATCCGAGAGTGAATACTCACGCTCTAATTTTTTTCCAATTAATTCAATCGCTTGTGATTCTTCAAGCAACCGAGGATTGACCCATACCGACTTTAATCGTTCCTGCTCAGCCGAAAGAAGATCACGCTTGCGGCAAAACGCTTCCCAACGGGCGTCGTCGACGCAGCCGAGGCTCCGGCCCGTTTCCGTGAGGCGCAAATCCGCGTTGTCCTCCCGCAACGAAAGGCGGTACTCCGCCCGACTGGTAAACATACGGTAGGGCTCGGAAACGCCACGGGTTATCAAATCGTCGACCAATACACCCAGATATGCCTGATCGCGACGCGGACTCCAAGCGTCCTTCTCCTGCGCGAATCGCGCCGCATTGAGACCAGCCAGCAAACCCTGCGCTGCCGCCTCTTCATAGCCCGTCGTACCATTGATCTGACCGGCGAAGAACAAGCCCTGGATGGCTTTAGTTTCCAGCGAGGATTTCAGCGCACGCGGATCAAAATAATCGTATTCAATGGCATAGCCGGGGCGCGTGATATGCGCTTGTTCCAGCCCTGGGATCGACCGGACGACCGCGAGTTGCACATCGAAGGGCAGGCTGGTTGAAATTCCGTTCGGATAAAACTCGTTGACCGTCAGGCCCTCGGGTTCGAGGAAAATCTGGTGGGATTCCTTGTCAGCAAAGCGATGTATCTTGTCTTCGATGGAAGGGCAGTAACGCGGTCCCACCCCCTCGATCACACCGGTGAACATCGGCGAACGATCCAGGCCTGCGCGAATGGCATCATGGGTCGCCGCATTGGTATGGGTAATCCAGCAGGGCAGTTGGGAGGGATGCTGTTCGCGGCACCCGAGAAACGAAAACACCGGGGCAGGATCATCGCCCGGTTGTTCCAGCAGCCGGCTGAAATCAATGCTGCGACCGTCGATACGCGGCGGCGTACCGGTTTTCAGGCGTCCTGCCGGCAGTTGGAGTTCGCGCAGCCGCCCGGCAAGACTGACGGATGCCGCATCGCCAGCGCGCCCGCCGGGATAATGCTGCAGACCGACATGGATCAGTCCTGACAAAAAGGTGCCGGCAGTCAGCACAACAGCTTTGGCTTCAAATACCAAGCCGATTTGGGTAACAACACCCGTGACCCGGTCTCCGGAAACGGTCAGGTCATCAACCGATTGCTGAAATATGTGTAAATTCGGCTGATTCTCAAGGCGACCGCGAATGGCTTGACGATAAAGTACGCGGTCAGCCTGCGCCCTTGTCGCTCGCACCGCGGGGCCTTTGCGGGAATTGAGTATCCTGAACTGGATACCCGCCTCGTCGGTCGCCGCCGCCATCGCACCGCCCAAGGCGTCTACCTCCTTGACCAGATGTCCCTTGCCGATCCCGCCAATCGACGGATTGCAGGACATTTGCCCCAAGGTTTCTACGCTCTGTGTCAGCAATAGGGTCCTGGCACCCATGCGAGCGGCTACCAGTGCTGCTTCAGCACCGGCATGACCACCGCCTATGACAATTACGTCATATTTTTCAATGGTTTGAGGCATGGACCGAGAGAGGAGGGGATTGGGGGAGCGTTTGGGGCGCGAATCATAACGTACAAAACCATACGCATCCATGTTGAATCCCTGATGGCTATATCAATAGGGCAGCCAATGACTCGGGACTCTCATGTTTCACGTGAAACATGCCTCACGCCTAGCGGATGGTATGTTCCACGTGAAACACTAGGGGTGGAGCCGCTATTTGCCAATACAGAAGGTCGAGAAAATCTCGCCAAGCAGATCGTCGGCGG
>Ga0129333_10004336_pt1 | contig 13270 bp, 22 predicted proteins | sample CPB6_08_DNA_FD_94474 | JGI IMG/M metagenome (GOLD analysis project Ga0129333, IMG submission 94474) | Freshwater to marine salinity gradient microbial communities from Chesapeake Bay, USA - CPBay_Sum_0.6_0.8_DNA | ecosystem: Environmental > Aquatic > Marine > Coastal | place: USA: Chesapeake... | reverse complement strand
TCCAATAGCGATATTTGTCCATGTCTAACTCCACCTTAGCATAAACATCATAAATGATTCATCATCGTCAAATTGTATGACCATGCCTTGTTGCTGTGTACGTATACCATTATCCAAACACCATTCACGCACTTGGTCTTCAACGCCAACCCACCAAGCAAAGTCAGCGATGACTACACCACGGTGGATGCCATATACACGATCAAATACCACAAAGCGACCTTTAGGAATAGTCACCGTAGCAAAACCTCATAACATAGGCGATGACTTCATCAGGATTGTGATCCCAGATCTCTTGGGGTTCACGACCCCGCCAGTTGCGATTTGGAGTCATCCACCATTGACGAACAAGACTGTCTGAACCCACTAAGGCAAATAGATGTCGGTTTAATTCTTCTTGAGTCATTGTAGCCATGTAAATTGCGCTCCGATTGTATATCCAGATCCTAGAATTTGTCCAGCATTTAAGGATAATACACTATTTTTTCCAACAGGTCTTAGATAATTCATGTTAATGGATAGATTCTTTGGTGACGATAAATTTAAAATCTCAGATGCCACAATCGGTACTGCCTGATATTCATCGTCGTTTAGATTTTCGTAATTATAACCCACTACACCAGTTACTCGAATTTTTCCGTGTTGAATACGAACCGGCGTTCCTAGTCCAATCGAAACTTTATCTCGATTTTCAAATACAGAATTAGCGTTAATACCAAATCGCCAAGTTGTAGTTAGTACCGGTGTAATTGTTTCAATCATGCTAACAGGGTCGTTGACTACCTGTGTCTTACCTTGGCCGTACTGAGCGAATAAAGACCAATTTTCCTTTACTGTTTGTTCAATTCCCAACATAGCCCAAACTGTTTGACTAGAACCTAAACCAACAGCACCTGCTCCATAATTACCTAGGTAACCGGAACTTTCCGACATTGAACCTAGCTGAAATTGCAATCGAGTATGTTTAATCAAATAATCAAGTTGAGCCGCTGACCCGGTCTGCCCAGGAAATACAGTAAGTTGTGCTGAATCAGTCAGATCAAATTGAGCTTGACGATAGCCTGTATATCCTAGCCATGGGCTTTGTGGGTTAGTTAACACATTACGAATCAGCGCGGCAGATTGTAAATTGGCTGTATAATTTCTACCCAGTTCGTCAAGCACTTGCGTATTGCCTAAAACTGTGCTAGTCCGAAGCGCCGATGCAAACCCACTGGTAGATACCAGACCGGTTCCTCGCAAACCAATACCACTAACAGTACCTGAGGAAATTTTAAGGTTTTTGGCTGCTACTACTAGCTGCCCTTGTGGTTGAGTGGCCTTGTTAAAATCTACTAAGCCTCTACCGTAGACATTGTCGGTCCCGGGTGTGCCTAGATCTTTAGCAGTAGTTAATACTAGATTCACAATTTGTTCAGATTTTAATTGCGGCCAAGCCTGGCGCATCAAGGCCATACCCCCTGACACGTAAGCCGCTGCCGGACTAGTTCCAGTGCTAGTGCCTACTGTATTACGACCTAAACCAAGTTGGTTTGGTACACTAGCCAACACATCAACACCGGGTGCTACTACATAAAAGTCTCTGGTCAGGTACACGTCTCTACACACAGTGCCTTGTGCATTTTGACAGAGATGCCCAGCCTGATTACTAAAAATAGCAATACGATTTGAGCTGTCAACGGCTCCTACCACAATCATACGCCCGCCTAATACTAATCGGTTACTGGCATCGGTCCGACTGGCAAACATAGCAGGAAAACTAGCATAAGGTAATCCTTGGTTGCCAGCACTGACCACTAGTATACTGCCACGATTGGCTGCTTGTGCAAATGCTGCTAGCTCAGCATTGGTAGAACCGTAATTTACTCCCCAGGCACTGCCAGCAAAATAACTACCGCGTCCATTGGTGATTATGGATCTAGTAAACCCGGAACTATATTCTGCACCAAGACTCATATTAATCACACTAGCACCACTGGCACTTAGCCAGTCTAATGCAGCATAGATAGCAGGTTCACTAAGTACTTGATTATTACCACCTGCTCCAACTTGGGCTAACATTAATTTAGCGTCCGGGGCTACGCCTACTGTGCCCAAACTGTTTCTAGCTCCGGCTGCGATACTGGCCATTTGAGTACCATGCACAGCCCAGGTCACTGTACCTTTGCTGTAAAAATTACGAGATGCTGTAATTTTATTTAAAAAATCGCCGTGGGTTTGATCGAAACCTTGGTCAATTATGCCAATAGTTACGCCTTGCCCAGTGATACCTTTAGCCCATGCTAGGTCTACTCCGCCTTGCCTTATCACGCTGTTGATCTGCTTGGTTTCTAAGGTTTGTGCTTGCACCAGAGTAGTAGCACTAAGAGCCAGAGCAAAAATAATCTTTTTCATAACTTAGCCCCTTACAGCAGCGATTACAGCCTGCGCTTCGGTCATTACAGGCATGGTTCTAAGTTCTAATTCAATACGTTGAGCTTGAACTTCAGATTCCAGGAATTTGGCATAGCGTTCCATTAATTCACTAGCATAAATCAAGTCGTCATCGCTCACAGTATTGTACCATTCACGTAGCTGTTGGGGATCACAACTTAATAAAAATCTTAAATTCTCTCGATCTTTCTGGTTCATGTTGATGTCCATTAGGGGTTTACACCCCCGTATTATAGTTGAAATGAAAAACCCTGTCAACTGACAGGGCTGTTGTGGAAATTCTACACTAGGTCCAAGGACGTCCTGTTACTAAACCGCCGGCATTAGCATTATCCACTACGACATTACCTGAGTACAAAGTGGGTAATTGTGTGGTATCTAATGTATATCTACGCAGATCGGTTTGACGTTTGGTAGCTGCGGCTGCTAGTTTAGCAGCCTGCCGTGCCTGTTTGGTGGCTAATGTACTAATGCCGTTCTGTGCCATATGTATATTTAGTCATAAATAGAAATGTAGTTCACGAGATTGCCGTCTCCAACTACTCTAACACTTAACAGGAGTGTCAGCATGAAATATATTTATAATCGTAACCCTAAGGGTTATTATGTTTATGCTTATCTACGAAAGCGAGACTTAAGTCCATATTACATTGGGAAGGGAGTAAATGGTCGTGCCTGGCAAAAACATCATATTTTAGTTCCAGAAGATAAGCATAGAATTATTATCATAGAAGCAGGACTAAATGAAATCGGAGCTATAGCCTTAGAAAGAAGGTTAATTCGATGGTATGGGCGTAAAGACAATGGAACCGGAAGTTTACGCAACTTGTCAGATGGTGGCGAAGGCACATCTGGGAGAATTCACTCATCTGAAACTAAAAGAAAAATTAGTGCAGGGAATAAAGGTAGAATTAAGAGTGAGGCAGAGGTTGAAAGAATTAAATTAGGTAGACAAAATGGGAAGAAAGTGTCACATACAGGACAATTTCAAAAAGGTCACAAAACATGGTGTAAGGGAAAAACACTCGAAGACTATTTTGAAATACATTCAGCAGCACAGAAAAAGAGATTCGGTAGACCAGATCAAAGGGAATTCTTGGTCGCCCTTTTAGCAAAGGCTACTGCAACAAGGGTCGAAAATTCTAAAAAATTGTTTGTTAAGTATCCTAGCGGTAATATTATAAGGTATGATTCAGTAAAATCTTTTAGTGAAGAACATAATGTAAAACATAGATGTATAAGACACTTTGCCGACAATAGATCTAACAAAATAATTACATCAGGCAGATTTACTGGTTACTCATTTTGGTTTGAAACAAATGAATAACCATTGTAATTAATTACGCAATCTCGAATGTTTAGGCAACCTATCGAAGAGAAAATCCATCTGATCAGCTAAGATGTTTCTGTTTTGCAAAATCATATTTTCCGCATGATTCGGTTCATATGGAATATAGAGAAGTTCAAACCCAATTTCATTTAAGAGCCTATCACCTTTCTTGGCATTACATGAGCGACAACTGGTAACAAGATTTTGATAAGTGTTTGGGCCACCTCTACTGCGTGGAACAATATGATCACGACTGAGTTCACGGAAGTTGGCAAAATGCCCGCCACAGTAGGCACAGATCATACGGTCACGACCAAATAAGGTACGATTACTGATACCAACTCGAGCGTGTTTTTGTGGATTAAAGCCATGGCCGCGTATGGCAATGATTGACGGTGTTTCTAAGTAACTTTGTGTACCATCTTCGCGGTATCCACCATGATAGCGAGCCACAATGTCGCCCAGGCTCCAGGCCACTGCGGCTTTGGCATGATAAGTGATTGCTTCATCTGCAGAGATCCATTGGCGTGGAACTCCTGAGATGTCTAAGGCTAGAACTGTCATGATTACTCCTTGTTTCGAATACAGTCATAGGTATTTAACAGATTATAACACAGATGGAACTGTGAGTCTATCTGCTTAGGAATTTGGAGGCGGGTGGTGTAAAATTGGCAGTGTAACGGGCTACACCTTGTGTAACTCTTAGTTCATCAATGTACCCATTTAATGCAGCACCTAGATTTGTTCCATTTTGTGCAATCAATGGTCTATTAGCAGCATTGATATAAACTGTACTATCTGTATATGTTGAACCAGCCTGTGTTCCGTCTATAAACATCTTTGTGCTAGTAGCCGACCTTGCCACTGCGACATGATACCAAGTGTTTGTTGATATGGTGCCTGATGTTATCCTATCGGCTGCGTTTACATAATATCTTAAACTTGTACCGCTAGCATAAATCATTGGATAAAGACCGTCAGTCGCACTAGGCCTAGAATCATAAATCATTTGATTACCTGCTAGTGCGCCGAATCTGACCCAAAACTCAATAGTAAAATCACCGCTACCAAATGCATATGTATTTGTGTTTACATTATAGGGGACTAGATAGTCACCAGTACCATCAAACCTTATACTACCAGTTCCATATTTGGTCTGTACTGTGCTGGTTTTGGTGTCGCCTAGTGTTTCTAGCACTGAGATGCCTCTACCATCTCTAATGGCGGCGTCGTTGAAATTTAATAATAAACTGGTAGCACCGGTAGGACTGGTTGGTGCAGTTGGTGGTGTAAATGCACTTGTATACAGTGCTGTACCTTTAACGATTCTTACACTACTCATATATCCAGTTAATCTATTTACACCGTCGCTGCCTGCCCCGATACCCAATGGCAATGAATTAGTCATTGCTCCACCACTATAACTGCCTGTGGCTACTAAAAGTCCTTGACAAAATATTCTAATAGTTGAACCACTTTTAGTAACAGCTATATGGTTCCAATGAAATAAACGATAGTCTCCGGTATTAGAATAAAGCAAAATTGCATGGCCAGATCCACTGTTGCTTGCATTAAAATTGATTTGACCACTTGTCAATAAAATTATCATATACGGCACATATGATCCGCCGTTACCTTTACAAATTACATCCATTCTTGCATCTACTGTGGGATATACCCAAAATTCTATAGTCCAGTCTTCGTTGTTTAGTACTACTTGTGGATCATGGGGCACAGTGAGATAATCACCGGTGCCATCCATATATACCGAACCACCATGTAGTGCTGGCGAATAACTGGTTGTAGAAAATGGACCAAATGATGTTACCTTGGAATCACCGTTGCGTGTGACGGTGAAATTATTGGTGCTGCCATCTATAAAGCGGTTGTCGTGGCAGGTTAATAATTGCGTACCTGTTAAGGCAGAAAGAGTTTGTGTAGGAGGTGTAAAAATCTGTGCATTAATAGTAGTTGAACTAGTTTGATATCCTGCGGGTATAGATCCTTTGATTAATCTAACATTACTTATGTAACCAGTGAAGTAATTACCGTCTTGATTTTCTAATCTACCTATTACAACTGGAGCGGTAGAGTTGAATATTGTATCGCTGTTAGTAAGAGTGCCACGCAACTGACCGTTTATAAAGAATCTGAATTGATTTCCTGATCTAGTTACTAAAATATGTGACCATTTTCCTAACAATTCAGTGGCAGTTATTGGGATAAACATACCCGCTAATGTAGCGGACCCGTCACCACTTGTGGAGTAACCAAACGATATACTAGCAGCAGTATTAATAGAAAGGTTCCAGCCTAAATTGGTAGTGTAACTAGTTCTATGCCCTATTATACCAGGATATTGACTAGCATTAATGAAAGTTGGATGTATCCAAACTTCTAAACTAAAATCCTGACTACCCAAGGTCCAAGCTTCATTATCTGCCAAACTTAAAAAATCCCCAGTACCATCAAAATATACCGAATTACCTGTTTGACTAAATGGTGAAAAAGTGCCTTGTGTGGCGTTGCCTGCTCTGGTTATAACAAATTGATTACTGCTGGCGTCTTGAAATGTGTGATTGTTGTGAGGTTGATCGTACTGTAAGGTCAGCAATTGTGTGTTGGCGATGGCGGTGAGTGGTTGGGTGGGAACAGTAATTGTTGTTTGCGTTGGATCATAAGCAGCACTACCTTTAATAATTCTAGCATCTGCAATATATCCATTGAAATGATAATTATTTGTAAGAGGATAGTAGCGTCCAATACTCATTGCTGAAGTTGTTCCATTAACTGTACTATTTAAGGTACTAGCTTTTCTAACTCCATTTACAAATAGTGCAGCATTTGTTCCAGATCTAACTCCTACGACATGTATCCATTGATTTAAAGATACATTATCTGGATCGGCTAAAGCAGATGTGTTTGCACCTATTGTGAAATATAATTTACTATTATCAATTACTAACCCAAGTCCTGGGTAACTAGTCCCCGCATCCTCTGTCCTTCCAGATATAATGCCTTGATATGTATTACTTAAACTAGTGCAATAGATCCAAGCCTCTATAGTTACTGATCCAGTTCCAGGAGTAAATGCAGCATTATTAGCTAAACTAATGTAATCCCCAGTACCATCAAAATATGCACTGCCATTGACGCCGGTGTTGGTAAGGTTGAATGGATTGAAACTAACCACTTTAACATCACCGTTGCGAGTGATCACAAAGTTGTTGGTACTTGCGTCTAGAAAACGATTGCTTTGGCAGGTGAGGAGGGATGTGTTTGTTATTGCTGTAAGTGGTGCGGTGGGGACTGTGATAGTTGTTTGTGTAGGATCATACACAGACGAGCCCTTTGCTACTCTTACACTACTCATGTATCCAGTGAAATAATTGTCTGACCCTCGATAACCTACATTTAGAGTCGCGTTGTCCGACCAAGTATAGGCCCCACTTGTTGTTCCTTGTCTTGCACCATCAATGAACATAGAAGTCGTACTAGCCGCTCGACAAATTACCACATGATGCCAGGCATTTAACGAAGAACTAACTTGAAAAATCAGTATACCAGTTGCTTGAAATCTAAATCCTCCTGTATAATAAGAAAATATCCAACCGTTATTTCCGCCCGAAGTATTAGATAGAATTGTTGCTACAGCCGATGTACTATCTGCTGTAGCATAAAAATAACCTTCAATGCAAAAGTCTCCTGTGCCAAATACAAATGCAGAGTTTGCTGCTGCACTTAAATAATCCCCAGTACCATCAAAATAGTTCGACCAACCTGTACCATATGGTGTAAAGTTACTTGCCCTGGTGTCACCTACCACAGTTAAGTCAAAGTTATTTGTACTACTATCAGTAATAACTGTAGGTGCGGTATCCGCTTGTAGCAGTAGCACCGTACTCTTGAAGAAAGGATCGCTTACTGTAATGGTTATACTAAATGCCTGTGGCGTATCTTGGTTTTCCACATCAGTGGCTACCACTGTGAAATTATATGTAGTGTCTACTGTGATGCCTGTTACCGTGCCCGTAATCAAACCACTGCTTGATAGTGTCAAGCCTGCAGGTAATGTACTACCTGCCTGTAGTGCAAAAGTCACCGTACTGTTACTGGTGGCTACAAGTTGTATACTCACAGCCGTATCAATGGCACCATCACCCAGTGGACTGGTAGTGGTCCAAGTTGGTGTTGAACTATAGTTTAAGCCATTGACGCGAATACCCACGCCACCATCGGGATTGACCAAGTACACAGTATAGGTACCTGCTGCCTGTGCTGGTACCTGTGCTCTGACTTCTGTACTACTAATAAAACTCACACTGGTGGCTACCACTGAGCCAATGATTACCGTACAGCCAGTGACAAAGCCAGTGCCAGTGATTTTAATATACCCACCAGACACTGATACAGCAGTATCATCTAAGACTGTGTAGGCATTATCTGTGATTTGGATGTTGGTGAGTTTTGGTCCGCCACCAGTCTGGACCGTATTGGCTACTGAACTTTCAAGTTGAACTACTGTAACGGTACCTGGTGCAATCGCTGAACCAGGTAACTTTTGTATGGTCATAAGCGTAATCTCATAGATTACACTTATTTACCGCGTCTTGCTCCTACTCGACGTAGTAATTCACGACCAACATGGCCTGCTTGAATTTCTTCTAAGGCCGTAACTGTGCTTTTGTGTTGGGCTGTAATCAAGGTTTTAGCGCCACGATTGAGTTCTCTAGTACGAACAGCCGCTATGAGAATCAAATCAAACTTGTTGCCTACTAGGTGGGCACAGCGATTAACATCAATATTGTTTGGTAGTAATTTCATTAAATTCCTTGTAGTAGATTATTTAACACCCATGGTCCGTCTAATAATATCACCAATGTCATTGCCGTTAGGACTATGAGCCGAGGCAATCATGGCACAGCGTTCTACTATGTCTGTGTATACTGCGGCATGCATGGCTTCACGTGGAATCACATTGGCATATTCTACGCTGAGTCTATCGTAGACCAATTGGAATGTTAGTTCTGCTGTTTTATTCACCAGAATCGTCGCCATGCCACTCCTCTCCTGTGTCCATGTTTTTCAGGGTTATTGGACCATGAATCCATTGCTCGGTTTCTTCAACAAACCAACCATCTCCTTCTAGGCCTTCAAAGTATTCTTCGTCCCAAAGTGCTTGAATCGCTTCTTGTTCTTCTTCCTCAAAGTCATCTTTGAATGTCCAGTCAACCCAACAACCGTCGATCATTTCCTGCATTTCCCAGTCGTACTCGGTAGCAGTAAGTTCATAACCATCGGGATTCTCTAGATCAATGTCGGGACGTTCATCTGATTCACATTCCCAAATACCCCAACGGAATCCTTCCTCTTTGATGAACTCACGTCCATCTCGATACCAAAATTGACGTTCTACTGCCGACTTTTTATGCCTGTTAGTGACTTGCCATCGTGCCATGTTAATCTCCGGTTTGAGCGATATGAATATTACATTGTTTGAGAAAGTTTACGCCATCGTCTGATCGATACTGTTGACCATAGTATACACGACGGATACCGGCTTGGTAAATGCCTTTGGCACATTCCATACAAGGACTGTGTGTAATAAACAAATCAGCACTGTCACCGCTTTCATGACTGCGAGCCAACTTCATTAAGGCATTCATTTCGGCATGTAAGACTTCAGGTCTGGTCTTTAGAGAACCATCTGCCTGTTCGGTTTCACAATTGTTGTTCCATCCAGCCGGCATACCATTGTAACCAATACTGATAATACGATCATCGCGCACCACAATAGCGCCAACCTTGAGTCTACGAGCAGAGCTTAATAGAGCCACTCGCTGTGCTATATCACTATAAAGTTCAATGAATTTAGGTTTCATTTGCTCGCAGTTGTAGATTTAAAATAAAATTTTCTAATACTAGCTTACTGACCGTAGCAGCCATAGCATAGTCTCTGTCAATTCCTTCAAGTCCAGCCCATTGTGTTTCGAACTGTTCAATTACACTAAGCACAATTAATCTAGCTGCTGAGTCTGGATCTACACTAAGACTACCATAGTCAATAGGGTCAGTGACTTGTATTTCTTGTACAAGATCTAGTACGGTGTTAATGTCAAGCTTCATTGAGAATAGCAAGTACTTCTTCGTAAGATTCCATTACTTCCCAGGTTCCATGCGGCGGAAGAAATACATAGGTTACTTGATTTACGGTGTTATCCTCACCGACTTGCGTACTAGCATATACACTGACAATAGAGTCCTTTTTTAAGGCGACTGGGTTGCCACGATGTAGTGCACTGGCATTGGTTAAATTGATAAACATCTGTTTCCTTTGATTTTAATATTCCGCAGTCCATTTTTGTAGCGGACAGTTAGCACTGCGTAATCGAGTCTTAACTGGCATAAAACATCCACATTGTTTACAGACATACAAAGCTAGTTCAGGGCATTCTTTGCAAATTTCCCAACGGCGTTTAGCATATCCTTCTGTGGGTAACTCTGGTTGTTGAGGATCTGGAGGCATATTGATTATTTCCTTTCTAAATTGGTGGTGCCCCAGGGGAGACTCGAACTCCCACGCCTTTCGGCACTGGCTTCTAAGACCAGCATGGCTACCATTACATCACCGGGGCTAAAACTTTGGTGCGGGTAGCCGGATTCGAACCGGCACGTCTTTCGACGTCAGATTTTAAGTCTGATGAGGCTGCCGTTACTCCATACCCGCGCACACGATTGTAGTATATATTCAAATCTACAACCTGTCAATGGTTTTTTTCAACTAGTCGAAGACTGTCTTTACGAATCATAAAACTACGATTGTTATAATGACCAGGCTGAGTAACTACCAAGTATTCTACACCTTCAATTATTCTAACGTCACTGGGATTAGTACAGACTACTCGAGCACCAGTTATAATGTTGCGATATTCTTTTGGTTTCACAGTAGTCTCCTTTCATGTGATGTTTATTTATATGGTGGGCCGCAAACCCAACTAACTAGGCTATATCTTGTCCCAGTCAATAAGGGCGTAACTTGATGTACCATATAGCTAGGAAATGCAATTAAAGTACCTCTTTCCCGCATGGTGTTATAAAAATCCATACCACAACTGTGTAGTTGTAAATCACTGCCTTGATAACTGTCAGCTTCACTGAGTTGTACCACAATACTGAGTTTTCTAGCTTCTACTCGATTATGTCCCATGTCCATGTGTGCTGTATAGAAATCTCCAGGCTCATCATAGATAGTAAATTGCAAGGTTTCCAGGAACTTTAAATCAAAGTTCCAGAACTGTCGATTTAAAGTATTAACGGCGCCAGCCACTCGAGAAAAGATCCACTCATTGGCTAAATCTATACTTTTCAAAAAAACCACATGATTGCGTCTAATATTGTGCATAACATCATTGGTTTCATTTACTACACTGGCTAATCTTGAATGACTATTACCTATATTAATTATACTATCGCACTCGGCTGGAGTTAAGAAATCGCGAACATATGCCCATTGACTATTGTTAGCTGGTTCTAGATAGTAAGTATATTCACGATTGAGTAATTTTCTGTCGCTCATACATTGTAATTCCATTTAAATGATCTAGTTCATGCTGAAAACATCTTGCTGCTATACCTTGAAATACTCTTTGCTGTTCTACTCCACGAGCATTATAATATTTGACTTGAATCTCAGCAGCTCTTTCTATGTCTAAGCGTTCTCCAGGAAAACTCAAACACCCTTCAACCATGATACAGTTATCTTTACTGGACAAGATTTCTGGATTAAAGCAATGGAATATTTCTTTATCGACATACATTACAAACAATCTAAGATTGATTCCAACCTGATTGGCTGCTAGCCCAATGCCATGTTCACGCATCATTAACTGAATGAGATGTTGCGCTTGACGTAGGTTTTCTGTTGGGTTTTTAAAATCTGCTGCTTGGCATATTTGATCTAAGATTTTATTATCTAATTGCATAGTTTTATATTTTGGAGCGGGTAGTCGGATTCGAACCGACGGCATTTTCCTTGGCAAGGAAACATTCTACCCCTGAATTATACCCGCTGCGTGTTACTACTCATGTCTTGGTCTCGGATGAGGGATTCGAACTCTCGACCTCCTGCTCCCAAAGCAGGCATTCTAACCAGGCTGAACTAATCCGAGATTGTCTATTACGCTGTACGCTGAATCAAATGGTAACCAAATTGGGTTTGCACCGGACCTACTAGGGCACCTACAGGGTTGTCAAATGCTGCTTGTTCGAATTCAGGTACCATTTGTCCACGCATAAACATACCGAGATCTCCCCCTAAACGACCACTGGGGCATTTACTGTTTTTAATAGCTAGATCAGCAAAGTCGGCACCGTTTTTAATTTGTTCTAACAATGATTCTGCTTGTTGTTGAGTTTCTACTAAAATATGACTGGCTCGTACTTTCATTGAGATTCCTTTTTTTGTATTTAATTTATTTTATATCTGTATTCAAAAAACTTGTGTCAAACATGTCAGGATCATCTACTAGCTGATCTGCGGTGACTTCAGTCCACTTACCATCTATTTTAACTTCAATCTTTACCTTACGCAACTCCTGTTCTAGTCTGCGTTCGGCTTCTAGCAGTTCACCAGTTCTGCGTTGATACTCTAACCGTGCCCAACGCTGGAAACGATCTGACTCGGCCATCTTGCGAAAAGCCTCTTGGCGATTTTCCAGTTGACTGCGCGAAGCTTCTGAATAGCCATGAGCACCACTGGGGCGATGTGTACAGTGTACGGCCGAGCTAGTTTTGTTTTTTTTTGACCTCCAGCACCGGTGCCTCGGGTATAACTCCATTCGCACTCGGCACGAGTGACACTAAACATGGGCTCTTGATTGGTCTTGTCTACAGGTTTCATGTCTACTCCTTGATTGTTAATATCAGTATTGTATGACGAAATTGTCAGGCTGTCAACTAATCAGAGCTTGGTGGCTCGACTACGACGCCAATGATAAGCATAGACTTCGCAGAGATAGTGTTGAGTAAAATAAACACGGTCTCTGCGGTTTTCTTGTGCTGTGCCCCAGTATAGGTGCAGGACATTACTGCATAGACCATTGTGGCAAGCATGACAAACATGTATTCTATGTCCACTGGGTATAGTAGTGCCTACATGTTCAGCCAATAAGGCTTTACTGTAGGTACTCTTACCACCACGCTCGATACAGTATGTACCAAGGTCTAGGTGAGCTTGTCGTTCCTCTTTAGGTTTGAGTATGTATTGGTAGATATCTTCCACCAAGTATTTATTGGTGACGGTATAGACATACTATATTTGGTAGCGGGCCAAGGTAATGCTCCTTGTTCCTAAACGGTTTATGAGACCGCCGGGCCACTATGGCAACCCGCGATTGAACATATTCAAACACACTCATCACACGCCGTACTGTAGGTGATCAAGTCTACAGCCTGATAGGCATCAAAATGTGCTTGAATATGTCGCCAGTCCCTAAACTGGCTTCATAT
>Ga0129333_10004335_pt1 | contig 13273 bp, 7 predicted proteins | sample CPB6_08_DNA_FD_94474 | JGI IMG/M metagenome (GOLD analysis project Ga0129333, IMG submission 94474) | Freshwater to marine salinity gradient microbial communities from Chesapeake Bay, USA - CPBay_Sum_0.6_0.8_DNA | ecosystem: Environmental > Aquatic > Marine > Coastal | place: USA: Chesapeake Bay... | reverse complement strand
CGATGCGATATACCCGTTCGTATCCGTGGGCAGAGTACCTCCCGCAAAGGTGTACGCATGAGAACCCGTGATGGGTATTGATGGGACCGAGTTCTGAACTGCAGAAAAGATTGCATGCCATCCCTCTCCCGTCGGACCCATAGACGACCTGGACGAGTACGTTGGCGTAGAAGACGTCCGCTCAAGCATGATCACGTTTTCCATAGAGCCGCCGGGAGAATATCGCCCCCAAGTGATTCCTGTCGCCGCATCACTTCCCATATCGACCAGGGCAGTCTCCACGAAACCGAGTTGCATCGGGAACATCGAGGTGTTCGAAATATTTTTCGGCAGCGATGTATCGAACGTTTTAAAGTAACCATCCGCCGTAAAAACAGCACGACTAGCCGTTGTGACGGCAGGCCTCACCATGTAAGAGAGATCGCCCGGATTACTGACATACTCAGCAAAACTGGTCCCTACGGCCATCAAACCCACGTGAAATGGTTCTAAGGTTTGCGTTGTGCCGGCCTTGAACACAACGCTACCGATGGCAGAGGGGCCACCTGTATTTGAGCTGTCAGAAATCGAAAATGACACGCCCGCGCCCTGCAAGCCAGTGCCCAGCAAAGATCCAGACAGACTGCTAGCCACTAGGCCCGAACCATTTATGCTCGCACTTAATTGGGCGTCGTAGTTTGCGCTTGAAGACGAAAAACTTTCCCCAACAAGCCCCATATCCGAATGACTTAGCGTGAAATTGACATTTGACCCGGCAAAAGGAACAACACCAGAAATGTTAAGGGCAACTTTTTGACGATTGAAGTCCACAGTTAATGATGTGGCTGCGGAGTCATAGGCGCCAGCACCACCACCGTTATTCTCGACCCACCCGCCCCCGAATTGATACGTTGCCGTGGTTGTCAATGCGAAAGGCGCAAATGGTGAGGAAGCATAGGGCCCCGAAACCCAGGAATACGGCCCCGATATTTTCTGATAAGCCCCTGCCGCAGAGTCGATCGGCGACACCTGCAACTCAACGTTTGTGGCCCCCTGTGGTTCTCCACGACCGTAAGTCGCCCATTCCCCACCATTCAGAGCGACCGTCGAATATCCAACGCTGACAGGCGCATTGACCGAAACGGACCTTTCACCGTCTTTGAAGAGCAGCGGATAGGTGCCACCCGAGACGGAGGCTAGGGTGTAATCATTAGGAGCAATCGAGTAACTTTCCGCCCTCGTCAGCAACGGACTGGATAAATAACTCCCGGACGAATAGCTATAAGCCAAATAGCCATGCACAAGGTTGATACCGTATTTCAGTTCTGGTGCTGAAGCAGCCTTGAACAAAGCCACACCCTGAATCGAATCACCCAGCCCGGTGTACGTGGAATTCAAGGTATTCATTCGGTAGCCCAAGCCCGCGTAAAGCGCGTTGGCGCCGAAGAACTGACCACTCAGACGACCATCCCAATACGAGGAACCACACCCCGCCCCCGAACAAGACACTGTCGCATAGTCCTGACTAAACGTGTTATTGCCGCCAATCGACATCGAAGCAGTGGTCAGCGCAAGACTTTTCGAGGCGATATCGACATTCACTGCCGCAGTGACTTGCTGTGAATTGAAGTTTGCGCTTAGCGATGCAGACGAAAGCGCCCCAAGATTGCCCGCCATGTCAGTAGGCTTGGTATTACCAACGAGCGAATACGATGCGGTGCCTTGCAATGACCGCGCGTAGTTCTCTGCTGGCGAATAGCCGATGAGCCAGTGCAGGCTTTGTGAACCTAAGGCATAGGTATTCACGGTACCGGCCTGGTTATCTACAGTTAGCGTCGGCCCCGCCCATCGTCCGTAGTAGATGCTGCCATTGCTCAAATCCACGAAAGTATTTCCGGATGACTCGTTAGCAGTGCCGCCGCTGATTTTTATGTTGGCAGAGGAGTAGTCAATATCCGGTAACGACAGCCACTGCGAAATAAATGGTGCACTCTTGATTTCCGCAAGATTGCGGCCTCCGTCAAGAACGTAGCTGGTATTTGCTCTAGTTTGGGCCACAGAGCTCAGAGCAGACGCCGGGGATTCCGATTTCGATCCAAAAACCACATGCCCAAAACGCTCAGTGGTCGCGTTTGCCGGATTGGTATATTGGGCCACCACAGCTTGTTGCTGTACCTGGGTCAGGTAAGTATTGAGTTCGGCCAACTTCGATGTCGTAAGGATCACCGATTGATCACCACTTTGCTTTGACGCATTAGCATTAACCAGGAGGCTGGCGAGCTCACTCTGAAGTGTGGCCAGCGTATTCTTATCGGTAATGACGGACTGCAGCTTTTGCGCAATCGCGTAAAGGTTGTCCGCCCTGATCCTCTCGGTTTTCGCGGCCTCATACATGGTAGCCGCTGAAGTGTAGTCGCCAGCCGCTTGAGCAGTTTTGGCTTGTAACGTGTAGTTATTCGCATCCGCTAGAACAGTGCTGACTGTGGCGAGCAAATCACTCATGCTCAGCGCGATATTCTCCTTCCCGGATAAAACGATATCAATTGATGAGATCTGCGTAACCAGCGACTGTAGCGAAAGCAGTTTGGTGTCAGCTGAGGTTTTTTTGGTGGCAGCCAATGATTGGTAGCTCGTCAGCGAAGACGCCGAAGAATCAGCATTCAATTTTTCAGTATTGAGCGCGGAATACGTGGCTTGTAAGGATTGGTTTGCGCTGTTCATGGCCGCATAGGCTGCAGCGGCTTGACTATCGCGGAAGGTCGCGTTGTCCGTGTAAAACTTGACCACACCTGAGGTTGAGTTACCTACTAATGCATCGGCCGTATTTTTCGCCGTCGTCGCAGACGTAAAGTTCGATGCTGATAGTGATAGATTGATCGATGCAAGACCGGCAACGACAGAGGCGTCCCCAGCAATTGAACCAGACACTCCAGTAGTTCCCAAATAGCCTGACGACAGCGAACTGAGCGAGGAAGCGGAGAGAACCGAGTCTGCACCGCCTACGACAGCCAAGACAGCCGCAATACCGTCGTATGACGACCGAACCAACACACTCTCCGCCTCAGCTAGTAGACCGTAATCCTGTGTGATCGTAATTTGGCTACCGGAAACACTTGTTCCCGCTGAAGTCACAACTCCGGTAGTTGAATCCGTTGTGGTCTGGTTAACAACGTCATAAACCAGATTGCCCTGAGTTAAGGTCTGTGTCGTTTCAGACAGTGTCTGAACGGTCCCGCTGGACGTCGTGGTTGAGGCCGTCACCGTTGTCAGCGTCGTAATTTGCGGCGTCGGCAAAGGCACAATCACAGCAGACTGAGTTGCCGGCAGGGTCGCAACGGGAGTCACTGACAAGGGGATAGCCGCGCCCGCAATTTCCAAGGTTGTCGAAACAGCGGCGACTCTCGTTGGCTCCGGGGCAGTCGCCACTGTGCTTACCCCGGCTGTCGTCAGAGATTGCGCGGGAGCGGGCGATAGCGCAGCGGCGCCTTCGGGTTGAGCGCTAGTAGACGTCGCAGCGCCGGTCTGTTGTGCCGACGCAATCTGGCTTTGACCTTGCGTAGGGCCACCCGGGCCGGTCGCACCGGATTCACCGCTAGCGCCAGAGGATGTTTGCTGACTCACCCCAGAGCCCGAAGCTCCCTGCTGAGAGGGCGGGCTCTGGGCCTGATTGGATCCCCCTTGAGTACTTGCAGTGGACTCATTACTCCCGGTTGAGGATGCCTGTTGGTTCTCCCCAGAGCTCGATGCTCCCTGCTGAGAAGACTGGGTTCCACCCGCAGGTCCGGCACTTTGAGATTTCGCAGCCGGCGCTGCAGCGGCTTTCTTTGCGGCAGGCTGCGGGGCCAAAGCACCCGCCAGGAAAGGCGGTATGGAAGGAAGTATTACTGGCGGAGAGCCGGTACTCGGCGAGAACCCAACCTGGTTAGGCGAAATAGTGATACTACCCGCCGCATTGGCCATCAGTAACTGACTGGGGTTGCCCACCTGAACGTTTAACTTGGCATATGTTCCAGGAGGCGCGATTGGCTGGCCACCGGGCGCCGGGGGTAAAACTACGCGTATTTCCTTGTCAGTACCGCGGATGCCGATAGTCGCTGTCGGCGTCGCCACTTTGTATTTCTCTTTGCTGCGTTGCCCCAAAAGGCCAGTGATCGATCTCAGCCCCCCTTTTACGATAGAGAGCAGTGCATCGTCTGACTCGCGTGCTTTTGATTCGAATTTGTAGCGGTCAAACCGGATTTCTGAGTTCTCGCGGACAATCACCATGGCGCCATCGACCATTCGGACTTGGGCGCCACCATTTGCCGAAAGAATTGTGTCACCTTGCTCTATCGGCAGGTTTTTTGTGCCGGCCCGCGAGGTACCGGACTTACTCACCACTGTCAGGTCACCATACACAAACAGTAGATGACCAATTTCGGCTTTCGTAGGTGGCGCGCCAGTCACAAGCGCCACACACACAATCAGCCTTGCACGTAACCCAGAGATGTTGAAGCGATTCATGGGGGGTAGTGAATAATTGACACTAAGATAGTTATTTTACTCCATTAGTTTCATATTAATTAATCCTATAGAAGTTCAGTTTCACTACAAGCTATTTTTATGGCAATTATCCTGTAGTAATTTGATTTTTTATAAATAAAACGCCAGTAAGCTCACAAATAGTGGAAGCATCCATTGTAGGGGATGCTGCTAACTGACGACGACGCGAAAGCAGGAGCCGGCAGCTACCGGATTAGGAGCGGAAAATCAGGCAAAAAAGGTCACTGCCACACCTTATTCCGACTGATCTACTGATGGCGGTAATCCGCCCTCAGTAAATGATCGCCAGACTCGCGTTGAGACGCTGTCCGTCGGCCTGCCAGGTGCCGAAGGCCCGGAGAATCTGCGCCACATCCATGCGGAAACTGACGCTTTTGCCGTAATTCACCCGCAAACCGAACCCCGTACTGGCAATGAATTTGCCGTGCGATCTCCGGCCAGCGGGTTGTTCCGGGACACCTGTCCGAAATCATAAAAACCGACAATCCGCGACTTCCAGGAATCCCCCAGACCCAGCAGGCTGGCGGTGTTGGGCGTATACACCTCCAACTGTGTGGTGTAGCCCTTGTCGTCGGAGGCCTCAAGGATTAGGTAACCCCGCACGGAGTCCGGTCCGCCTGCCCCAAAGGTCTCACCTGAAATCATCGAATCTTTGGTGTACAGGGCAGCGACCGCGAATAGCCACCATCCCGTCTGTTCATCGCCCCCCCCTGTCATGCCGCCGACAGCAAGCGGACGGCGACATTTACCCTGACTACGTCGGGGATTTTAAACGCGACTGTCGTCAAATGACAGCAGCGCAGGCGTGATTAAGGCTTGTTTTTATTGAGGTATGTGCGATAAGTCACGGAAAATACGCACTGTTTCACATTCTTCACAATTAGAGACGGTAAACCGGTTTTCCCACGAACCGGCGCCGATCCGTTCAGGCCCGCTGCCGACGGCTTTCGGCCAGGCAAATTCCGGCAGACACCGACACGTTCAGGCTTTCGACACTGCCCAGCATAGGAATGCGCACCAGTTCATCGCAGGTCTCCCGGGTCAGACGGCGCATGCCCTCCCCTTCGGCACCGAGCACCCAGGCCAGCGGACCCGCCAGTGACTTCTCATACAGGGAAGTCTCACCCCGTTCATCCGCGCCGAGCAGCCAGATGCCGCGGTCTTTCAATTCGCGCATCGTCCGCGCGAGATTCGTCACCATGCAGTAGGGTACCGTTTCCGCTGCACCGCTTGCCACTTTGGCAACCGTCGCATTCAGACCCGCGGCACGATCCTTAGGCGCGATTACAGCGTGCACACCCATCGCATCCGCCACGCGCAGGCAGGCGCCGAGGTTATGCGGATCCGTCACACCGTCGAGTATCAGCAACAGCGGCGCTTCTGCAGTCAATGCATCCAGTACATCGTCAAGATCCGTCGCCAGCTTCACCGGTAAAACCCTGGCCACAACGCCCTGATGTGCCGACTGCCCGCTCAGGCCGTCGAGCCGCTTGGCGTCTGCCGATACCACCCGTACCTGCTTCGCCTTGAGCAGCGCCAGCAGTTCACGGGCGCGCCGGTCCTGACGGGCAGCATCCACATACACCTCGATGACGGACTGCGGATTGGCGCGCAGACGGCTGGTCACCGCATGGAAGCCGTGAATGATCTGCTCGCCACTCATGACCGAAACCCCGGCAAATTCATAAATTTCATAAATATTTGTTTTTATTGAATTATTTTAACTTAGCACAAAATCAATGCGTGCCGCTTCGAGATCAACTCGGGCCACCTTCACGCGCAAGCGGTCACCGAGCCGATAGCGCTGCCGGGTTCGCTCGCCCTGCAGCGCATGCGCCGCGGCGTCGTAATGAAAATAGTCGCGACCGAGATCCGAAATATGCACCAGTCCCTCGACATGAACACCGTCCAAAGCCACAAAGGCACCGAAAGATGCAACGCCGCTGATACTGCCCATGAAGGATTCACCGATACGATCCTTCATGTAATAACACTTCAGCCAGGCCGTGACATCGCGCGTGGCTTCATCCGCGCGCCGCTCGGTCATCGAACATTGAACGCCCAGCGCCAGCCAGTCACCCGGGGAATATTGTTCGCCAGCCAGCACCGCCTTCAATGCCCGATGCACCAGCAGGTCCGGGTAACGGCGGATCGGCGAGGTGAAATGCGTATAAGCCTCATAAGCGAGACCGAAGTGGCCGGCATTTTTCGGCGTATAGACTGCCTGCTTCAGTGAGCGCAGCATGACCGTCTGGATCAACTGCGCATCCGGACGATCCCTTACCTGCGACAGCAGGTGCGCATAGTCCCCCGCCGCCGGCGAGTCCCCGCCCGCCAGTTGCAGACCGAAGCCTTTGAGAAATTCACGCAGTGCCGCCAGTTTCTCAGGCGTCGGTCCCTCATGAACCCGGTACAGCATCGGATGATGGTGTTTCTTGAGAAAAGCGGATGCGCACACATTCGCCGCCAGCATGCATTCCTCGATCAGGCGGTGTGCATCATTGCGCAACACCGGCACAATGCGCTCGATTTTCCCCTGATCGTCAAACATCATTTGGGTTTCAACGGTCTCGAAATCGATGGCACCGCGCTTTTGCCGCGCCTTGGCCAACGCCTGGTACAACCGGTAAAGCGTCTGCAAACCCGGCAAAAGCGCTTTATGGGAAGCACCCGCAGATGCAGGATCCGCCAGCATGGCCGCCACTTCCGTGTATGTCAGTCGTGCGTGCGAGCGCATCACCGCGGGATAAAAGCGGTAATCGCGAACCCGCCCCTGCGCGGAGATATCCATGTCGCAAACCATCGCCAGGCGCTCAACCGCCGGATTGATCGAACACAATCCGTTGGACAAGGCTTCCGGCAGCATCGGGATCACCCGCCGCGGAAAATAGACCGAGTTACCGCGCTCGGCAGCCGACCGGTCCAGTACATCTCCCGGCCGAACGTAATGACTGACATCGGCGATGGCCACCACCAGACGGAAGTCCCGGCCGTCCGCCTCCGCATATACGGCATCATCAAAGTCGCGCGCGGTCTCACCGTCGATGGTCACCAGCGGCATGCGACGCAAATCTTCTCTGTCGCGGCGATCCACCGGCCTCACGGTCTTCGGCAGTTTCGCCGCCAGCGATTCCACCTCCGCTGAAAACACGAAAGGCAAAGCGTGCTTGCGGAGCGCGATCTCGATTTCCATGCCGGGATCGGCATAGTTTCCGAGGACCTCAACCACCCGCGCCAGCGGGCGCGCGTGACGCCCCGGTTGGGCGATGATCTCGGCAGCAACGACCTGACCGGGCTTCGCCGCCCCTGCCTCACCCGGCGGGACCACGAAGTCCTGGCTGATTCGCCGGTCCTCTGCCACCACGAAGAGCACACCATGCTCGGCATGTAGCCGACCGACAATTTTCTGCTGACCGTGATCGAGGACTTCAACCACGCGCCCCTCCACACGCCCCCGGCGATCCACACCGCCGGGTTGCACCATGACGCGGTCACCGTGCAGCGTCTTCTGCATTTCGCGTTCGGGCAGGAATATGTCCGGCCCCCCATCCTCGCGCAGCAGGAATCCGTAGCCATCCTTGTGCCCGGACACCCGTCCGCGAACCAAATCCAGTTTCTCAGGTACACACAAATCGCCACGACGGTTACGCAGAATCTGTCCGTCGCGCTCCATCGCGGAGATCCGTCGCGCAAAGGGTTCCGTTTCCTTTTGGTGAATGGACAACTCTGCCGCAAGCGCCTTTTCACTCACCGGGACCCCGGATTGTTGCAGGACTTCCAGGATGTACTCCCGGCTCGGCAGCGGATGTTCGTAACGAGCGGCCTCACGCTCCCGGTAAGGATCGTCGCGGCGGGGTGAGCGGCGCCGGATGGCAGCCTGCAGTTTTTGTTTTTTCATTTGAATTAACAGTCTTCCTGGGCTAGAATGCCGCCCTCATTGCCCAGATGGCGGAATTGGTAGACGCACCAGTTTCAGGTACTGGCGGGTAACACCGTGGAGGTTCGAGTCCTCTTCTGGGCACCAACATTCAGTTGCCGCGACCGCGGCACCAGCGCTGACCCGCAGAGAGTTTTCAGGGTCAAGCATGCTCCCGGGGCGAAAGCCGCCCGGGAGTTTTTGTTCAAACCTGCGCTTCGTTGAATCAGTCAAACGGATGCCGGCGCACAATCGTGTGCTCACGGTCAGCACCAGTCGACACGATGTCGATCGGCACACCACACACGGCCTCCATGCGTTTCAGATACGCCTGCGCCGCCGCCGGCAGGCGTTCGAACTGCGTGACACCCACCGTGCTCTCACTCCAGCCGGGCATTTCCTCATACACGGGCTGACACTCGGCCAGCAACTCCGCCCCGAAAGGCAGAATGTCGCGGTCTACGCCGTTCATCTTGTAGCCGACCCCGATGCGCACGCTTTCCATGCCATCCAGCACATCGAGCTTGGTTACGCACAACCCGGAGATGCCGTTGATCTGGATCGAACGCTTCAGCGCCGCGGCATCAAACCAGCCGCAGCGGCGCGGGCGACCTGTCGTCGCGCCGAACTCGTTGCCCCGTTCAGCGATCTGCCTGCCGATATCGTCCTCCAGTTCCGTCGGAAACGGTCCCGAGCCGACACGTGTCGTGTACGCCTTGGTGATGCCCAGTACATAATGAAGGTTGTTCGGACCAATGCCGGCGCCAGCTGCCGCGGCACCAGCCACGCAGTTGCTTGAGGTCACATACGGGTAAGTACCGTGGTCAACGTCCAGCAGCGTGCCCTGCGCCCCCTCGAACAACAGGTTATCACCCCGCTCCTGGGCTTCGAACAGCAGTCGCGGCACATCTGCCACCATCGGCTTGATGCGCTCGGCAAAAGCCAGCGTCTCATCCAGAGTTTTCTGGAACGACACGATCTCCGCCTTGAAGTAGTTCTTCAGCACGAAGTTGTGGAAATCCAGCACCTCCCCGAGCTTGGCAGCGAAGCGCTCGCGATGAAACAGGTCCTGCAGGCGGATCGCGCGACGTGCGACCTTGTCCTCATACGCCGGACCGATGCCCCGGCCCGTCGTGCCGATCTTGCCCGCTCCCTTCGCGGCTTCACGCGCGCGGTCCAGCGCCACATGGTGCGGCAGGATCACCGGGCAGGCTTCACTGATCTTGAGACGGCTGGCGACATCCACACCGGCCGTCTGCAGGGTATCGACCTCCTCGAGCAACGCGTCCGGCGACAGCACTACGCCATTCCCGATAAAGCAGGCGACTCGATCTCGCAAGATTCCCGAGGGAATCAAGTGCAGCACAGTCTTCTTGCCGCCGATGACCAGCGTATGTCCGGCGTTGTGGCCGCCCTGAAAACGCACCACTCCCTGGGAACGGTCAGTCAGCCAGTCAACAATCTTGCCCTTGCCCTCGTCGCCCCACTGCGTCCCGACCACCACTACATTTTTTCTCATCTGTCAGTCCCGACCATTGAAATTGCAAGCCAGCTTCATTGAAATTGAAAAAGGAACTCTCATCACCACGACATCAAGTGCGGCGACGGAGCACCCATTGCCCCCCTTTGCGCAACAGGGCATGGTCACAGGCAAGCTCGTCCCGGGCAGCGGCGTGGCCGGGCAATTCCTCGATCACCACGGTACCACGCTGACGCAGAGCCGCTATCCGGCGCTGCAGGGCAGAATCGCCGGGACGCCACGGCGCCAGCACCCGCCGGCGCGCTGCCGTACGGCCGCCAGCCGAAGCCAGCTCGCGCAGATCCATCGTAAAGCCTGTTGCCGGTCGCGCACGACCGAAAGCACGTCCGACCTCATCGTAGCGCCCGCCCGCGGCCAGCGGACCGGAACCGGTCGACGCATAGGCAGCAAATACCACACCGGTGTGATAGCGGTATCCGCGCAGCTCACCGAGGTCGAAACTCCGGATGTCCGCCGACTCGCCCAAGCCGCGCGAGACCGCCGCCAGCTCGGCCAGTGCTTTTCTGACGCCGGGTAATGCCGGCAGTTCGCGTCCCGCCCGGCGCAGCACGGCCATATCGCCATACAGTCCCGGAAGCGCCTGGAATCCTTTGCGCAACGCCGGCGGCATGCGCTTCGTCAAACCCGTGAGCGCTGCCGCATCCTTGGCCTGCACCGCCCGGAACAGGTCGCGCTCAGCCTCCGCATCAATCCGCAGCTGTCTGAGCAATGCTCGAAAGACGCCGACATGCCCGATGTCGATTGATACGGCACTCAGCCCGGCAAGGGTCAGCACCTTCAGCATCAGACGTTGAATCTCGATATCACTCTCCACGCCCGCATGCCCGTAAATTTCAGCACCGATCTGCAGAGGCTCCCGCGTCCGGTTCATGCCGTCGGGCCGCGTGCGCAGGACGCTGCCGGCATAGCAGAGCCGGGTTACGCCTTTCCGGTTCAGCAGATGCGCATCCATTCTGGCCACCTGCGGCGTCATGTCCGCACGTATGCCCAACATCCGTCCGGACAGCTGATCCACCAGCTTGAAGGTCTGCAAGTCCAGGTCATGCCCGGTCCCTGTCAACAGGGATTCCACGTATTCCAGCAGCGGCGGCATGACCAGCTCGTAACCGTGCACGCCGAACTCGTCCAGCACGCTGCGCCGCAGTGCTTCAACACGCCCCGCTTCGTCCGGGAGGATGTCTTCAATATATTCAGGCAGGAGCCAGGTTCTCATGGATTTTCGCGATCAATCACGGCATCGCCGCAGGCATATTCCGCAGCGCACCACCGGATTATAAATGAGCACGCATCAGGGTCGCAGGAAATACAGCAACAACAGGCCGGACAGCATTGAGGACAAGCCGATAAAGCGTAACTGCCCGTCCGCCATCTGCACGATGCGCTGAAATGTCTCCCGCCATAACGAGGGCGCCAGAAACGGCAGAATGCCCTCCAGAATCAGCATGAGGGCCAGCGCGGTGAGCAAGCTGTCAGACATGGCGCATGCAACCCGCGCGGACGCGGGTTGCAGGAATTATCGTGCGCCGCCGCGACCGGGCGACTTCAGATACTTGAAGAATTCGGCGTTCGGCTCAAGCACCATGACGTCGTTCTTGCTCTTGAAGCTGGCACGGTAGGCCTCGAGGCTCCGGTAAAAAGCGTAGAACTCCGGATTGATCTCGTACGCCCGCGCATAATTTGCCGCCGCCTTTGCATCGCCCTCACCCTTGATGCGCTGCGCATCGCGATAGGCTTCCGCCAGAAGCACCTCGCGCTGCTTGTCCGCATCCGCACGGATCTTTTCCGATTCAGCTGCACCAGTCGAACGCAACTCGTTAGCCACGCGCTTGCGCTCGGCTTCCATCCGTCGATACACATCGACGCTGACTTCCTGCGGCAGATCGACGCGCTTGAGCCGCACGTCCAGCACCTCGACACCGATCTTGCCGGCATCGTCATTGGCCCTTTTGCGCATCAATTCCATGATCTTGTCGCGCTCGCCCGACACCACATCATGCACAGTGCGATTACCGAACTCGGCACGCAATCCGTCATTGATCGTCTGCAACAGACGGGTCTGCGCGCGCGACTCATCACCGCCAACGGAAACATAGTACTGCCGCACGTCGGTGATACGCCATTTAACGAAAAGGTCGACCAGAACGTTCTTTTTCTCGGACGTCAGAAAACGCTCCGGCTCAGCCGTGTCGATGGTTAGGATCCGGACATCGAAAAAGGCCACGTTGTCCAGCATCGGCACCTTGAAATACAGGCCCGGTTCCTTCTTGATGCCCACCACCTCACCCAGGCGAAACACGATCGCGTTACGACGCTGATCGACGACAAACATCGATGACGCCAGCACCATCAGCAGGGCAATCACCGCAAATACAATGGGACCCATCTGGCGTTTCATGGCCGTGCCTCCCGGTCGCGGCGACGCAAAGCGTCACGATTGCGTCCGTTACTCTCGGCCGGCGCAGACTCCGGTGGCCGCGGCGCCGGGCGAACCGCCCCCTGTGCGTCCGCACCCGGTGCAGTCATCTGCATCAGTTTGTCCAGCGGCAAGTAAAGAAGATTGCCACCGCTCTTCTGGTCAATGATCACTTTGGAGGTATTACTCATCACTTGTTGCATGGCGTCTAGATACAGACGATCACGTGTGACCTGCGGCGCCTTGTTGTATTCCGCGACGACCGCCCGGAAACGCTCAGCGTCACCGCGGCTCTGCTCGATCACCTTTTGCCGGTAGCCTTCCGCCTCCTGCATCAGGCGAGACGCGGCACCGCGGGCGCGGGGGATAACGTCGTTGGCATACGCCTCCCCTTCGTTTTTCTGACGCTCACGGTCCTGCCCTGCCTTGACCGCGTCATCAAACGCCGCCTGCACCTGCTCCGGCGGCTGGGCGTTCTGCATGGTGACCTTGCTGATATTGATACCGGTCTCGTAGCGGTCAAGAATGCTCTGGATCAACTTCTGCGCACGCACCGCCACCTCCGCCCGCCCCTCGAAAAGCACGAAATCCATGCTGCTGCGTCCAACCACCTCGCGAATGGCCGTCTCACTCGCCTGCAGCACCGCGTCATCCGTCGCGCGATTGTTGAAAAGGTAATCAGCAGGATTCTTCAGCACGTACTGAACCGCAAATTGCACATCGACGATGTTCTCGTCGTCCGTCAGCATCAGCGATTCTTTCGGAATCTTGCTCTTTACATTGTTGCGATAACCTATTTCCACCGTCCGCACCTGATCCACATTGACCACTTCAGCGCTTTCGAGCGGATAGGGAAGGTGCCAGCGCGGACCCGGCAGCGTCG
>Ga0129333_10004334_pt1 | contig 13275 bp, 12 predicted proteins | sample CPB6_08_DNA_FD_94474 | JGI IMG/M metagenome (GOLD analysis project Ga0129333, IMG submission 94474) | Freshwater to marine salinity gradient microbial communities from Chesapeake Bay, USA - CPBay_Sum_0.6_0.8_DNA | ecosystem: Environmental > Aquatic > Marine > Coastal | place: USA: Chesapeake... | reverse complement strand
TGGCAAAAAAAATTGTAAAAAAACTTTCAAAATTAGATATTGATTATATTAAATTCCAATTAGCAAATCCTGATAAGGTATATAGCAAAGATTCCTTTAAAGCGGATTATCAAAATAGGTTTGATTCTAAAATATCAATTAAGAATATGAGTAAAAGATTTCAATTGACGAAAAATGAGCACTTGAAATTAAATAAGATATGTAAAAAATATGGCAAATCATATGCATGCACAGCATTTGATCTAGAAAGTTTAAAATTTTTAGTTAATAAAATTAATATTCCATTCATTAAAATTCCTTCAGGCGAAATAACCTCAATTGATTTACTAGAGTATGCTGCGAAACAAAAAAAACAGATATTATTATCTACTGGCATGTCAACATATAATGATATCGACAATGCTTTAAAAATTTTAAAAAAATATAAAAATAAAAAAATAACAATACTTCACTGCACTAGCGTTTATCCAGCCAAGAACAATTCTTTAAATATAAATGTTTTAGATGAATTAAAAAAAAGATTTAATTTACCCGTGGGTTATTCTGATCATTCGCAGACAGACCTTGCATCTTTGGCCGCCGTCTCAAAAAATGCGATATTTATTGAGAAGCATGTTACCTTGAGTAAAAATTTTAGGGGTCCGGATCATTCAGCATCTTATAATATAAAAGAATTCAAAAATTTTGTTGAAAGTATAAGAAAAATTGAAATTATTTTAGGATCTACGAAAAAAATATTTTCAAAAGAGGAAAAGCAGATTAGAAATGTAGCTCGAAAAAGCGTTATAAGCAGAATTGATTTATACAGAAATCAAATAATTAATCTTAAAGATATAACATTTAAGAGACCTGGCACAGGAATATCTCCCTTAGATTATAAAAAAGTTATAAAAAATAAGTTAAAAATAAATTTAGAAAAAGATAAAGTTATTAAAAAAAATATGCTTAAATATTGAATATGAGTTTATCAAAAAAAATAATTGATGTTTTACATTTAACATTAAAAAAAAGTTCAGCCGTTCTTCATGAACCATTCTTCACTAATCTTGAAAATAAAAATTTAATTAATTGTATAAAATCTAGTTACGTCTCCAGCGTCGGAGAATACGTAAATAAATTTGATAAAAGTATAAAAAAATATACTAATTCAAAAAATGCAATTTCAGTTATTAACGGCACAGCAGCATTACATCTAGCGTTAAAATTATTAAATGTATCAAAAGATGACGAAGTTATATTGCCGACGATAACTTTTGTAGCTACTGCAAATGCAATTTCATATTTAGGAGCTATACCACATTTTGTAGATAGCGAACTTGATACATTTGGAATAGACGTTACTAAACTAGAAAAATATCTTTTTAAAAATTTTAAGGTTAGTAACGGTGTTTGTTTTAATAATAATACCAAAAGAAAAGTCAAAGCCATTATAGCCGTTCATGTTTTTGGCAATCCAATGAATATTAAAGATTTATTGAAGATTGCAGACAAATATAAGCTAAAGGTTATCGAAGATGCGGCTGAGGCCTTAGGTTCCTATTATAAAAATATTCATCTTGGAAATTTTGGAGATATAGGAATCTTAAGTTTTAATGGAAATAAAATTATAACAACTGGTGGAGGGGGGGCTTTATTAATAAAATCAAATAAAATCGCCAAAATAGCTAAACATTTATCAAATGTCGCAAAAAAAAATCATAGATGGGAATATTTTCATGATCAAGTTGGCTTTAATTATAGAATGCCAAACATAAATGCGGCATTAGGATGTGCGCAAATTTCTAATATTAATAAACTTATTAAAGCTAAAAAAAAACTACATTTCCAATATAGAAAAAATTTTAGCAAGATAAAAGAGGTAAAATTTGTGACTGTTAACCCTTTAAGTAAAAAAAATAATTATTGGTTAAATACAATTTTTATAAATAACTCAAGTTTTTTAAAGAGAAATAAATTGTTAAAAGAGCTTCATATTAGAGGATATTATTGTAGACCTGTATGGGTGCCACTTCATAAATTGCCGATGTATAAAAAATGTCCGAAAGACAAACTTAATAATGCAGAAATTATTGAAAAAAGTATTATTAATATACCAAGCAGTTCTCACTTTTGTTATTAATTTAATTAATGAAAAATATTTTAGTATTTTCTGCTGGAAGATCAGACTTTGATAGATATTTACCTTTTATTGATGCATTAAAGAATACTAATAAAGTAAAAATAAAAATATACGCATCAAAAGCTCATTTAATTAATAAATTTGGGAATACAAATAAATATATTAAAAAAAAAGGTTTTGATATTATTAATAATTTAAATTTTAAGAATCAAAATTTTTATGATCAACCATTATTTATTTCCCGAACACTGGGAGAAGAAATTAAATTATTTTCAAAATATATAAAATCTTTTAAGCCAGATTTAATATTTGCTATGGGAGACAGATATGAGATGCTAGCAGCTCCATGTGCTGCCATACCGTTTAATCTTCCTGTATTTCATTTTTATGGCGGCGCTATAACAGAAGGAGCAACAGATGAACTTGTTAGACATGCTATAACCAAAATGTGTCATTATCACTTTGTTGCTCTAGATATTTATAAAAAAAGATTAATTCAGATGGGAGAGGAAAGTTGGAGAATTAAAGTAACGGGAATACCTAATATTAAAAATTTAAAAAAGAAAATATTTTCAGTTAAAAAATTTTCTAAAATTATAGGATTTGATTTATCAAAAAAAACAATTTTATGCACATTTCATTCTTCAACATTAGAACTCGATTCCCTCAAGCAGCAATTAAATATACTTTGTAATTCTATTCATAAATCCGGACTTCAGTGTGTTTTTACTTATCCAAATGCTGATAGAGGTCATGATTTTATCGTTAAGAAAATTAAGAAATTTATTAAAAATAATAAAAAATATATTTTTATAAAATATTGCACTACAGAGGAATATTCTAACCTTATGAAGCATTGTTGTTTAATGCTAGGAAATTCTTCAAGCGGTATAGTTGAAGCCGCTTCTTTTAATTTACCTGTAATTAATCTTGGAACTAGACAAGACGGCAAGATTAAACCTAAAAATGTGTTTGATGTGGGTTATAAAAGGAATAAGTTACTTAAACTTATTCTTTCTTTGAGAAAGAAAAAAATAGCCAATCCTTACGAGAAAACTTTTTTTATGAAAGAATTTGTTAATATTGTTTTAAACACTAATATTAATGATAAATTGCTAAGAAAAAAATTTATATCTATTTATTAATTATCATTAAATGAAAAAAGAAATTAAAAAATATCTTATTAATCAAAATTGTAATTTAAAAGAGGCAATTAATCTTTTAGAAAAAACTTCAGATAAGTGCTTAATTGTTATCGATTCTAAAAAAAAATTAAAAGGAACAATTACTGATGGTGATGTACGAAGATCAATTTTAAGTGGAATTAGTTTGGATGATAATATTTATAATGTATATAAAAAAAAACCCACAAAGATTTATTTACATCAGTATAGTAAAAATAATAACTATAATAATCTTTTTAATCAGCTAAATAATTTTAGAGTAATTCCAGTTGTAAATAAAAAACAACAAGTTGTAGATTTGCTAAAATGGACTGACACTTTCGATAATAAAAATAAATATCACAATAAGTTTAAAAATATTGATGTGGTTATAATGTCAGGTGGCGAAGGAAAAAGACTTTTGCCATATACAACCATTGTTCCTAAGCCTTTAGTTCCTGTAAATGAAAAAGCTATTGTTGACCATATAATTGACAAATTTAAAAGTTTTGGAATGCAAAACTTTTATTTAACAGTGGGTTATAAAATGAATTTAATAAAAGCATATTTTATGCAAAAAAAAAATAAATTTAAAGTTAATTTTATAAGTGAAAAAAAACCACTAGGAACAGTTGGTTCTCTTGGGTTTTTAAAAAAAAAAATTAAAAAGAGTTTTTTTTTAACAAACTGTGACTCTATAATTACATCAAATTATCAATCAATTTATAAATTTCATGAAGAAAAAAAATTAGATTTAACAATTGTATCTTCAAAAAAAAAACATCATGTCCCTTACGGTACATGCGTATTAGATAGCAAAGGTATGCTAGCATCTATAGAGGAAAAACCTATTTATAAGTTTTTAGTAAACACAGGTTTTTATGTTGTAAATCCAAGAATTCTAAAATTTATTAAAATAAATCAGTATTTAGATATGGACATATTAATTAATTTTTTATTAAAAAAAAAATTTAAAATTGGAGTGTATCCGTTAGACGAAAACAGCTGGCTAGATTTTGGTCAATGGAGTGTTTTTGATAATTCATCCAACGTTTTGCCAAATTAATAATCAAATTTTTGTGTTTAAGAATAAAACTTTTTTAGGTATCATTGTTGCTCGAGAAAACAGCAAAAGGTTAAAAAAAAAAAATATAAAAAATTTATTAGGAAAACCATTAATTTTTCATACTATTAATAACGCAAAAAATACAAATTTTTTAGATAGGCTCGTGATATCCTCGGAGAGCAGGAGCATTTTAAAAATAGCAAAAAAATTTAATTGTGAAATTCCTTTTATTAGGCCAGCTTACCTTTCCACTGATAAAATAGGAGCTCCTGAAGTTGTTTATCATGCTTTAAAAAAAATTAAGAAAAGTTATGATTATGTTGTTTTGTTGCAACCAACCTCTCCTTTAAGAAGTTCCAAGGATATAGACAACGCAATAATTAAAATTGTTAATACAAAAGCAACCTCCTTGTTTTCCGTGTATCATTCTAAAGAAATTGAAAAATTTCCAATAAGACTAGTTAGAAATTTAATTAGAAGAATTAAAAAAAGCTCTAAGAAGAAAAGCAATTATTATTTGAATGGCGCAATTTATATATGTAAAACCAATTTTTTTCTCAAAAAAAAGACCTTTTACCATAATAAATCCATACCTTTTTTTATGCCAAAAAACAGATCGATTGATATTGATACTGCTAAAGAGTTTAATCAAGCAACCACATTTTTGAGGATAAAAAATTGTTAATAATCACAGAGTAAAAAAATTAAATTAAATAATAAATAGATTTTTAGAATTTTAATTGTTAAGAAGAAGAATTAAGATTGGTAAATAGTTTTATACTAAAATAAATTCAATAAGTAATAATTTCTTATTAGATAATTTTTAATGTTGAAGTATTAATATTTAAAATAAATGAAAAAAAAAATTTTTTTATTAGGATTTAATAATAAGCAGATTAAAATTATTAAGAAAAAATTTAAAACTATATTTTTTATTTATAATGAAAATATTTTTTTTAAAGAAATTTATAATTGCGAGGCAGTTATTTCTATTACTAGAAAAAAAATAGATAACTACTTATTTAAAATAGATTTTAAAAAAAAACATAAAATTAAATGGGTTCATTTGCCAGGAGCAGGCATCGATAGATACAGTCTTATTAAAAGTATGAAAAAAACTGTTTTTACTAATGGTAAAATTATTCAAGGCGTAGAGGTGGCTGATCATGCAATGGCTTTACTATTGTCAATTACACGAAATATAAACTTTGTTAATAAATTTGGTAGAAATAAAATTTTTTCTTATAGACCTATAGAGTTGAGAGGAAAAAAAGCTTTGATATTAGGTTATGGCGGCGTAGGCAGATGTGTAGCTGAAAGAGCTTTTGGATTTGGAATTAAATTAAAGGTCGTTAATTATGATTATTCACCTTATTCAAATTTTATAGATAAATTTTATTTAAGCGAAGAGTTAAATAAAGCTGTTAAAGATATAGATATTTTGTTTATAACCTCTCCATTAAAAGAGGACACTGCACGAATTATAAATGAAAATATAATAAAAAAATTAAATAAAAATTCTATAATAATTAATGTTTCAAGAGGAGGAATTTTATGTACCAGAAGTTTAGTTAAATATATTAAAAATAAACATCTAATGGGAGCTGGTTTAGACGTTACAGATCCTGAGCCTCTTAAGAAAAATCATCAACTTAACAAATTAAAAAATGTAATAATTACACCTCATATAGCGGGCATTTCAGACAATTTATCAGATAGAACATTTAAGTTGATATTAAGTAATCTTAGAAGGTTTTCTAAAAATAAAAAGTTAATTAACCAAATAGATATTGATTCAGATTTATAATTTTATAAAGAATATATTGTTTATATGTCGCTAATTGTAAAAAGAAACGTGAAAGAATACAATAGAGTATATTCATTGGGTCAAAATCACAAATATCCAAATTTAAATCTAGTAAGAATTCAAAAAAAATATTTTATAAATAGTTATGGAACGGTATTAGATTTTGGTTGTGGCTCAGGAGAAAATTCAATATTTTTATCAGAATGCGGTTATAAAGTTTTTAGTTTAGATGCCGCAGATCAAGCCTTAAAAGTCGTAAAAAAAAAAAATCAAAGACTTAAAAATAAATTAAAAATTATATTATTTTCTGATTCCAAAAAATTACCATTTAAAAATAATTTCTTTGATTATATTGTTTGTTTAAGCGTAATATCTTTATTAGGATCCAAAAAAAATATACAAAAATTAATAAAAGAATTTAGAAGAGTTCTAAAACCAGGCGGAAAATTAGTAATAGATATTAATGCACCAAAGGGAGATTTTATCAAAGGGGCTAATGTTAAAAAAAAGAGTTACACATACTACTCATTAAAAAATAAAAAAAATAAAAATTTAATCAAAATATATAATTGCAAGTCAAAAAAAGATTTTTTAAATTTTTTTAAAGGATTTCAAGTAGATGATATTGGAGAAATATTTTTTAGATATTTAGATTTTAATGATCACGAATTTTTAGCTTTGATGAAAAAAGATTCTTAATAGTATGTTACAAAAAAAAAATGACAGAATTTTAATTGTTGGCGGGGCTGGTTATATAGGCTCAGTATTAATTAAATACTTGTTGAAGAAAAATCATAAAATAAACGTCTTAGATAATTTGCTTTATAGGAATTATTTTTCTATTAAGTTGCATCAAAAAAATAAGAATTTTAAATTTATTAAAGGAAATTTTAATAATTTAATTAAATTTAAAAAATCATTAAAAAATGTATCGTGCGTTATATTTCTTGCAGGTTTGGTAGGAGACCCTATTTCAAAAAAATATCCAAAAAAATCAAGGTTAATTAATTATTATTATATTAAAAAATATTTTCAAAGATTGAATAAATTTAAGATAAATAAATTAATCTTTATCTCATCTTGTTCTAACTATGGTTTATTAACTTCAAATAAATTAGCTAAAGAAAGCTCAAAATTAAAACCATTGTCATATTACGCAAAAGATAAAGTAAGAGTAGAAAATTTTTTAATAAATAATAGAAAAAAATTTAATTTTTCAACAGTCATACTAAGATTTGCCACTGCCTTTGGAAATTCTCCAAGAATGAGATTCGATTTAACAATTAATGAATTTGTAAGAGAGTTGTATTTTAAAAAAATTTTAAGTGTTTATGATCCTTTAACTTGGAGGCCATACTGTCATGTCAAAGATTTTTCTATGATTATTAAAAAAATTATAGACAAAAACTTTAACTCTAAATTACTTTCAATTTATAATTGTGGTAATAGTAAGAATAATTTTACTAAAAAAAATATTGTAGATAAAATCTTGAAATATTTACCAAAAAGTCAAATTAATTATATTAATTCTCCAGGAAAAGATAAAAGAAATTATAAAGTTGATTTTAGTAAACTAGAAAAAGAGCTGAAAGTTAAAACTGAATATACAGTTGATGATGGAATTAAAGAAATTATTTTAGCATTAAAAAAAAATAAATATAATAAAAAAAAAAATTTATATGGTAATTTCAAGATTTTTAATAATAATTAGAAACAATGAGTCTTATTTGGGATACAACAGATCACTACTCTAATTATCCCGAGGAAATCAAAAAACAATACAGAAAAAATTATATAAAGCATTTAAATAATTTTACTTATTGGATAGATGATATTTCAAAATATAATGAATTTAATTTGAGTTGGTGGTTATCAACAGTAGCTAGTAGAGATGAAAGAGAAAGTAATCTTTATCATTATCTTTGCATATATTTTACCTTAAAAAATAAAAAAAAAAACTTCAATTTACATTCAATTATTATTAATTCGACCGCTTTAAAAAGAATTTTAATAAAAGAATATAAAAATATTTTTTTTATTAAAGTAAAAAAAAACAAATTTTATTTGGAGAAATTATTTTTTAAGAATATAATTTTTTATTTTTTTCAATTTATATTTATTAAATTAATTTTTTTCAAAAGAAAGATGAAATCAAATTTAATATTAGTAGGAACATATGTATTAAATAGAAAAAATTATAATTTTTATGGCAATCTTTATAAAAGCAAAAATATATTATTAGTTCCTGTTTTTACCAACATTTCTTTAAAAAATTTTATTTTTTATACTCTTAATTTATATCGAAGTAAAAAAATTTTATTTAAAGAGAATTATTTAAAATTTGCAGATCTTTTTTATTCATTTTTCCACAAGATAAATATAAATTTTTCTGATAAAAAAATATTTTTTTTTAACAAAGTAAATTTTTTTGACATTATTCTTGAAGAAATAAAATCTAATCGTTATTTAAGGTCTGTTTTGCAAGGTTATTTGAATTTTTTTTTTTTTAGAAGAATAAAAAAAGCCAATATAAATGTAATTGAATTAATGAATTCTTTTGAAAATCAGATACCAGACAAAGGATGGAACTTAGGTGCCAATAAATATTATCCGGATGCCTCAAATCTTGGTTATCAATCCGTCTCTTATCATCCTCAATTTCAAAACTTATATCCCACCAATACAGAATATGAGTCAAAAATTCTTCCTAAAAATATTTATTTAAACGGAAATTTTTTCATGAAAGAAAGAAAAAAATTTTGCAAAAAAATCAATTTTTATTTAGCTAAAGATTTTAAGTTTAAAAAAACTTATACAATAAAAAAAGATATTGAAATTCTTATTTTATTATCCGGCATTGAGTCGCATGATATTCAATTATTAAAAATAATTGTAAAAAATTACAATTATTTTAAAAAAAAAAATATTTATGTTTATTTTAAATTTCATCCTATTCTTGACTCCAAAAATATTTTTAAAAATATTAGTAGTTTTAATTTTTTTAAAGAGATTAAAGGAAATGGATCTATTATTATTCAAAGATCAAAAATAGTCATAACATCTAGTTTTACAGCTGGTCTTTATGAAGCTCTTATTAGAAATTGCCTCACTTTATTATATAGTATGCATCCTTTAGATTATAGATTGTACGAAAAATTTAATTACCTAAATAACCTTCTTTTTTTTGAAGATCTTAAAAGTATGGTAAATATTTTAGATATATATATTGATAAAAAAATAATTTTAAGTAATAAGAATAATCTTAAACTTAAAAAACTTAGAGCAGTTTTTTTTAATCATTAAATTTATATTAATTTAAATGCTAATTACTAATTTACACAAACAATTTAAAAAAAAGACAGTTATAATTACCGGACATACGGGCTTTAAAGGGTCATGGTTGACTGCTTGGCTTAATTTATTAGAAGCCAAAGTTATTGGAATCTCAAATGATTATGTATCATCTCCTTCACATTATAAACTACTTAAATTAAAAAAAGTTTATAATAAAAAAATTGATATTAGAAATTTTTATTCAATCAAAAAAATTTTTAAAAAATATCAACCGGATTTTGTTTTCCATCTAGCAGCCCAATCAATAGTTAAAAAATCATATGACCAACCTTTGAATACTTGGTCTACAAATACCATTGGAACTGTGCATGTTCTTGAAGCTTTAAGACAAATAAAAAAAAAATGTATTGCTGTTATAATCACAAGTGACAAGGCTTACGAAAATTTGGAGATTAATAAGGGTTATAATGAAAATGATAGATTGGGAGGAAAGGATCCCTATAGTGCATCAAAAGCTTCAGCTGACATTGCAATAAAGTCTTACGTTGACTCTTTTTTTAGTGGTAAAAAAAATAAGGTTTTTATTGCAACTGCTAGAGCGGGCAATGTTATAGGAGGAGGAGACTGGTCTCTTAACAGATTAATTCCAGACTGCATTAAGTCTTGGTCAAAAAAAATTAAAGTTATAATTAGAAACCCCAATTCAACGAGACCATGGCAGCACGTTTTGGAGGTAGTTTATGGTTATATTTTATTAGCAATAAATCTTCACAAAAATAAAACCTTACATGGCGAAGCATTTAATTTTGGACCTCAAAATTATCAAAATTATAGAGTTATTGCTCTAGTTAAATTAATGAGAAATAACTGGAAAAATGTTTTTTGGAAAGTATTAAAAAGTAAAAGAAACAATTATAAAGAATCGAGCCTTTTGAAATTGAACAGTAAAAAAGCAAATATTAAATTAAAGTGGAAATCAGTATTAAAATTTAGAGAAACTGTATTTTTAGTTTCAGATTGGTATAAAAATTTTTATAGAGACCCAAAAAAAATTCAAGAGTTAACTATTAATCAGATAAAAGAATACCAAAAAATTATAAATTCAAGGTATTAAATATGAAAGTTGTAATCTTGGCTGGAGGATTAGGGACGCGAATTTCCGAATATACAAAATCTATTCCAAAGCCAATGATTAAAATAAAAGGAATACCAATTCTAGTTCATATAATGAAACACTATGCAAAATTTGGACTTAAAGATTTTTATATCGCTCTTGGTTATAAAGGAAATGTCATTAAAAATTATTTTAAAAAAAAAAAATTTGGTTGGAATATTAATTTAATTAATACTGGAAAAAACACTATGACTGGAGGAAGATTAAGAAGATTAAAAAAATATCTTACAGGTCAAAGTTTTTTTTTAACTTATGGTGATGGCATATCAGACATTAATATAATAAAATTATTAAAATTTCATAAAAAAAATAAAAAATTAGTAACTTTAACAGCGGTAAGACCTCCCGCAAGATTTGGGGCCCTTAAATTAAAAGGTAATATCGTAAGTTATTTTAAAGAAAAATCTAGAATGGACGAAGGATGGATTAATGGCGGCTTTTTTGTAATTTCTGACAAGTTTTTAAACTTTATAAAAAATGATAAAACGTACCTAGAGAGAGAGCCCCTAGAAAAAGTTACTAAAGCTAATCAACTATCAGCTTATCGCCACAATGGCTTTTGGGAATGTATAGATAATACGAGAGATTTAATTTCAATTAAAAAAAAAGTAAAAAATAGAGAAATTAAACTTTGAAAAAAAAAATATTAATTTTAGGAGGAACAGGTTTTATTGGTTATCATTTAGCGAAAGAGTCTTTGAAAAGAGGTTTTAACGTTACCTCTGTATCAAAAAATAATCATATAAAAAAAAGATACTTAAAAAATGTGAATTATGTAATAGCGGATATATCAAAAAAAAATTCATTAAAAAAAAATTTAAAAAAAAATTTCGAATATATAGTTAATTTGGCAGGATATGTTGATCACACTAATAAAAAAAAAACATACCTAAGTCATTACGTTGGTTGCAAAAATATTACAAATTTTCTCTCAAAAAAAAAGATAAAAGCGTTCGTTCAAATAGGAAGTAGTATGGAGTATGGATTTGCTAAATCCCCTCATAAGGAAAATTTTAAATGTAAGCCGTTATCTATTTATGGAAAAGCTAAATTTTATGCTACTAAATTTTTACTAAATTTATATAGAAAAAAAAAGTTCCCAGTTACAATTTTAAGACTTTACCAAATATATGGACCGAAACAGGATTTGAACCGATTTATACCAATAGTAATTAATGCATGCAAATATAACCTTGATTTTCCATGCTCACATGGAAGACAGTATAGAGATTTTTTGTATATTGATGATTTAATTAAGGCTATTTTTTTAATTTTAAAAAGTTCTAAAGCAAGAGGAGAGATTATAAATATTGGCCATGGAATTCCTTTAAAGATAAAAGATATTATTAATAAAATTGCTAATTACTATAAATCAGGCAATCCCCAATTTAATAAAGTTAAATTAAGAAAAGAAGAAAGAAAAAAAACTTATCCAAATTTAAATAAGGCAAAAAAAATTATTAAATGGGATGCAAAGATCCCTTTTTCAAAAGGATTAGCAAAAACTATTAAATATTATAATGGTAACTAATTCTAAATCTTTCCCTTTAGTAAGCATTGTCATGAATTGTTACAACGGAGAAAATTATATTGAGGATGCAGTAAAAAGTATTTTATCACAAACTTATACAAATTTTGAAGTAATTTTTTGGGATAATCAATCAAAAGATCAAAGCGCATATATTTATAAAGGGTTTAAAGATAAAAGATTAAAATATTATTATGCAAAAAAACATTCATCATTGTATGAAGCAAGAAATTTAGCTATTAAAAAATCAAAAGGAAAATTTATTGCTTTTTTAGATGCAGATGACTTATGGACCGAAGATAAGTTGAGTTTGCAAGTTAAAAAGTTTAGAGATAAAAAAATTGGATTGGTTTATTCTAATTATTATATTTTAAATCAATTTACTGGTTTTAAAAAACTATTTTATAAAAAAAAATTACCTAGCGGTTTAATTTTTAGAGAATTATTAAAAGAATATTTTCTTGGAATTTGTACAGTAATTATAAAAAAAGATATTTTTGAAAAAAACAAAAAGTGGTTTAATACAAAATATAATATTATTGGCGACTTTGATTTCTTTACAAGAATTAGCAAGAAAATTCACTTTGCTAGCATTAATTTACCATTATCAATTTATAGAATTCATAACGATAGCTTGTCTAGTAAAAATTATGAAATGCACATAAATGAATTGAATTTGTGGATTAAAAATCAAAAAACTTTTGATAATAATTACTTATCTTTTATAAAAGAAAAAATTATTTATATGGAAATATTTTTAAGTATATTAAAAGAAAAAAAATATATTTCCCAAACAAAAAGAATCTTAAAAATAAAATCTTCAAAAAAAAAAATTAAATTATTTATTTTTTTATTATTACCAAATTTAATTTTAAAAAAATTAAAAAAGATTTTTTGATGGAAGAATTATATATAATTGTAAACGAAAAAATCTTTAGGAAAGAAAAATATTTTTTTTGTGAAAATAAAGATATTCAATCTATAATTAATTATTTTGCTTCAAGATATCATATATTTATTATTTCACAGTCGAGTTCATTTATTAAACCTTTTAAATTAAAAAAGGTATATAAAGTGTTAAATTTTAATTGTAGAAAATTCTTTAGTTTTTTATTTTTTTTTTT
>Ga0129333_10004333_pt1 | contig 13276 bp, 21 predicted proteins | sample CPB6_08_DNA_FD_94474 | JGI IMG/M metagenome (GOLD analysis project Ga0129333, IMG submission 94474) | Freshwater to marine salinity gradient microbial communities from Chesapeake Bay, USA - CPBay_Sum_0.6_0.8_DNA | ecosystem: Environmental > Aquatic > Marine > Coastal | place: USA: Chesapeake... | reverse complement strand
CATCGCCAAATCGGGATCCTCGTAATTTCCACTAAGTAGTTCGTAAACATCTAAACCAACAACAACCGCCCATATGACAAATTGTGCTGATTTTCCAATACCCGTTGCAATTAGAATTGCATCCAATAAAATACCTATTGGACTATAAAGTGCTGATCTAATACTTCTAGCAACATACAACACGCCTTTACCGATGATTTCAAAAGCCTTTCTCCACTCACCATCTTTTATGTTTGTATATAATTTTTTAAGACCTTCGATTGATGTATTTGCAAAATCTTTTACACCTTGTACCGCACTTTTAGCTGTATCTTTTGTCCAGTTCCACGCATCTTTAAAAACATTTTCATTTAAAAATTCTTTCACAAATGGTTTTAGAGCAACCATATTCTGATTTGATTCGGTTATTAAAAATGAGTTTATAGTTTCTAAAACTGATTCTTTTATTTCTTGAGGAATATTTGTTGCAACCTCAAATGAATGTTTTAAGAAGAACTTGAAATGATCGAAGTTCTCCCATATGTTACCGATTTTTGTTTTGTTTTCAATATCAATTAAGTCATCGAAAAAAATACAATATTTTTCGTCTGGTGATAACCACTCCGCTATCACCACAGATTCGGGTACTTGAGGTCTACCATATAGACCTAAGATTCTATTTCTTTCCGATTCTGTCACAATGTTTCTACTTTGTACTACCATAATATGTATAAATACTTTATTTTAATGGGTTTGACTTTCCTCTTTTTAATACTGAACCAACAATGTCGGCCCATTTAGTTACACCTATTTGATTTGCTGGTCCTCTTGTGACACCGCTTTCCCATTTTCCAACTTGTGGGTATCCTTGTCCACCACCCTGTTGTGATGATGTACCTGCAGATGGTTCAGGATTGGTCGATGCCGCCTCTTGTTCACTAACTTCTTGATTTTCAGTGATATTTTTCAAAATTGTATTGAACTGTTTCTCAGAAACCTCTATTTTCATAATATATAAATATTCGAAAAAATTTTTGAAATTAGTTGTGATATCCAAAAAAATAACTATTTTTGTGTTCATTTTAAATTATAAACATGAAAAGGTTAATTTTAATATTCTTTTCCTTCCTATTTTGGGGTTGTGAGAAGTATGAATTGATTACTCCACCCGTGATTACTGGGGGTAAATGGGTTTTTTATGACTACGAAATTGTACCCATTACTACTATATCACCATATCAAATAATTAAAAACGATACTATTTGTATCAATGCGTGGAATAATCAGACATTTGTTAGTGGTGATATTATAATGAAACAAAACTATAATGCAACCTCAAAAGATAGACGTTTTATTGTTGGTGGTACAACTTGGGAATTTGATGGTACAGCTGGTTCACAGTTTTATTATTTACTAACAGAATTTAAGAATTTCGGTGGTTCATTCCAACCAACACATAATCCGTTTGATGTTGAGTTGTTACATAGAGTAAATAAACTAAGTGTTTATAATACCGAAAATGGGTCGATGACATATTATACATATGATTTTAACGAAATAAAATCTAATGGTGTAACACCGTCAAATAAAATGACGTTGTTAAGTGAACCGATTACTACTGACCTATATTTGTCTAATGGAACCAGAGATAAGGCGATAACGGTAAGAATTTTATTAAAATTTATGAGATAATTTATAATCATGAAAACTTTATTATTGTACATCTTTATTGTTGCGTCTTTTATATCTTGTAATAAAGACGATATTCCAACCCCAAGAATCGACTCAACAAATAGTAATGCAAAGACATACCTTAAATCCATCGAGGTCTCAAACCCCATACAAGAAATTGTAATGTCCCAAAAACATAAATTTATTGTTAATGGTAAATTGTCTGATAATACATTAGTAAACATTACTAATGAAACTAAAATAACCTCAAGACAAAAAAAGGTCACTGTGTTATCAGATAATACTATATTAGGGGTGAAATCAGGTATAGACACATTAGAACTATTGAAAGACACCATTAAATCTTTAGTAATTCTTAATGTTAAAAATTATGAATTTTTGGAAGTCAACTCAGAATTGGTAAAAAATAACGGGTCACCTATCCAAGTTCCTATTATAATTTTATCCTATATTCCAACTGAGAACGGCGTTGACTTAGATTTAAAACAAGGACCTGATGGTTACCATAAAATCCATAACAGTACACTCGAAAGTGTAAAAAAGAAGATTCTTAATGAATCAATTATGGCAAAAAAGATTTGGGAAGAGGGTTCTCGATTTAGAAATTTTAATACTAAAAACTCCCCCTTTCAATTAAACGTAATACCGGTTGCATATGTAAACGTTTATGAAATGGACTTCATACAGAATTCCACCAATCGTGAAGTTGATTATAAGAAGTTATTTGACAGAATAGGGTTATCTAATATAATCAATACCAAGAATGTAAAAGAAATATGGTTTAATCATTTCCCATTATATAGTAAGCCGGCTGTTACAAATAATCCAAATCTTTATCCCGACACAAAACTATATTGGGGTTTAGACGAATCGAATATGTCAAGTCCAACAACACCCGACATTTCAAATAGTAGTAGGAAAAATGACCTACCAATTTTAAATCATACCTATGTTGTGTATGCATTTAATCAATCAATGGGAATCAGTAATCATGTTCACTGCAGAGGACATCAATTAGAAGTTCAGTTGAGTTACATTGAAAATAAAGTTATATACCCATCAGCAAATAATATCGAGAATACTATTTTTTGGGGGAAGTTTGTTGGTATGACGAATAAAAGTGGTGGATGGGATTTTAAACCTGGTAGAATAGGTAGAACACATAATCCACCAAATACATATGATAATGAACAATATCAATATTCTAATAACAGAAAAGTACTTTCAGATATTAGAAATTGGTCTCCTGATGGGGGTAGGATGGAGGAAGTTGATCACACACTTTGGAATAACCAAAGATATGATTTTGATTTTATGACGTACCAAGGATTCGGTGCTCAATCATATACATCAGAAGTCAATTGGTTGCTGTTTCTTTTTCAATCAATTCCTGGTAAACAAAACAATATTACCTTCAAATTGAATGGAACAACAAAAAACATTTCAGATTGGTGGGAATTATTTTATAATTGGGATAATTCGATTAAAACAAATAAAAATCTATGGGTTAATTAAACCTTATTCATCATAGATTGATGAGTCCTTTTTTGCAAACATTTTGATGAATTGTCCCGCTTTTGCGTTTGCCTCATCCTCTATTTCACCACCAATATCCGGTGGCCTTACTTCTAATCTACCCTGTTCAAATTGTTTGTGATGTACCAGTTCATGTGCTATACTCCTCATTACATCCACTAATGCACGATTTTTACTACAAACCTTGATTATCTTATTTTCTTTAGTGTAATCGTAATTTGCAGTCGTTTTTAAACCTTCCCTATGATTTTGTACAGAAATCGTAGGAACAGTCTTCAAATCCAATTCCTTTTTTACGAATTTTACAAACTCGTTCAATTTCTCCTTTTTATCGTCGTTTAGAAAACTCATATAAATAAATATTAGAGAATTATTTCTTCGGGTAAATCATTGTCATTTAGGTACTGTGTCAACAATTCTATAAGAAAAGACTCATCGATTTCGATTAAGTCTTCCTCAGATATAATGTCCGGCGAATAGTATTCTATTTCACTAAAATCCAATTCTAAAACTCTATAAAATTTATCCGCATCATTTTTTGTTGAAAATTCAACATATAATCTTCTTGTATCTTCGTTGTAATAGAATTCGTGTATTTTCATTCTTTCACTTAAACATTCATAAGTATATTAGAAAAATCAAAAATCTTTAAAAATATATATAATTTATGTATTTTGAATAATAATTAAAGGTATAATGGATTGGCATTACATAAAAAATTATTGTCCTAAATCGTTTGGGAAATTCGTAAACGAGATGTTCCCTAACTTAGGAATGCCATGCATATCATCATTGACATTTTTTGATACTAAAAAACTTTATAAATTTTTTGACAACAATGGTGTTTTTTTAAACATCGAAATGTATAACCCCAATCAGTGGGTTTTCACAATTTCATTGAACAATGGTTTTGTGTTGGGTAATGGTCAAACATCTAAACAAACCAGAGAAGAAATTGAATTGGATGGGTTTAAAGAATGTTTTAAAATGTTAGAGAAGAAATTAGAGATGGTTTATGAATAATATTTATAATATGGATATGTCTTTCAAATTTTTAATACAAGCAACAAGAGTCCTTCACATAAACAATTATGATGATCAGGAATTGAAAATGGTATTTGATTACATTGTATCTATTGACAATGAGGAATTAAATAGTTATTTTGATACATGTACTATATTGGGTTTCAAAAACGATTTAGAATTATACATGGATATAATATCTTCATTAATTTACATTTATGAAGATATGGAAGAATATGAAAAGTGTTACGTACTAAAAAAGAAGAATGAAGAATGTATTCAAATAATAAACAAAAATAAAAACTAATAATATGTCAGTATTTGGAATGTCTGAAGAAGAAAAAAAGAAAATTCTCGAAAAACACAAAAACGCAACTAAAAATCATTACGTTAAAAAAGATGAAATAAAAAAGGGTTTACAAAAACCCGATACTAAAAAAGATGAAAAAAATAAAACCTCCTAATTGGAGGTTTTTTTATTTAAATGTCTCGTAAGCAAGATATAGGATAACCAAAAACATCCTGAAATTGAGTAAAAAACGATATCTGCTACCCAATATGAACCACTCAAATCCATGATTAACTTGAATAAAGCGTCGTACCCAAATGGCAGAAAGAACATCGCCAACATTAGTGATGTATCTCTGTAGAAAACCAAACGTTTCTCTTTTTCTTTTAAATTTTTTATTTTGTTCACTATCATCACCGTCCATGTGTTTCTTGGTTTAAATGGTTATGTCTTTGACGACCTATTGGTTTCTATAAATATGTTAGAATGGTGGATGATAAAATTTTCTATAGTGATTTAGTAATTCAGTAAACATCTCCATATTTCTATTATACTGGTGAACTATTGAATAAACTTCATTATCCTTATTTCTTACAACCTTATTTCCAAATATATTCACATCTTTAAATCTACATAATTCCCTGTCATTGAAATATACATGTAGATGTGTTGCCAATGGATATTCCTCTCTTATTGCATTTACTTTTATTTTTTGGTCGTGATAGATTAATTTTAAGATGATAGCCTGGTCAACACCATAAATTGATTTTATGTTATCCGGATGTCTGTTATATTCATTAATAACCACATCTGCAAAATTTGAGATGACCTCAGGTGTACCGAATGTAACTCCACAATTTAAAACTTCATATGGGCTTAAAAAGTTAGACACACTTTCACCATAAACCATATTGATGACATTCCTATTCCATTTCTGGTCTCCAATCACGACACCCTCAGATGTTAAAATTAAATTATCTTTAGGTAATGTATTCAGTATCTCAAATGGATTTTTTTGCATGAATATATCTGAAAAATCTAATGATAGAATTCCTTCGTAATGATTCGATAAGGCGAATTCTTTAAATGCTAATAATCTATCAATAAATAAGTTTTCATAAACAGCCTGTCTTTTTATTACCTTAAATCCAAACGCCTCAATTTCTTTAACTAAGTCAACATTTTCTTCTGTTGATGCATCTATAATGTACATATCATAATTGTAAGATGCGAAGTATGAGACACTTTTAATAAAAGGATATATGTAATCTTTTCTTAAATTTTTAATGTAACTCAAAATCACATTTTTATTTTCATGGTTTTTAGGTGATATTTTTAATGATGTCACATTGTGTTTATAAATGTTTTCACCAACTTTTTTTAATGAATGTGTTTTACCAAATTTATTAAAATCAAAAAGTGAATCACGATTTCTGTCGTGCGGTGTGTAAAGTATTTTATGACTATTACTATAATTTACCGCAACGAATTTTCTTTCGTGATTTTGATACCCAACATCAAAAACAACACTATAATTTGGTAATTTGGTTACATCGGTAACTTTATAACCGATTTTCATGAATTTAGCATTCAAGTCATTATCCTCAGCACCCCAACCCCAAAAACCATTTCTATAACCACCTACTTTTAAAAATCCATCCATTCTCATAAGACAACTTCCGTAGTCACCTAAATTGTGAAAAATTTCGTTTTCTTCAGGATAAACCCATTCACCACTTATTGGATAAACATCAACATGATGAATATAAAGATATTTGTAATTTGCCTTCTTCTTAAAATTAATTAACGAATTACAAGTTAATCCGGCATTCCAATCCCCAACGTCATCCAACTCAGCAATTAGAATGTCGTATGTGATGTTTCTTTCGTTGAAATATTTCGGTGTTTTCTCTAAAAAACTTTTTAAATGTTCTTCTCTATTTCTATAAGGTACGACAATCAATAAGTCCTTGTCTTTTGGTTTTTCAAATAATTTATCTTTAAATGAAATGTTATTAAGTATTTCATATTCTTCCAATGTCCTTTGGTTACCAAGTTTATATCTTCCATCATACCCTTCACCAAATAACTTTTTTTCTGCATAGGTATTTGAATAATTTTCCCTATGCATTGAATCGGGGTTTTCTTTATAATGAGTCATGACACCGGTAGTATTGTACTTATGCCAAATTAAACACTCTGGTAAACCGAAAAAATCCCAACCGTATGTGAACCCTCTATATGTTTGGTCACTTTCTTCATAGTTCCAAAATAGGTTAGGGTCATACGGTACTTCTTTAACGTATTCAATAGGTGCAAATAAGAATCCCGCCGCTGTAGTCGTTCCGGGTATTGGTTTATTATCTCCATTATGTAAATTACAGAGATCTTTATTCATACCAACACCTAAAGATGAACAAGCTTTTCTATTTAAACCCCTAATTTCATTTTTTATAATGTTATTTAGTTTTTTTCCATCTTCTACATTGTAAGCCGCAGGGTAGAAAGTCAGTACAGGTTTCAAACTATTACATTCATTTAAATAATATTTAAATTTTTCGTCCCAATCCTTACCAAACCTCATATGAGAATCTATCTGTAAATAATATTTCTCATTTTCAATAAATGATTGAATTTTATGTCTAACCCAACACACACCCTTAGTGTGTCTATAATCCATATTATAAATTTCAATCTTCTTATCCTCGAAAAAAAGTTTATAATCGTTAGAAATCTCGTAGTCCGTTTGATTGAAGACTACACATCTTATTTCACTTGGATTTTTTGCGTTTTCATATAAATCCATTAAGGTTGGTACTAACTCGCTGTCTTTATAAGAGGCGATGCTTACAAATATTTCGTAATTTTTCACAGTTTTCTTTTTATGTATAATATAATAAATAATAAGAAAATGATGTAGTGACAATATTTTTTTTTCTCATTTTTTTTATCTATATTTTTAAAAAACGTCAAAATATCTATGTCAAAAGTTTATCAACCAATAGTAATCGAAGAAAGCGAAAATCTTTTAATGGGTCTTATAGAAGCAAAATTTTTTGAAGACTACGACATTGAGGATTACACATTCGCTAAACAATATATTTTAGATGTGATGAATGAAAAGTACATATTGGGGCTTTTGGATGGTGAAGAAGAAGAACTTTTCACCGAGGATGAGTTTACCAAAATGTTACAGGAAATTGTTGCTGGTACTGTATTGTATGAATTAAAGGAACAAGGTTATTTGAATTCATATGAGGATGAAAATACCGAAGAAACTTTCTTTTTAACTGAAAAGGGTAAGAAACATTTGGAAAAAGAAAAAAAGAAAGAGGATTAATCAAGGTTGAATATATCCTTGAATTTTTTTCCTGAATTTTTGTAAGATTTTTGTGTTTCGTCTTTAGGATTATCAGTATACTGCCAATTCCAACACAAATCGTCCTTTACATCAAATCCAAAGAAGGATAAAACTTGTTTTTGGACATCTAATACCTCTTTACCTCTCCAATTTTGACCAATTGCAATGAGACCACAAGAAACATCTTTCAAGATGTTGGATTCACCTAATGTTGAGTGTCTATTTTCCAACCATGTTAATCTTTCTATTAAATTTTGATATTGGGCGTTCATCTGACCCCATCTAACTGACCCAAAAAACAATACCACATCTGATTCAAAGAGTTCTTTCGTAATTTTCCATAGTTCATCGTCAGGATTGTTAATACTCCTCCAACATCTATGGTCACCAGTTGGGTTTTTGTCTTTATCCTTTAAAGATGCCTTCTTTACACCACAATCATTACCTTTTTCATGTGAAACATTACCTTCACAGGTGTATATTTTTAGATTTGGGACCTCAATAAGTTTGCACTTTGATTTTCCTAAGTATGATTGGATTGCTTTTGCCAATTTTGTTGATTTTGGCTCTTCGTTTAACTCCTTTACAGCCCAACCACCTCTGTTTGAGGTCGTTAGGAACAACACTTTTTCTTTGGCCTCAAGAAATTTAACACTTTTAACAAGATTTTTATAGCTTGGGTCATCTTTTTTAAGATTTGGATCAATTTCTTCTAAAAGTTTGGTTAGTTCCATTACTTTTTCTTTTCTTCTATCGACTGAGAGAATAAACTTCTCTTATGTAGTTTAATTTTTTCTTTTAATTGTGTGATTAATTTTTGTGCACCAACTAAATTGTTTGAAATACCTGTGATTCTTCCATTAGATATGGTTTTTAAACCACCAGGTATTGAATCCTCCAACTTCCTTAATTCTCTTATAGTTTCATTCAATGAATTTTGTAGTTCCTCTATTTTGAATTGAACTCTGTTAAATTCCTCTCTCCTAACCTTCGAGGTTTCCTCGTTTAAAATCTTGTCTAAAACAGATTTTACCATATTTTCAGAAATTACCTTGTTTTCCATACTAATATAAATACTTTTTTTATTGATAATTTTTTAATGTAGACTATTTTTCTTATATTTTATCATGTAAAGAATAAAATATGAGTGACATCTTTGAACAACTATTTGATTTTGATGATATTTTGATTGAACCGGCTGTTTTCTCAAAAATTAAGTCAAGAAGTGAAATTAACCCAAGAAACAGTTGGAACATGTTACCACTTATGACCGCACCAATGGATACGGTTGTAAATCAAAATAACTTTCATTTGTTTAAAAATGAAGGGATTTTACCGGTTCTTCCGAGAATTCAAAATCCTGATAATGATTGGGTGGACACCAATATATTTTTATCATATAGTCTACAAGATTTCGAAAAAATTTTCCTAAGTAATAAAGTCTACGTGGGGGATGGTGATAGGATTATGGCACTAATAGATGTGGCTAATGGTCATATGGAATCTTTGTATGATTTGACAAAAGAAGCGAAAAAAAGATATGGATATTCCATGTGTCTTATGGTTGGGAATGTTGCAAACCCAAAAACATTCCAAGAATATTGTGAGATTGGGGTGGATTTAGTTAGAATTGGTATCGGGAATGGAAATGGTTGTCTAACAACAGTCCAAACCGGTGTTGGGTATCCAATGGCATCACTTATAGATGAATGTCATAACATAAAAAAATACAGTGAATTTAGAACCGATATTGTCGCAGACGGAGGATTTAAAAAGTATTCAGATATCATAAAAGGTTTGGCTTTAGGTGCGGACTATATTATGTTAGGATCAATTTTAAATAAATGTTTGGAAAGTGCGGGTGAAACCACAAAAGAAAATGGTGAAATAATAAACCAATACAATAACGAATCAAAAGAAATGTTCCACGCGGAACTACCACTTTATAAGACATTTAGAGGGATGAGTACAAAAGAGGTGCAGAAATCTTGGGGTAAAGAAGATTTAACCACATCAGAGGGTGTTGTTCGTAGACACACGGTAGAATATACTTTAAGTGGGTGGGTTAAAAATTTTGAGGATTACTTGAAGTCTGCGATGAGTTATACGGGAAAAAAAGAACTCCACCGGTATATTGGTGGAGTCAATTATAATATGATTACACAAAACTCTTTTAGGAGATTTGATAAGTAAGTTATTCTAAACCAAAATCCTCAACTTCCTTATCTGTTAATTCACCATCTCTTTTCATACCCTCTTTAATGTATGTTCTAATTAACTTAGAAACATCCATTTTTTTGTGTACCGCAACCTTTTCAATTTCCTTGTAATATGCAGGAACAACTCTAAATGTTAACATCTTAATCAGTTGTTTGTGTTTAGGTTTGTCTGATTCGAATTTTTCGTCTATGTTAATGTTATTATCCATCTTTAATTTTTATATATAAATATTTGGTTTACCCAAATAAATTGGGTATATTATAATATAAATATTAAACTTATGTCAGAAGAGAAACAAAAAACCCCAATTAAACAATGTGAGGAGATGTATCCGGAAACAACGGCAGAATTCAAAAAAATCTTAAATGAAATGTATGAAACTTTTTGTAGGAAACAATTGAATTATGGCCCCGATAATATTTCTGTTGGAACTAAACTCTCCACACCAGAAGAAATTAAACTATCACAAACAGGTCTTTGGTTTAGAATGAATGATAAAATACAAAGATTAAAACAATTAGTTCTACTAAGTCGTCAAGATACCGTGGGTGAGAGTGTAGAAGACACATATCAAGATTTATCGGTATATAACGTAATTGCGATGATTGTGATTAGAGGAAAGTGGGCCAAATAGTATATATCAATATACATATATACGATATTTTAGGGGGAGTAATACTCCCCTTTTTCTTGGTTATTTCGATTTAAAAAGTATTTATAAAAAAAACGAAAAATGAAAATTGACATAAATCATCCGACATTCACAAACTTTATTGATAACGTAATCAATAATATCACAACTAATGTTTATGTTGATAGGTACTTTGGTTCAACTAACGAACAAAAAATGGCTGAACAACTAAAAGTAATAAAAATCATGAACAACTCACTTAGAAGTAATATCAAGTTAAATGAAAATGAATATAAAAGTTTTATTGGTGTGTTATGGAAAAAAAGTGAGGAGGTTGAAAAATATGAACTTTCAGCAATATTCAAAGATTTATTAGAGAATTTTGATGGTATGTATGAAGTGGTTAAACCAACTAAAAAAGTAAGTAGAAGAATAACTACCAAAAATAAAAATGAATAGAAAATTCATTGATACTCAAACCAAAAAAAAATTAACCAGATTAACAGTAAAATGGTGTAGGGACTTTTTTGGTGTCAATGAAAGGAAAAAAACAAAATTAAAAATATCGTTTAGTACTAAACCCAGAACAATTAAAAAATGCATTGTATTTGGTAATTACTGTTTTTGGAGAAATACCATGACAATTTATTTACCACATTGTAACACAATCGATAGTGTTGTATCCACTACAATACATGAATATACTCATTATCTGCAATCGAGACTTAGATATCAAGATTACCAAAAAGATTACTATTACTCAACCAACCCTTACGAAAGGGAGGCTAAAAGAAATGAGGAAAAATATACAAATCTTTGTATTAAAGACATTAAGAATTTACTATAACCGCATCACTAATTTCTCTTAGAAATAACAGTTTAGAGTCGTCACTATTTCTATCTTTTACAACAAGATCACATAACCAATAATCTCTCAAATCTGTGATGTGTTCCGACTTAACTTGAGTTTGTTTTACTTTTCTATAAACCCAATACAACTTGTCTTGGTAATTAACTAATTCTTTATTTAGACTCATAAATTACTTGTGGTCGTTTGGTTCACACAACATTTCTAGTTGTTCCCATTTAAATTTAGGTTTTTCGTTTAAAAAGACAAAACATCTCCATTTATTCTGTTTCTCAAAATAAATGTGTTTTTGTAGGTGTGAGGGAATCGCTGCACCGGTTTGTACCTTTTTAACGGGGGTGTCAAAAAATAACTTTATAAGAACTGTTATATTCTCTTGGTCGTCCCATTTTCTAATCTGTTCTTCTAATAATCTCCATTCTCCTCTGTTTAGATATTGATCCTGCATTATACAATTTAGATATGAAAATGTTTGTTTTAAATTTTCCATATTATCTGAAAAAGTTGCAGCCGGTGCACCATGACCTTTATCATAAATGTTTTTAGCATAATCATCCGCGTCAGACGTTTTAATATTCTTTTCAGTATAAAAGTCCATTGTACCCCTATTAACGTTTGTGGGACGATTTGTTGACCTATATTTAATCCACAATGGTTGTTCTAACTTTTGTGAATAAAGAACCTCAAATACTTGATTTTTAACTCTAACGGTGTCTTGTGAATAACCAGTAACCCACACCAAAAGCATTACTGATAATAAATAAAATTTTTTCATATATTAATCTGTGTTATATACTTAAATATGTCCACAGCAGTATTAGTCCCAACAGAAAATTCATGGAAAGGTATAGAATTAATAAGTAATGTTTCTTTAATATCTCTATCGATTTCCTGAGCCTCTTGTAAATTCTGTAATCTACCATTTGGGTCATATGTTTCATCATTTCTTGTAAGTAGTATGTTAATATTGTCATATTGTTTAAATAGATTCCATAAAAAATTACTTAAACCACTCATACCATAAATAGATGCTGGATAATCATTACCATATCTTTGTTCATAGAAGCAACCTAAAACTATTGGTGAATCGACAATGATATATTCCACCTTACCATATAATCTACTTATATTTCTATGTTGATTTGCTGTTATAAAAAACTGATCTTTAAGCTGACTCACATTACCTTCCCATGCAACTTCTTTAGGAAATTCATATGTGTATTCAACATTCATATGATGTTTTTTCATCTCGGTAAATAACCCCGATGCTTGTGTTGATTTTCCTATTCCAGGTCCACCAAAAAAATTAATAATTTTACTTTCCATTATGTGTTAATATACACAAAAAAGGGGAGTTTTTCAACTCCCCCTGTATATTAATTTCCTTTTGTTGGAAACCTCGTCCAACCATTTACCCATATTGGTTTATCTAATTCGGGTATCACCACATCTATTTCCTTATTACCTTTACCCAAAGCTAAAGTTTTAAGTTGGTCATTTGTTAAAATTGTAGTTGCTCTACTAATGAAATTCAATGTAGGGTTAAATGTCCCTACTGAATTATTTTCAAATACCGAAACCCCATCTTTTACGAATTGTGCAGTTTCATTACTTTCCAAACTCAATCCACCTTTCATCCATCCCCAAATTACACTATTTTTCATTGTGAATTGAGTT
>Ga0129333_10004332_pt1 | contig 13277 bp, 21 predicted proteins | sample CPB6_08_DNA_FD_94474 | JGI IMG/M metagenome (GOLD analysis project Ga0129333, IMG submission 94474) | Freshwater to marine salinity gradient microbial communities from Chesapeake Bay, USA - CPBay_Sum_0.6_0.8_DNA | ecosystem: Environmental > Aquatic > Marine > Coastal | place: USA: Chesapeake... | reverse complement strand
TAATGATAGTTTTTCTGCTTGTGTCTTTTTCATTTGGCCGATCCCTTTAACATTTACCATTTCTTCTTCATTATCAATACTAATTGCACTACCCATACCACCAGGACTAATTTTACCACTACCTGCTCCAGGTAAGTCTGCTGTTCTATTTACTCCAAAAGCACTATTTTTACTATCTGTTTTTGTACGAACATTATTTCTACGGTACGGGTCATTTTGCTGTCTATATGCCATACCACTTTGATTTAAATAACTTTCGTACATCAACGAGTACTCTTTATTCATACATTTATTTATAAAAAAAGCCGAGCAAACTAGCTCGGCTTTTCATAATGAAGCTTCTTTACTTCTTACTTAACCCATGTAAGATTGAACAAATCTACTAAGATCTGCTTGACACACGAATCTCACTACACCGTCAGCACCGTAAATTGGCGAATTAATGCAGAACACTTGAGTTGATGAACTTACACTCGGTACATCTGATGTTACACCACCATTACCAACAGTAATAGGTATAATTGTGCCAGCTGATGTTGCAGATAATGCTGTAGAACTTAAAGTCCAAACAACTGCACACACTTGAATACCAGAGGCACACTCTTGACCAGTTGCTGATAATCTATAGCCGATAGCGTTGTATTCACCTGGACTTAAATGTAATTTAAACGGAAATACGTTAGGAGAGGTAGTAGCAGCTTCAAATGAAAATATACTATTTTGATTTGTTACAAAAACTACACCGCCGTTAATAGTTGTTGAATAAATTTCAGCACCTAGTAACATAGCAGTAACTGCTTCATTTAATGTTTGATTAAGTCTAATTTGCGGGAATGTGGAATCTGTATTAGCTGCTATAGTTGATAGAGCAGGTAAGTTTCCACGGTTAGTTAAAGTATTAGCACCGGATCCGGTTTGGTTTTCGATTGTAATTTGTCTTGAGAAGCCCATATAGTATTATTTATATTGCCCTTACCATTTATTTAACGGACATGTAGCAGCTATAAATAAAACTTTAGATTTCATAAAACACCCGCATTTATTACATCTACTCTTTTCTTTATCATACATTTCGCATGTATCACATACAGATAAACGCCTATCACTCTCTTCTTTAGAAGCAGTAATACTACCTGTACGAACTACATGAACTGCTACATCTTTTGCTGTACTTACTAAATTAGAGGCTTGTTGTATTATATCAGGTGATTTATTATCCATACATTGCAGGCCATTCTAAGTACTTTAAATGCTTTGGAGGAGGCTTATTTTTACTTAAAAATGGTACCCATTCAAATATAGCTTCATTTTCTACTTTATCAACCCACACACCTATTTGATTAGGTCTAATTTGACTTTTATATCTAGATGCAAATTTACCAAGCATGTATCTTTTATCCTGATCATTAATATTTTTATTACCAACTATATTTTGAGTTTGTACACCAATTCCAGGTACCGCAGCAGTTACTCTCCAATAACCTGTTTCTTCAATTAAAAATTCTTTAAAGGTTTTCATCTGTACCATCTATACCTATTTTATGAGCATTTTGTTTAATTTCACTTTCTATTCCAGATTCTAACTTAGGAGTTGTTGTTATTTCTCTACCATAAGATAAATCATTTAGCATTTTAGCGTACTTTGCTCTAGTACCGCCAAATGAGTTTTTAGCTAAATCTTCAATATGATAATAAAGTAACCCGTCTCTAGTTAAATCTTCATACTTAATGCCTTGTATAGGTCCATATACTATTTGTTTTCTGTTAGGTCTGTTTGGATAAATTCCAAATGCCATTGGTTCATTATTTCTTGTAACACCGACTACACAAATATCATATATAGCTTGTTGGGCGAATACTTTTACACCTGGACCCACTTCATCCCGATATCCTAAAGTCTTATAATCGTAAGGAGTATAGTTTAAGTAAAAATAAGCTGTTTGAGGATTAAACCCAAATTTAGATTGCAAATACGAGAGACAATATAAATTACCAGGTGAAAAAAGATTATTGTTTTTAGCTAAATTGTAATCAAATTTGTATGCAGGAGCAGCTTTTAAGACAGTATTTCTACCTACCTTTATTGTAGTTGGTTGATTTACTTCATTTTGTATGTTGCGTTGCCATGGTGGTGGTGTATGTGTTCTTATCAATTTAAATGCTTTCATTAACTTTTCACCAGTTAATGAACCAGGAGTAACACCTGTCAAATCTACTTTATACACATCTGTTTTATCGCCTGTAACATTAAATGACGGTGAAAAACCTCTCAAATACATTTCTTTATCTAAAACGTCTAAACCACCTAAAACATCATCATCATCATTATCTTCATGAAGATTCAAATACGTTTGTTTTAATTTACTATCAACCAATAGCATATTAGTTATTTATATTTTAATAAATAATTATATGTACTGGTCTAATTTAAATGTTTATAAAAGTAATGTCCTTTTAGAGGCATATAGTGAAAAATTTATTAAAGAAAGAATAGCGTATTTAAAGAAAACTGGTGGCGGTAATGTTGATGATGTAGTTCTTAGACAGATGGTAAATAGATTTGATGCTCTTAAAATGACAAAAAGAGCAGATTTAGAAAGCTATGTAAAACAAGCTATTACAGAAAAACATCCGTTCTTTTCACCTCAACCAGGTAGAGATAGAGCATCTCAAGAAGAAAACTTAAAAAAAATATTCAACAACCCTTTACAATTAGAATTTTATACATTTAAAAATTTAGAAGGAGTGATAGATAGATTCCCACCTGAAGCAAAAAAAGAACTAAAGAAAGAATTAAAACAAAGAGGTGGAGGACCTCCTATACCGATCGTCTATAAAAATGCCGGTGTAATGGTATTTTTTGCTAGTAATATGAAAGGTTGTCAAATGTTTCAAGCTTGGGCTAGACAACAAAATATACCAAAGATAAAAGAGATGTATGATAAAGGTCTTGTATCACCGAGAGGTACCACCCCTAGTAGTGCTCCTTTAGATAGATACGCTCTCGATTGGTATAATTATTGTATAGGGTACCCTGGTGGTTCACTATATAACAGCTATAGATTTGGCCGTGGTGGTTCAGATGCAAGTATGTATTATGTTTATAATAACGATAAGCCTATAACAGATCCATTTCACTGTTTTGTTGTTCAAGCTAGAAGAGATGGTAAAACATATCTAGTTACAAATGCATTTAATACTGGTGATGTTGTTAGATATTGGGATAACCCTGTGTCAAAAGATACTGAAAAAGGTAGATATGGTAATGCCGAAGATGAAAGAGGTATATTACAAATAGAACCGAAATTAGCTGGTGCTAAAGATATAATGGTATTTCATGAGTTTTCAGAAGATGAACAATTAGAAATAACCTTAAGAGATGCAAATGCAGCTAATTTTGATAATTTAACATCTATGAGAGCTAAACAGGTGTATATAGAAACGCCTGCTCCATCAACCAGTGGACCTAGAAAAATATATAGAAGAAGCTTTGACAAACTACCTCCAGAGTTACAGCATATGTACGTTAATCAAAGAGCTCCAGGACCTGGTATCAATCCAACCCAATCACTTATTAACATCATTAATCTATTTCAAGATAGCGATATAACACAATATCATACCTTGACTAAACGAGCAAGAGCAGCTTTAGCTGCTGGAGACCCTGATTGGCAGAAACAATTAGTAGCTGAACCTAGTATTGATCAAACTAAAAAAACAACTCAAAAATACTACTCCAATTTAATTATTAGTATATTAGATGAAATGGGTAAAATAAAAAGAGCGGGAAAAGCTTAAAGAACCCAAAGGCTACCTGTAGTTAAGAAACACTTTAATCTGTTTTCATTAAAGATTAGATCTATATCATTCTATTGTATTAGTATTCAGTCTCTTTCCGGGTCTTGTTCTCTTGCAGCTTCTTCTCTTTCTAATCTTCTCCTTTCAAAGTATTCATCTAAATCAAATTGTTTACCAATAAACTTCCATAGCTTCTCTTTATCAGAGCTATAATAAAAGTCATCTGGATGGTAATTACCGTCATGAAAGACATCTCCAAGATCATCTGATGTAATAAACGCAACATAATCATCATAACTTTCAGGTTCAAATTTTATGTCTTTAACCTTACAAACACCAAACCCGTCTTTATAATTAAAATAATAAATCTTTTTATCTAATAGTTTATCAGCCTCATCCATACCTGCTAACACATCTTCATCTTCAGAATCTTCTTCATGATCATGAATCTCTTCAATACCCTGTTCAGCTTCTTCTTGATCATAAATCTCTTTAAGACGCTGTTCAATTTTTTGTTTGTCTATACAATACAAAACCATTGCATTATATGCACCCCGGTAATGATCATATAAAAGTCCTTCTAATAATTCCCCGTTCAAAATTCTTTTACAAAATTCCGATAACTCCATATCTTCTTCACCTATCAAATATTCAATTAACGTAGAAGCCATCCCTTCTTGCACCCCGTCTTCAGCTAATTTAATTAGCTCACCACCTTTAATTTCACCAAACCCGCCATCATCAGTATATAATTGTATATTAGCGTTATAAAAATCAATAAACTTATCAGCCTCTTCCATACCAGCTAACACGTCATCATCATTAGTATCTTCACAGATAGTCTTATAAATACCGGCCACAATATATGTATCTGAATTTAATGGCATTTTACGTCTTAATTAAATTCTTTTAACGGTATGAACTGTTGTAAATGTACTCCCATTTCGTTATACGTTTTTTTACGAACAGCCTTTAAAATCTCATAAAGTTTTAATTGTTCTTGTTGCGTTAAATATACATCACTATTCATTAAAAGTTCAGAAAAATCTTCACCTAAATCCCTATCACTATAAATAATTTCTTCCGGAGGATAGTAATTGTAAGGTAACTCAGTTACAACTGTTTTTCTTTCTGGACCAAATTGACGCATTAAACGCCTATCCCTATCAAATAAAGGTATCATACTATTATTTAAAGGGAATAGTATGTAATTTCTACTATATTATTGGTATATTGGTTTACTCTTATTGGTGGTGTCTTCGCCGCCTTTAACCTTTTCTAACAATATAACCGGTTGCCCATCTAACCCATATCCAGGTATTCTATTATAAAGATACTTAGCTGTATTTTCTGCTTGTCTAAAATCATTAACCACTTTACTATCTAATAATTTATAAACATCATACCACCAGCCCCCTTCTTCATGTCCCCCTAACTCTCTCGTTCTATCGTATAAAGAAACATGCAATGGATAGTTACTCTTATTAGTTGGATCATCCGGACTATCCTCCATTGCATATTTTATATATTGATCTAATTTATCTAATTGAGCTAAAGCATCTGGATACTGTTTTAATATATCATTTACTTTTTGTTTTCTTTGAACATTTACACTTGGGTTATCACCGAATAAATCTAAATCTAAATCACTATTAGCCCAGTATCTAAACCTACTACCAGCATTGTAAACAAAATTAGAAATTTCCCCCATTGTAGTAAGATAATCATAACTATACTGCTCATATTTTATCAACCACGGTACATGCGTTTTAATAAACTCTTTTAGACCTTTCACATACTTATCATTGAACGCTTTTTCTTCTTGATCTGTCACACCATGTATGACACCTAACCATACAACTTTATCAATATCTTTTTTAGCATTTGGGTAGCCTTGGCCTTTAGGCATTCCAGTTTCACCCGGCTCTATACCTTCCGTATCACCAGGTATATCTTCATTATCTTCTAAAATTAAAAGTAAGTCTTTAAAGTTCATTAATCGTATTTAACAAGTTTCATATCGTCTAAATTATCTGAATCACCACCCATAGTACCTAGTAATTTTGCAGCACGTAAAATAACTTTATATCTTCTTTCTTTATCTTTTTTATTTTTATTCTCAGTAATAGATTTTGATAATATTACATATGAAGTATCTTCTATATCTATTATATCACCTCTAGAACCTTTTTTCATAGCTGACACATCACTAACAACATATACAAAAGAACGTACTTCTGGTTTTTTATCAGGTACTGCTATAATAGAAAGAAACATTTCACCGTTAGTTATAATTGTTACCATAACAAGATAATTCAAAGATTCGATATGAATTATATCTCCTTTTTTAAAAGGTATGTTATCTGCCTTCAAATTAGATTTAATTTCATAAAGCTTTTTATAGGCTTCTGATATTAATACATCTTCTTTAATCTGTGGCATAAATTTATTTAATTAGGAACAACCGTAACATCTCTATATGCCTTATAAAACTAAAAACTACATTACATGTGAAGCAATGGCTAGGTGGCATAAAGCTACTGGAGCTAAAGGGTTTCGAAAGCAGCGCACGGATAAAAACAAGAAACGCCTCAAAAAGGTTATTTATTAATAGTACTTTCCCAGTATTTGGCATACCCAACATCTTCTGAGCCCCCGGCGTAATCCGCGCGCGAATAATTAATCGGATCTTCTGATACACCACTTTCCTTATCTTCCACAAAAGGCTCTAACTCCTCTATCAGATCATCTAAATCTAAACTATTAAGATAATCCCAACCATTACCTAATGCATCTTCAAAATCTAACGTACCGCTATCTTCTAAATTCTGAGCATAGTTGTAAACGTATTCATCTGCTGCCTTTTTAAACTTGGATATATAGTTCTGACGTAACCTAGTGTCCGATAACGCAACCTCTACTGGAGCTATATTTGAAACTATCTTAGTTACCGTATTTGGATCAATGGTAGTTAGAGATGCAGCTTTACCGAGAATTGCTAAGAAGTTTCTTCTACTAATAGCTTCTGATATATAGAACTTCTTAAACGTTAGCATTTACAATTATTTATCAACTCATTCATCTGTATCTCTAATACCTTTAGTCCATTCGTATCCGAGAGTTTTAAGCTCTTCAATTTCTTTTTTAGAGTAACCGGTTATATCTACAACCTCACCACCAGGCCCTTCCATATACTGATATCCCATTTTTTCTGGACCTCTATATTCAGGTGCCGGGTAGCGTTCTGGTGCACTTATTTTTGGCATTAAACTTGGACGCATTACTTCACCATCATCTCTAGGTATAGCGACTTTTTTTATCTTTTCCATATCAGGTGTAGGTTTGGTAAATTTCTGCTTCGGCACTTTTTTACCTCCCATTACCGCTATTAAAGTTTGGTTGTATGGTGTATTGTATTTAACTGCTATATCTTTAATGCTCATACCGCTCTTATAGTCAGCTCTCATCTCTTTTCTCAAAGGCATCGCGTTTCTAGCTTCTATAATGAGACTATAGCATTTAGCAATATATGTGTCTTCTTTTATTTGAGGCATAGAATTATTTAATGTGCAAGCTATGCAGGGGCCCCTGGTATATATGGATTTGGGATTTCCCGCGGAAAAAAATTTTTCGGGGCATGGGGGCTCCGAAACCCGGGCTCACTTCTCCTATTGATTAAATTCCGATGATCATGTACCTCACGGAAGGTTCTCTATATGATTACTTTAGTCCGATCTATAAAAGTGTGTGCTTATATACAACACGGCTCTCTCTAGAGATGATTGTTTAATTCTATAATACAATAACTGTTGCCTAAAAAGGAACTTTATTATAATAATAAATGCTACCCCTGTTGCGATTTATAATGAAGGGATTTTTATTTAGGGCTCACATCTCCAACAATACTTTATTAAATGCTTTTATAGAACAATTCTTTTTTAAGAATGATTATATCGTACAATTATATTTTAAAAATGATTTCTCTCTCTATTGCTTTTAGACGTCCGGGCTTTATATATATTTGCAACAGTAGGCTCTGAATGAGGGGCTTTGATATTCAATGCATTGATATTAAATGATTGGATATCTATGAACAATAAAAAGGGCTACCTAATTAAAGGCAGCCCTCTTATTGCTAACTATATTAAGCCTCTACAGCTTCTGCAGCCTTAACCTTCTCGATCGTCTTCTGCATCTTAGCCTTCGCTCGCGCCTCTTGCATCGCAACCTTTAGCAGCTCATACTTAGCCTTGCGATTAGCCTCGCGCTCGGCCTTTTCAGCCTCGACCTGCTTTGCAGCAATCGCCCTAATCTCTTCCTCATGCTGCATGCCGAACTTAATCAGCAATGCCATCGTATCCTTTTCGTTAAGGCCGATCTGATCGCGCAGAGCAACCACTTCAGTCTTATCGTTCTCATGGACCAGCGTAGCAACGAACTTATTCATTGTATTATTACGTTTGATGTTGATGTTAATGTGCGTTATGCACAACGTTATTCTATAACTGTTCCTCTTATGGCAAAACGTTTCTAATCTGTATGCAAGTTTATCAGCTCTTCAGCACCGCCATTGCGCCATCGCGGTAACTTGAGGCAGCTAGATAGCAGATGTACATATTATCGCCAAACTTGCTGTCAGCAAACCACTTGCTGCGATCAACGCCACCGACGTGCGTTCTAAACTGCCAGCCGTGCAGGTTATTGGCATTGATGTCAATGCGATATAGGTTCTTGCTCTTACGCTTAATGTTCTTCATAGTTAGCTTATTTGGGTTGTTATTAAGATGCCGTATTGGCACCATAATATTAACGGTGTTCCTGACGTCTGTCAAGTCATTAGCTCTGGAACAGGAACGGGCTCTAGTAGCATATAGGAACGGTTATAGCGGTGTTCCTGGAACTTTTAAATGAGTGCTACTACGCTATGGAAGCTCTTATCTCAGTTCCCTATGCCTAAAAGGAACTCTGATAAAATAAGTAGTTGCCATCTAGTTGTAGGTGCCACGGGAGCGCCTGGATAGTGCTTAGATAACTATTGCCATATTAGCGCTCTGCAGTACTATCATCTGCCTCAGTGTCATCTTCGCTATAAACGTTTTCGATATCAGAGTCCAATAGAGCCCAAGCCTGCTCCTCGCCATAGATCTCCTCTTTCAATTGAGAGAGAACATCTATGGCATTTCTATTGCCGGCAGACGCATAGTGCTCTACCTGATCTTCTATCAATTGCATGATCTGTTCAGGAGTGATTCTCATAATATAGTAATTAGTCTTTATCAGAAGACTTCATAACAATAGCTGCTACGTAACCTATAATGATAAGCAATATAACTGCAATGATTACAATCTCTGAGTCATGCATAGTAGTAGGAGATGTTTCTGTGAAAGGATCAATCATAAAATATCTTTTTCCGCTCTACCCGGACACCCGAGTATGTTATTGTTATCTAAGCACTTAGCAGATCCACACGGTTTTAAGAGCGCTGCAAAGTTCTGATCGCTTCGTGGCATTGTTACTCAGTATATGACAGTTCCAGAAGTGTAACGCTAGGTTATAGCGGGTAACCGGGGAACGATTTGGGGCTTGGGAGAAAGGGGTTAAGTAAATACTCTCCCAAATCTCTGTATAAAGCGGATACCGCTCTTCTCAGTAGTTCTCTTTAAGGTAACACTTATCTACTCCAATACTCTTTTACCTTTTATCCCATTGTTTTCTTTGAGAACTATATAGTTTTCTCTAAATATTATAACTTTTATGACGTTTAATGATTTAGTTCTTTTATTTGAAGCCCGACACTCTGAAGACTATATCAGTAGTATACTCTCTGACTACAATGCTGATATGCCAATAGGTGACATCGTTCGTAAATACAAGACTACCGCTCCATCCATTAACAGTATCTTGGATGGACTAAGAAAGAAAGGTATTTTACAATCTCGCCGTAGGGCTTACCTCTCTCAGGAAGAAAAAGATAGCATTGTGGCTGATTATAAAGCTGGAATGAAGAGAGCTGACATTCAAAAAAAATATGACATTTCAGATAACGTCATATCTCGTTACATAAATAAGACTAATGTATCTTCTCGTCTTCCTAGAGATTTTCAGAGATTCTCTCCAGAGCAGAAAAAAGAAATCTTTGATATGGCACGTAAATTTACCATTGAAGATGATGTTAAGGTATATGAACATGGCTATAAGCAAATAGCCGATCACATCAATTCCAAATACACTTACAACACCTCTTCTGGAGCTATATTTGCTTTAATTAAAAGAGTTGACCCCGATTTATGGAATGATAGAAGAGTAAGCTGTACAAGGGGTCCTGTTGGAAAGTTATTCATACCTAAGTCACACCTCTCTCCAGCTAAACGTAGAGAGAACAAAGTCACCAACTATTCTAATGTTGTCAATCAACCTTCTTATGATACTGCTTTTGGTAGACATAAAGGAGAAACACAACGGGCTCAAATACCAAACACTTAATGAACTTTGATATGTGCCTGGTACTGCTTTACCTATCTCTATAATTGTAGTAGTTCTTTTTATCCCATTGTTTTCTTTGAGAACTATATAGTTTTTCATATTTATTATACCATTTTTAACTAAGTAATACTATATGAAGTTTAGTGACTTAATCTTACTAGCTGAAGACTCTGATGATGATATCATTGCTGGCATGGATGAAATGGATAAGGTAACGAAAGATTATATTAAACAATTATGTGAAACTAGGGCTTATATAGATATACATTCAGACACTGTTTTATGTAGTAAGTTTTTATATATTAATAATGATAATAAGAGTATGATGGAGTTTGTTGATATAATACAATCACAATATGGCAAAACATTGAAAGATGGTATAATATTAGTTAAAAAACCTGGTTTTGTGGTAGCTTATGGTTTTAATAGAGAAGATACCGATCAAGCTGTAATTAATAATACCCCTGCACAATATAGAAAAACGGTAAAAAATGAATTAGAGCAACAAGAAGAGATAGTGGAAACTATTTCTGAGGTAGACATTTAAAATGAAACAGATAAAGGAAGATCAATTAATTGCTGAACGCTATCTAGCTATCAAAGAAGATAGTAATGATGATGATGTTTTAGCTGGTATGGATGAAGCTGATAAAGAAATATCACATATAAAAGAAGTAAAAGAAAAATTACAAGAGTTAAACCTTGCACAAAGTAAATTTTCCAATGCATTATACGAATTTGGAGATATGTTAACTAATGAAGATATCACAAAACTCTATAAGATAATAGCTAATAAAGAAACAATATCTGAAGAAGAGGAGGAGTTTTTATCACTTTGTAGTTTTAGTTTTGAAAATTTTATAGATGTAATTAGAGACTATCAGAGAAGCTTTGATCATTATACAAGGAATGAATAAAATAGAAAACAATTTAATCTTTGAGAGGTATCTTAAAGAGAACAGTGATGATGATGTTTTAGCTGGTATGGATATGGCCGATAAATTATTCTCTAATGAGCTCTTATACACGACCATTTTTACTACTGGTACTTATGATATGATGGTTGATAAGAATTTAGTTGTTGTTGATGACTATAGTGCATTAGAAGAAATGATGAGTTACGTTTTCGGTATGAATGCACAAGAGGTTAGTAATTTTGTTGTAAGTGATTACAATCCTTTTAAGTATAGATTTAAATTATATGGTGGTTTACCTGATGCAATTGCTATAGGTAATGCTAAGTTAGAAAAGAATATGATAATGAGAATGGATCACGATTTGAAAGAATTTCCTCGTTTAAGAAACCAACACCTAATTAGTAGATTATCTGGGATGAAACCGGTGAGAAAAAATATTAGTGATATATTCGCAGACTTTTAAAATGAAGCAGATTAAAGAAGATCAATTAATTGCTGAACGCTATCTAGCTATCAAAGAAGATAGTAATGATGATGATGTTTTAGCTGGTATGGAAGAAGGTGAAAGGATTTTAAATAATCCGGTTTATAGATTATCATTTACTGCGTTTGTAGAAGATTTGCTTACAACACGAGAAGAACCGCCTGAAGTATCAGTTGTCAAATATTCAATTTATTTAGATGATAAACAAACGTTTGATGATTATGTTTACTATAAAAGTAAAACATCATTAAAATTAAAAAATATGGATCAGGCATCTTCCGATAATTACATAACTCCAGCTTACTCTAATTTGCATGTAGAGGTGACTAGAGGGGAAGCTGATATTACGTTCTTAGGCTTCTGTGTAGATTTAAATAAACTATACAATATCATACAACAGTCACTAACATCCTTACAAATAACAGGTATGAATTTGCCTGAACAAATGATAATCCAAATTATGGAGCAAATAAAGAAAGCTAGTACACGTAACTCTATTCTATCTTCTTCATTAAAATGAACAAAAGTGACACTACATTGATAGCTGAAAAGTATGCGTCTCTTTATGAGAGTCTAGATGATAATGTATTAGCTGGCTTAGATGAATTTGATAGAGTAAAATTAGTACACGAAAAAACAGTTGAAATGTTTAATAGGTTTATAGAAAATTTCGCCGATTATAGTGATGCGTTAGACGAGCTAGTTAATGGTGTGGGTATAAACAACTTTGTTGATTATTACTTACCATATTACCTTAAAGATGTCACAGAAGAGGATTTAAACCTATCTAAAAAAATAGTAAAAAAATTCATACAGAAAATTTACGATACAAACTTTACAGGTGATGCTTTAGAGCTAGACTTATAAATAGTCTAATTGATCAAAATTATACAAATCTTCCGCAGAAGTTTCATCTGGATCTATTCCATGCTGAACAGAGCTTTCTCCAAATTCTAGTTCAACAGCTTGCTTAATTATATCTTTATCTGTTCCTAAGATGGTAGCATCTTCTTCTCCATTTATTATTAATAATTTTTCGTCTTTTAGTTTAGCTAAAGCTGAGTATAAATCCGGAGGAAAATCTGCAGACATTTCTTCGTAATAAGCTTTCAGATTAGGTTCACTATATATAGGAAACAATACATCTTTAGCTAAATTTTTTACCCAATCTATACCTCCAAATCCTCTACAACAATCAGCATAACCAACGTATACAGGAAACATTGCGTTTATTATTATATCATCAATTTCATCCATACCAGCTAATATATCATCATCATTATCTTCGTAGATAGATTGATACTTTTCGGCTATCAATTGGTAATCTTTATTAGTCATATTGTTCCTCCCAAGCAACATGCGGATTTATTTTCAGTTCAAATTCCGTTACAGTTACGACTTTTAAATTATTTTTTAATCTGTTTATTGTATCAGCATATTTTTTTGCACCTTTTCTAAGATAGCCGAGAATCTTATCTACATCATTTAAGTCAGTAACATAGAAAGACAATCCTAGGTTCGTACCTTGCGGTAAATCATAATTATTAACAATTATATCCACATCTTTATTGAATAAACTTGCATACGATTCACC
>Ga0129333_10004331_pt1 | contig 13279 bp, 13 predicted proteins | sample CPB6_08_DNA_FD_94474 | JGI IMG/M metagenome (GOLD analysis project Ga0129333, IMG submission 94474) | Freshwater to marine salinity gradient microbial communities from Chesapeake Bay, USA - CPBay_Sum_0.6_0.8_DNA | ecosystem: Environmental > Aquatic > Marine > Coastal | place: USA: Chesapeake... | reverse complement strand
TCCCACCAATACACAATGTCATTGACTGTATCTCCGGTTAGTCCCATGTTTTCTGCATTAACAAACATTAAAACTGGACCAGTTTGATTAACAACAAATTTTATTATCTTTTCACAGACAGCAGTATGATTACAATATTCAGGCTGAACATCTACTACGATTATAGGATGAGAGCGACCTTCAATTATAAATTCTTCTGCTTTCATTTTATCGCCTTCCATTTCTCGGCCAAACTATCAACAAACTCCGATACTTTGGTAAATCCTCGTTCCCGCATATATTGAATAATTGTGGTTGCATACCGACGATCTGGACCGCTGTCAGGTTTACGAGAATTGGATAAGTCGTTGGCCAATCCCTTCGCAGATTCTGATCGATCGTAAGAATACATTAAATTATATCTTATACGATCAGCATCTTTGCCTAATTGTTCTTTGCTATTTGCTTTTATTAATTCGATCCAAGGCGTTATGTACCCACGACGGCGGCTGGTTATATAGCCTTTACGAGTGTCTTGGCCTGGTAAAGCACCACTGGTAGTTCGTCTTGTATCCAATAAACGCCAACTTTTTTTATCTTGGTAAAAATATGTAGGTATGTGTCTGCGTTTAGCAGCGATCAATGTTTGTCGAGCCAATGCCTTGATTTGCGGTTCTGCGTCAGGGCTTACATATACATGTATAGCAGTAACTCCGTCAATTGGTATAGTAGATTCAGAGCTAAACACACGATCCTCGGCCTCATGAGCACGATGATGCTGTTGTTCAGGAGATCTATTCAGCCAATAATCCACTGGTCTGCTAATATAATTACGATTAAACCAGTTACCATTTAACACAAATAATACCGCAGAGCTACCTATAATATCGTGATAACCACCTGTGCGTGTGCGTGTGGTGCTAAGAAAGTAATATTTACCCCGTGGCATATATTGTTGTTCTACACTGCCTAAACCACTACTGAGTTCAAAGTTTCCAGAGGTAAGTATTTGTCTTGCAGAAAGAATATTGGTATAGTGGTAAACAATTTTGCTGAGACTTTCAGTTATAAATTCTGCAGCTTTCATAGGAGTCCTAGTTTGCCTGGATATAGTGGCCCGCTTTTTATTCTCTCTCCTCCATCATAATATTTTAGCTCAATAGGCAAACTGTTCCAGCCCAACCTAGCAGCAGCCATTATGCGATGGTTGCCTTCATTGACCCAGGCTTCACCATTGTAGGCTACTACAATGAATGGAACATATTCTTGACCACGATTGTTTAACGGCAGTTTTCCTGTATCTTTCATTATCTGCATGATAGCATCTAAATCCTTTTGCCGCACATTTTGCTGTTCTTTACGCATACCTGGTAATTTTGCCAGTAAATTAACTGGTACAATTACATTTTCACCATTGGGTATATAGGCAGTTGTGGCACCAAAATATGGTGCACCGAACCTATCACGACCTTTTTTCTCGGCATAGGTAATTTTGTCCTCTAACCAATTTTCGTTAGGAACATCAAATCGTAGTTGACTTTCAATTATAAACTCATGCGCTCTCATTGTCCACCTACCCAACGAGCATACAGTCCATTATCTGTGCCACCTTCTTCAGGATGGCGGGCACTGTAAATAGCTATGCCTTTTTGTATTGATTGTAGTTCAGTTTGATCAGCATTAGCGCCCACCGGAAAACTTACATACACAAAGTTCGTGGCTTTTCCTATTACTTTACCATCGCCTCGCAATAATGCTCCGATTAACCTGGCTGCAGAATCATCGTAAATTTCGCTGCGATTGTTTCGCAAATTCCAGTCATCAGCAAATACAGAAGTATAGCCCCGTATGAGAACACCTGGTATTGAATTCATTCTTACCCAGGCTCGTCGCGCTTCAGGTGTTTGAGTTTCACCGGCCACTATTGTGAAGCCTAGCAAACTGAGTGCAATACCATACAGGCTTTGTCCCAGTCCTAGACCGCGATATACATCATCAATAGCAATGTTTGCTACTTGATAGCTTTTCTTTATAGGAAACCAGCTGGCAGATTTTAACCCCAACCAACCTATATATCTCCGTGCTGGTACATCTATTAGGTGTATGAGATAATCCGCTTGAGTAAGCTTGGTTCTGCCTGGTGCAGCCTCATAGCCATATTGTTTGCTCCCGGGTATCATACGGACTCTGCGTAAAGTTTTTTGGCTTATTTTTTCCTTACTGTAATCGGTCTTGTCGCGGTCAGTGCCGGTTCTTTGTATCTCTGCAAGGATGTCTTTTATTTTCATGACGATATAATATATTAAGATATTTATCGACAGTGTAGAAAAAACTTAACACCTGTTTTATTTTATATGAAATAAGGGCCCTAAGGCCCTTTGTTGATTAGTTTTGACTTACGAATCTATTTAATTCCTCAGCTTTACTAATTATATCATTAATAGATGGAAAATCAGGTAAGGTAGGGAAACTTAATTTATCCCTATTATCATCTGTTAATTTAGAATTATATTCTGTGAGTAAAGCTTCCCGTTTTTGAAATATTGGGGTAACAGTAATTTCGTTAGCTAGTTTTAAAAGTTCGAGACGAATCTCATATGGTGATTTGCTCATAATGTTCTCCTTGTGTGTATGTGTGTTGCGGTCGAGCAGACCGCATAGGTATTTATAAGTTACAGAAGATGAGCAATTTTTTTTGCTAGTTCTCTATTTCTAGGTGCATCAGACAAATCAATAGTTTGTATAGGTCTAATAGACTTAATACCTACTCGTTCATTTCTTTCAAATCTTTTTACAAATTTATTAATTTCTGCTGGCCCATCTGCATCTATTAGAACATTACCTATTTTTACTGCGGCATGATCTGCCTGTTCTTTATGATTTACAAGAACAAAAATATCACCACCATATTTCATTTGTAATGCTTGAGCAAATATTACACATCCACCATCAAATGGTCCCGAGTCAGTGGCATCAACTAACAATTTATAAATTTTGTTTTTATTTCTACCTGGCCAGGATTCTAATATAATATCATTTACTTTCATAATATTATTTACTCTTAATAAAACAAAAAGGACCTTACGGTCCTTTCTGCACTTCCCATCCCGATTGAGAATTTGTTTATAATATTTAGCGTATTTACAATTTTCACTGTGCAATAGTGTATAACCATTTTGATTGCCCACAATCCCATATTCTATATATATTTCGTTCTCGCATGATTTGATATTCAGTTTTATCAGCATTTTCCAATGTTACTATTTTTCCTTTGGTGAAAGTAGATCTATGATAACGATGTACAAAATCGGTATAAGCATAACTTGGTTCTAGTTTTTTGTCCACTTTTACAAAATTTAACATTTTATATAAATTCCCTGTTCCCCATCGCATATCACAATAAGAAATAACAGATTGTGGGTTATATTCTGCAACAAATTTAGCAAATAATTTACTAGCACCGCCAACAATGGTATTTTTACTACAATAGCGTATTAACTCATATTGTACCGTTTTATCATATCTTGGAATACCAAAAGTCATAACTGCGACTAGCTCGTCTTTGTAAAAACACCCATAGGCAAATTTACATATAGTATTGTCTTGAATATGATGTTCTTTAATAAAACCCTTTGCCTGGTCATGTGCAATTAACTTCACAGTGCAATGTCTAGCGTATATTTTTTTATCTGTACCTAATATGTTTTTTAATCTACTTTTAACTATATTAGGAGTTTTTGTCCATTCATCTTCAAATATCGTAATTAATCTATATCCTTTTTGATTACAAAGGTGCATTTTGTTAATATGATAATTTTTATCAGTTTTATAAGCTTCGGAATGCCAATAAAGTCCACAATATTCAATTGCAAGTTTTAAATCAGGTATTACAATATCTAATTCATAAGGATTAATTATGCTTTTGTCTGATTGTATTACAGTTTTATCTGTAATGGTAGTTATAAAATTAAAAACTTCTGTTTCTTGTTTACTTGTGTAAGAAGGAATATAAGGATTACAAATTCGACACTTAGGCAAATGTCCATTATCTATATAGTCATCAAAATTATTATTACAAGTTAAACATTTAAATTGATAATATATTTGATCACTAACACCTTTGTACATGTGTTCTGGAGTTATGAACACCACATTTCCCATTAATTTATATTTTTTGTCTAATTTCTGATAAGAAGTTAGTTTTACTGGTTTAGGTTTTCGTTGAAATTTATCGTAATATTCTTTATGCCTTTGTCTGGCTGCTTCAGTTTGTGCATTATTTTTTACACCGTAACGACTGAGTGTAGTATTAATACGGCGGGCTGCGATTTGTTTGCGTTTCTTATCAGTATAAGAGTTTTTTGCTTGTGTGACCTTTTCTTTTACTGAGGCAAGTGCACATGAACATTTATTCGCAGGCCCACAAAATCTATATCCTTCATTTATAGAATTAAACTTTTTAGTATTTCCATTTTGACATATGTTAGATTCACTGTAAATGGCACTGTATACCATTTCAGAAAAATTTTCTGATTGTATCTTGGTATTATCTAATATCCACTTATATAACTCAGGCGAATTTTTAATAATTTTTGAAAAATGCTTGGGTTTATCTTTTATTAGTTCTAAAACTTTTGTTTTCATTTTGACCCTATTACATATGAGCCTATATATAATATATATTAATTAGAATGAAAACACAATGAAAAAACCCGCCGAAGCGGGTTTTTCGTTTAACAACAATCTTTCGATTATTGGAAGCTCAAATTTGCTACAGAGATTTCTGAGAGGTAATCTCCTGCATTTCCAAGTGAAGATGCAGTATTTGTCAATTCGACATATCCGTAGCGTGTCATGAAGCCAACTACTGGTTCGAAAGTAGTTGGATCTAGTACAACACCAGAGCTCATTAGAGGGATATAAGGGCAATAGAAAGCGGCAGCATCAGCTTCGCTTGAGCCTTTATAACCAACTAGAACAGCTTGTGAATCGCTAGCATAGCTATCAACATAAATGCGCATTGCACCGTTTAGGGTACCAACGAATTTAGTATTAGTTGGTGCTTCGAAAGTGCCTTCAGTTGTACGAGCAAAAGCTGAAGTAGTAGCACTCTGTAGTACAGTTAATGAAGCGGGGCTTACAACTGCCCAATTTCCTGCACCACGACGAGTACGCTGAGCGATTAGGTTAGCAGCACGATTGATTAGAACAGCAAGAGCAGCATGTTCATCACCAACGAATGTTGCAGTACCTGACACAGCGGCTTGGTCGTAAGCGAAATCGGTAGCTGCAAGACTGCGTAATGAGCCTAGGATTTCCTGGTCGATTTCAACAGTAATTTCCTGAGCTAGAGCAGCCATAATTTCAGCTTCGATATCTAGACCGTGCATGCTTTGAGCATCCTGAGCAGCTTCAAAAGTCCAACGAGCGCTTAGTTTGCGTGTTTTAGCTTCAACAACTTGCTTTAGAATCTGGACATTAATTTTACGACCAGGAACGCCTTCTAGAGCAGAAGTAGATGAAGCACGACCAGTTGTAAGACTGCCTGAATAAGCTGTAGCAATCTTAAATGGGCTAAGAGCTTCGTCACCAGCGGTTGTGCTAGTATCGAAGGGACTTGGTGCTGTTGCAGTTGCAGTTTCAGCATAACGAACACGCAATGTATGGATCTGAGCTACTGGACCAGTCATAGGCTGTACACCAACGATTTCGTTAGCAATAACGGTTGGCATAACACGACGAATTACTGGAAGAATAACACGATTTAGAGTTGCAACATTACCAGCAGCAGTTGAGCCAGCGGTTGCAGCTTCCATAAGGTGCTTACGGGTGTTATCTAAAACGATGCCCATCGTAGTTCTACGAGAGCCATTTAGGCCTTCTAGTAGGGCTTCTTTTGTTTCGCCCCAACGGCCTTCTAATAGTACTTGTGACATTTTTTTCTTTTTCTCCTAATTAGGGTTAGTTTAGCCCTGCTAGACGCTTAATTTCGACTACATTATTATAATCGGGCTCAGCGTGTACCTTAGCAGTTTTATCTCCTGTTACTTCAACACGACTTTCAGTAATTTGCTGACGGTTCTTTGTGGGTTGGACAGCGACTGAATTGTTAAGTACTGCAGGAAGATACTTTTCAAATGCAGACTTTAGCTTATCTGTCTGCACCGTTTCGAGTAACTGGCTCATTACTGCCTGTTTCTCTTTATTAAGTGGTTTAAGTAAGTCGTTAATTGCTTCACGACGCTCATAAACTTCCTTAATTACCTTTGTTTCTCTTTGAACTGACTCAATTAAAGTTTCTTTATCTTCAATTGCCTTTTTTGCTTCCATAACTTCTTGATGTTTTGTTTCTAACTGTTTGCGTAAGTTTACAATTTCCTTATTCTCATTGAGATGGCTGATTGCAAATTCACTGGCAAAAGCTTCGAACAATTTACGCCCAAAGTTATTTTCACGAGCAGATTGAATATCCTCTTTAAGCTGAGTTAATTCACCTTTAAGACTATTTGACACTGTGCTTTCAACAAGACGAGCAGATCTTTCTACAAATTTACGCTGTAATGATTCCATTTTTGCTTTGGCTTCAGATACTAATCGCACTCTTGTTTCTACTACTGCTTGTTTATCCTTACTAAACTCTTGAATTTCTTCAGCTAATTGTCTTACTACAAAACTTTCTAATCGTTTTGTAGTTTGAGAAGCAGCTTTGCGATCTTCGTGAAGTTCACGAATTTCTTCAGCTAATTGTTTAACTAAAAACTTCTCAAAACGCTGTGCGCTTTCTGCTAATTCACGATTAAAACGCACACGATCAGCTGCTAAACTTTCTTTTTCCTCACGGAATTCAAGAATTTCGGCTTGGAGACTTTCAGTGATCATCTTGTCTAGGGCTTCTACCATAAGTCCCTTATCATGTTCATAGCGGCCGGCGAACTCATTACGCATTTCACTGCGAATTTGTTCTCTTGCTTCATTTAACTTTGATTCCCAAGCTTCATTTAAAGCTTGTTGGGTATCCTCGTTAATGATTCCACTATCAACTAAAGGTTTAATAGCGTCGAACATGGATCATTTCTCCTATTTAAGTTTCAACTCTTTAATTAATTTAGTGACTTCTTTTTCTAGGTATTTTTGTACCTTTTGGTCTGATTTAGCTTCCTTGGCCATTTCCATCAAATGATGACCATGACGCATATTTCTTACACCCTCATATACAGGTGTAGGATATGCATTAGGCGCACTGGGTTGTGCTACTATATCTACAGTTACTATTTCAAAGTCACTGACCTTTCCATTACGATCAACATTACCCTGACCGCGACTAGAAACTCCTAATTTTACTCCACTTTCCAACATGGCTCGTACTAAATTGCCCATTGGTGTAGGTAAAATTTGTAATTTGCCAAAACCGTTTGGTCCATCCATCCACATACGCTTTATATTTGCACACACACGATCTAAATTAATCTTTAAATCTTCTGGATGGTCCACTTCACCTAATACACTGAATCCTTTACGAATCTTGTCATTAATGCTTTCAACAGCTTTGGAAATTTCTCTTACTTCATATACCCTACCATTCTCATTAAGGACGCCTCCCTGCAAGCAAATACCTTCCATAAATAGGTTTTTGCCTCCTCCCGAAGGGGCATCCTCAGAGATAACCTTCATCTCTGCTGTATCAAAACTCAAGTGTTCTCTGAGGATATGCATGTTATTGCCTTATTTTGCTAGTGGGCTACGATCGTTTACTGCACCTTCTTCACCACTCTTTGCTGCAGGTGCTTTTTCTTTAAAAGTGCCAGAATTTCCACCTACGCGGTTCTTCCACTCTTTAGAATGCTTTACTTCCCCTCTGCCTTTGGCATATTCATTCTTAGGCTCAGGAATCTGCTTGTTGTCTGGATCCTGCTCTGTGCCACCTTTTACAATATTTGCAGTGGTGCCACCCATGTTATTCTTACCAGCAACAATAGATTTCTTGTCTACACTTACTGATCCGCCTTTACCTACTTCATGGCCTTCACCTTTGGCAGGCTCTTGCTTATAAATGTCGCCTAACTTCTCGGTGTATTCACGAAGACGAGCAGCTTCACTCATGTGCTTTTTGTCCATAAGTTTTTGTTTTTCTTTAGCCTTAGCTTTCATTTTCTTGGCTTCTTGAATAGCTTCTTCGTCATCTTCTTCATCAGCATCAGCTTCTTCGCCATCGTCAGATTCCTCTGAATCTTCCTCAGAGTCATCACCCATGTCCATGTCATCTTCACCATTAGAATCTGCCATTAGTGCATCAAACTCTGCTTTTAATTCATCTAATGCATCTTCTAGATCCATAACACGGTCTTCCATGTCATTATCACCACCCATACCATCTGTATCCATTTCCATGTCAGCGTCCATTTCCATGTCGCCATCCATTTCATCACCAGAATCTGGGGTCATATCAACATCAATTTCCATGTCATCTTCAGCTTCATGAACACCATGTTCGTCGTGAGTGACTTCATCAGCTAGGCTAGAAACAGGATCGCCGCCCATTGTTTCTTCGTCCATGATTGATTCATAAATTTCGCGGCTTTTTTCAACAACGATCTGATGGAATAATTGACGAGCTTTGTCTTCCTCATCGTTGATGATATATTCTATTAATTTTTCATACTTTGACATATTCTTTCCTTTTTAAGTTATTAAAGGGCACTATCTGTTTTTATTTACAGATATTATAAAAAAAAGAGCTAAAATAGCTCTTTTTTAGGGGTTTTTGTTTTTTATAAACCCAAACCTGGTGCCGCGGCAGGCGGTTTATACTGTTTACTTACTTTTTCTAAATATTTGCCATGCTCTATTTTACGAACATCATTTACTGTGCGTAACTTTTTAATACGAGTTAAAGTTAATCTAGTGCGTCTAGTTTGTTTAGGTTGAGCAGATGTTTGGTCATCTTTCTCAGTTCTATAACCATAAGGAGTAGGCTCAAATATTTCAAATAAATTCATAATTTTATTTATTAAATTTGTGGCGGAGTTGCTGCCGCTGCAGCTCCTGCCCCACCTGCTGCTGCAGCAGGTGCTGCTCCTGGTGCTAAGCCTGGCACTGCTCCTGGTATTTCTGCTCCAGGTGCTGGAGCTAATGCCCCTAAATCAGCACCTATTGCTCCTGGAGTTATACCTACACTGCGCAATCCAGCTTCAGGAGCAGGAGCTTCCTCAATGTCACCTTGCTCCTCTCTCCACATACGCTCATTTTCTTTCATTTCTTCTTCAGTTAATCCTAAGAACCTACTTAATAAGAAGCGTTTGCTCATGTAAGGCACTTGCTCTAACTGTGCATAACTGTTAATTCTTGTTGTATCAAGCTCAGCTTGACGATAACTTGCAAAGTTTTGCGGCTCATTAAATCTTAATTCAAATATGGCACCATCAATGTTTATACCACGCCATCTCATAAACATTTTGAACTCTTGGTCTAACTTCTGAATGACCATTTTTTGTAATCGCATACAATATTGGTTAAATCGCCATTCTTGAATCAATGCATTACCAACTTTACCATCATTAAAATTATTGCCGTCTAACCCAGTATCCATACCAGTGGGCAAATAACTAGCTGGAATTCGCAACCCTCTAAATAATTTATTGGTAAAGAAATGCAAATCTGTAATTTCACCTAGATTTTGTCCACCTTGTAAAATCTCAACACTACTACCTCTACCACCTTCAGTAATAGGGAAAAAATAATCTTCATTAGTGGATAGTGGATTATAAGTTGCATCCATCATGTTTTGTCCACCACCAGTCTGAGTAGGTATACGGCGTTGACTGATCTCATTTTTTACACGCTCAACAAATGCCATGGCCATGTGACTGGGCATATTACCTACATCTATTTTAAACATTCTACGCTCTGGTGCTCGTTGAATCCTATAAATTATGATGGCGTCTTCAAGCAATTCTTTTTGTTTGAATACTTTAAAAACATTTTCCAAAACACTATTACCAAAAGGCCAACTAAAATCTAATCCTTCAGTCAGACTGATATGTACAACATGTTCTGCATTAATTGTGCTTTCATTTTGTGCATTGCTAAATCTAGAACCACCACTATACGGAGTTTTAGGTTGTATATATGCACCACTAGGCCCACCAACTTGCGGATGATTTACACTAATATCTGTAGCATTTATAGTAGTAGCAGTTAAGTTCTCGAAATTAGGCCCTATGTCTTTTACAATATATTGTTCTGGTTTTTTGCCTTCAGCTTCATTTACAATAACTTTTGTAACTTTACTCATTTCGACCCAATATAATTTAAATGTTTCTGGGTCTCGTAAAAAGACTTGATCACCGTATTTTATTGTATTTCTAAATATTTTAAATACTCGTTCGTTAAGTTCATTTAGTGTACACCACTGTGTTAATTGTTCTTTTATGATCTTAACTTCATTGTCTGTAGGTTGCTCACGCCAGAAAAATTGAAATGGACTACCATTTTCCTGACTGGCTTGTGTACTAAATTCTGATAGAATATCTAAAGCTGCGTTAATCTCACTATCCATGTCCATTTGTTCATATTGATTATAACGCTCAATACGATTTGGATGCCCAGTGTATACCTCTGGCAAATTACTTTGATAATTTTTAAACCCCATATTATTAGGCTGACCGCCATTTACTGGGCTCAAAGTGCCTGCTGTATTCACAGTACGAAAATATTTTTTCCAGCTCATAGTATATTTGTCTTTATCGTTTATTTAACCTAATTAGGCAGTTGCGTGGTAAATGCGTTCTAAATAATCTGAATTGTCTTCAGTTGCACTTAATATTTCTTCTAAATACTCTCTTTGTTGTTCTAGAATCCTTAACATTGGATCAAAATTGATATTTAAAGGTATAGAACCTCTAGCTAATGGGATAACTGCTTCAGGCTGATTATTCTCACCTACTATAGTTGGCTCAGTGGCAATACCACCTTCTTGCCTACCACCAGTTGGGCCTCTAGCTGCTATTTGTCTTTCAATTGGGCCTAGCTCGGTTCTTACCCTAAACAACTCATCAGTTAGTTGACGAATAAGTCTATTAGCAACATCTTGATTAGCTTCAGAATTATCTTGTTGTAGCGTCCTTGTTATGTCTTCTTGTTTTTCTCTTATTTGAATCATTTGTTGGTTTAAAGCATCTCTTCTGGCCGCTAACTGTTCATCAGTAGCTTGAATTAAATTATTTCTTGTTAATGGTCCTTCAACGCCTGGTCTTGCACCATCGCCAAACATTGTTCTAATAGTGTTTTCCATCGTTGTCTTAAACCTCTTCATTGCATCAATAAGTCCAGTATCTGAAGTTATAAATAAATTCACAAATTCTGAAACACCCATTTCTGCTTTTATTAATTTTTCGGCTATTACGCCGGTAGCTCTTATAATTTGGGGCAATGTCTTTATATTTTCTAATGCTAACTTATCTAATTCCATTTTCATATCATTTTGAGTTTTTATCGCATCAGCTAATGTTTTAGTAGTAGTATCACCTACAGATCTACCACCTTCTGCAGTAAGTTTCGCAATGATTTCAGGCAACTTTTCTATATTATTAAGGAAAGGAATCATACTTGCTGTAGTTCTTCCTAACATAGCTACAACATCACCACCTACTCTACTACCGGATAATTGCAAGAATCCTGCTTGATCTAAGGCCCCTTGCTGCGCTCTTATGGCTGGCACAAATGATGCTGCAGTACTGGCCATACTAGTCTTAAATTGTTCAGTAGGCTGTTTAATAGTACCTAACATTGCAACACCCATATCAAAAAGTTCTTTATTCATAGTGGCAAATGTGATGTTTTGTGCATTTATCATTTGTCCATTATTTGCAAAAAACTCCTGCATTGCACTGGCCATGTCTGGTCCCATTTGATCAAATAAGGCCATTACTGCCATTAAATTATTTCTTTGATCGCCTTCTAATTTACTTGCAGCCATTTGATATGCTGCTACTTGTCGCCTTTGTTCCTCTGCTCGCCTTTGTTCAGCAACAGATCTACCAGTAATTTCAGAAAGTTCATTTTGCAATCTAATATAATTTCTAACAGAATCAACAGTCTGTTTGTTTTCTGTTCGTTCTGTTATACCAACTTGACGCTGCAATGCCATATACTCTGCCGCACTTGATGCTAACTCACCATAACTGCCTTTTAAAGCTAGTAATGCCCTATCATTCTCAGCTACTTGCATGCCTAATCTAGCGATTGCAGAAGAACTTTGACTTACAGTTTGTCCAAAACCAACTAAATTTTGTAAATTGCCTGACACAAATCTGCCAAATTCTTGTAAATTAATACCAGATTTTCCTGCTGCTTCAGTTAATACTCCTAAACTGCCACCAAATGTTGCACCCGCTTTGCCTACAGATTGAAAAACATCTGTAATAATTCGTGCCTGTTCTATTCTATTTTTTAATGCATTTATAGCAATATCTGCGCCGGCATCTGCTATATTTTTAAATACTTGTCCTACACCAAATAACTTTTGAAAAGGACCTAAACTGTCTGCTATAACTTTTGTAACAGTCTTAAACAAATCACCAAACGCATCTAAACTTATTTTAGCACTGTCAAAAGCATTAGTAGATGAATATAATTGTGCTGTGAAACTTCCTAGTCCACTTATAGTTCTAGTTAAACTACTACCGAAGGTAGACATTGCATTTATTACAGCTCGTTCACGCTCCTCACGCTTCTGTAATAATTCATTCTCAATTGTTCTTAGATTTACATTTTTTAAAGTACTATTTGCTGCAGCTTGGTTGGCATTGTTAACTTGAACAAGCCCGGCTAATAAGTCATTAAATGCATTGCCAGTTATTTTTAAACTGTTTGCAAGCTGTTGAATTTGGTCGTCAATTGCTGCCATATTTCTAATTTGTCCAGTATTTTTTGGATAAGTACTAATATTATTTATCGGATCAATTATAATGACTGACAGTTCAACAAATCCATTACGCCAATACTTCAGACAGCCACAAATTTATATAAAACTACCCAGTAAAGGTAGGTTTTATCCCACTGGCAGTTTGGAAATGCCACCTAATAACGAATTAGCCGTATTTTCCATGACTGCAAAAGATGAAATATTATTTAAAACACCTGATGCCTTAATGAACGGCCAAGGAACAGTTGAGGTAATACATAGCTGTATCCCTTCTATTAAAAATGCATGGGAAATGCCCATGGTAGATTTAGATACAATTTTAATCAGCATTAGACAAGCCACATATGGCAATTCCATGGAATTTTATAGCATTTGTCC
>Ga0129333_10004330_pt1 | contig 13281 bp, 17 predicted proteins | sample CPB6_08_DNA_FD_94474 | JGI IMG/M metagenome (GOLD analysis project Ga0129333, IMG submission 94474) | Freshwater to marine salinity gradient microbial communities from Chesapeake Bay, USA - CPBay_Sum_0.6_0.8_DNA | ecosystem: Environmental > Aquatic > Marine > Coastal | place: USA: Chesapeake... | reverse complement strand
CTCATGAGCGTTTTGTCATCAATGTACATGGTGAATACGGATGCAAAGACTATTATATTCTAAAAGATCTTAAAGAGTATAACTCAGAAGATAACCTTGTAGCTAGTGATAAGACCATGACCGATGATGGTGCTGATTACTAATAGTTTATGAGAAAAACCAGAGAGCCCCTGCAGAAATGTGGGGGCTTTTCTTTATCTTTATTATATGATTAAGGGTAAAAAACGAGGTATTCTTTCAATAGAGACTATTTTAGCAAGGGTGACAGAGTATGACATATTCAGATGGTATATGCCTAACAAGGATTGGAAACTTAATCAGGTGACATATTCTCCATTTAGAAATGAGAACAACCCTTCTTTCCTTATAGGAAACAGAAGAGGTGTTATATCGTTCATCGATTTTGCAGACACAACCAAGAGAGGTGGATGCTTTGATTTTGTCAAAATGCTGTTCAATCTATCCAGTTTGAACGATGTGCTCATGCTTATTGATAAGGACTTTGGACTTGGTATTCTTGATGGACATGGCACACAAGTGTACAAGCAGGTGGTTAGTGAATACAAACAACCTCAACAGAGCAAAAGACATTCTCTGATTCAGGTGGTTACACGCAAGTTCACCAAAGAGGAGCTTGACTATTGGAATCTCTACCATCAGGACATACAAGATTTACGAGACAACAATGTTTATTCTGTAAAGAAGGTGTATTTGAACAAGCAACTGTTCTCTTTAAAAGAGACAGAGCTGAGGTTTGGATATTTCTATAATGGACACTGGAAGATTTACAGACCACACAATGAAAGAAAGACAAAATGGGTTCCTAACAATGTCCCTATTACAGAAATGGATGGAAAGGAAAGCATAGCTAATTGCGATGTTGCCATCATCAACAAAAGCAAGAAAGACTATATGGTGATGAAAAAGGTGTTCCCCTGTTGCTGTGCTGTACAGAATGAAGGAATGGCTTGTTTCTCTCCAGAGAATGTAGAATTCCTGAAAGCCAATTCTGACAGACAAATCCTTTCATTTGATTCGGATGTTGTGGGTGTTCAGAACAGTCAGCAGATTACAAAGCTGTTTAACTTTGACTACCTGAATGTTCCACGAAACTATCTACAAGAAGGAATCAAGGATTGGGCAGACCTCAGCAAAGCTCATGGATTGAAAGCTATTGAAGATTATCTCAAACAAAAACAGTTATTATGACACTGGAAGACATGATTCAGGCCATTCAGGACAACACAGAATGGCTTGAGACAACAGAATGGGACGAGGTGGAATGCATCTCCCTGGAAAATTTAGAAGGTATTCTATCACAATTTTTAAACCAAAAAATCAATTTAACAAATGGAAACTAAATCCTACGACGTAGCAAAACAAATTTTGCTCAGTGCAGAAGTGCCACAACAGACACGCACTTACAAACCTGTATCGCACGCAGAACTCATAGACCTTACATTAGGTGGTATTGAGAAAGCTGGGTTTTCTTTGGATACAGAAACTTATACAGCTGCTGGTGGTGGACAAGTGGCAAATGGTAGATTCACTATTAGAAATGTGGCTGATAGCGAAATGCAGCTACAGATTGGTTGGCAGAATTCCTACAATAAGACACTCACATTGAAATTCGCTATTGGTACACGCATTTTCATCTGTAAGAACGGATGTGTAAGTGGTGACTATGGAGCCTTTAAGAAGAAGCATCAAGGTGAGATTCAGACATTCACTCCCCAGGCTATTACAGATTACATCAAGAGTGCTGGTGATGCATTCCAGCGTATGCAGGCTGAAAGAGAAAGAATGAAGCAGATTGAAATATCTGGAAGAGTGAAGGCTGAGCTTATTGGCAGAATGATGATTGAGCAGGAGTTCATCCAGAGCACACAGCTTAACATCATCAAGAAAGAGCTGAAAAATCCCACACATGATTATGGTGCTAAAGATAGCCTCTGGGAGCTGTACAACTTCACCACATTCGCAATGAAGGAAATCCACCCCACCCTCTGGATGGAGCAGCATATTGATGCCCATAATTTCTTTGTAAATGAGAGCGGTATTCTTGTAAACTCTCTGAACAGAGAGATTATTCCTGCTGACCAAAGCAAATTTACACAATTAGAATTGTTTTAATTATGAACTGGGAACTATTCAAGGACCACTTCCACAAGAGTTGGCATGAAGGAATGAGGCCTTTTATAGAAAGTGAGGCTTGTGACGAGATTTACAAGCATTTGAAAGAAAGGAGTAAGAAGGGGCATAAGATTGCTCCTTCTTCTTCTAATGTATTCAGGTGCTTCAAGGAAACTCCTCTCACAGATGTAAAGGTGGTGATGATGGGCATGTGTCCCTATCACACAGCAATTGATGGTGAATATGTTGCAGACGGTCTACTGATGGGCTGCAGCATTACAAACAAATTGCAACCTTCACTCACTAAATTCTATGAAGGTGTTGAAAAAGAGGTGTATGGAATGAACCTCAAACATAAGAAAGATCCAGATGTATCCTATCTGGCAAACCAGGGAGTGCTCATGATGAATGCAGCGCTCACTACAGAAATAAACAAGGCTGGTAGTCATATAGCCATATGGGAACCGTTCATCAAGTATTTCTTTGAGACATTCCATCTTGGTACGGCTCCTATAATATTCCTAGGCAAGGATGCTGCCAAATATGAGAAATACACACCACCGTTCACCTGGACATTCACCCTATCTCATCCAGCATCTGCTGCATATAAGAGTACAGATTGGGATACAGAAGGTGTATTTACAAAGGTGAACAAACTTATAGAAGGAGACAAGAAAGCAAAAATCAATTGGTTAAACGAAAACGATTAAAAAATGATTTTAGAAAAACAGACAGAAGCAATCATCCACCAGGATGGGACAACACAAGATTCCATAGGAATGTCCCTAGACTTAGATTCTGCACAGATGCTGATGCAGATGTTAAGTAAGAGCTTGTATTCAGATGCAATAGGGTCCACTGTTAGAGAGTGGGCCTCTAATGCTCTGGATAGCCACAGAAAAGCTGGTGTTACAAAGCCCATCGTTGTTAAATTCAGGGTGGGAGAGTCCCGTAATTATGAATTCTCTGTAGAGGATTTTGGTATGGGGCTTGACGCTGATGATGTAAAGAACATCATTAGTAAATATGGTAAGAGCACTAAGCGTAACAGCGCTACAGAATTAGGTATGTTCGGACTGGGCTTTAAGGCAGGTCTTGCCTATAGCTCCTCTTTCTATTTCGTATGTAGGAAAAACGGTGTAGAGAGAAAATATATGATGTATGAAGGCGAAGACCTGAACACAATCGATTTGCTGTACGAAAAGCCCACAAGTGAGCCAAACGGTGTGAAGATGATTCTTCCTGTCAAATATCATGACAAGGGAGAATTTGTTGAAAAAATCACTGAACAGCTGGCTTATTTCGAGAGTGTGTATTTTGATGTGGAGGGTGTGGATAATGGGTTTGCCATCCACAGATATGAAGATTTCCAATGGTCTGAGCTGAATTCAGATGGACATATGCACATCTGCCTGGATAATGTCTATTATCCTCTGGACTTTGCAAAGATTGGTATTTCTACAATCAGGATACCAATAGGTTTGAAATTTGGTCTTACAGATGGTTTGTTCCCCACACCAAACAGGGAGTCCATCAGATACACCAAGGAGGCTAAAGACATCATCCTGAGCAAAATCCGTAAGGTGTCTACATATTTCATATCCAAATACAATGAATCTGTTGTAGAAACAGACAATATTGTAGAGATTATGAACTATTATTCCTCTAGTGAGAGAAATTTGTCCTTTGAGAAGAGCAAATATGATGTATCTGAACTAGCTCAGTATTCTGATGTGGCTATAGCACAGCCCAAGCTGAAGGGCATTTCCTTCCTAAATCTAGAGCTCTTACACAGGAACAAGGACTTCATCCTTGGAGAGTATAAAGTGGCTTTTAAGATTGCAGGTGGTAGATGGAGAGAATGTAAAAGGGCTTATGACCAGCAGCTTAGTATTAAGGAAATGTCAAATAAGGATAGACACTTCATATACAGTGAAAGAATCCCTGGAAAGAAGAAAGACTATCTTAAAGAGACATATGGTAAGGATACATCTAGCTGGGGTAGGCACAGGCTCATCATTAGAAAGACAACCTCTTACAAGCTTGGTAATGCAAGAAGAGGTACAGATTACAACACCTATATGGACATTCTTGGCTTGAGGAAGATTGATAAGCAGTTCTGGAGAGCAGCTATTAAGGAATTCCAATATATTGTAAATCTGTATATAGATGGAATTACTAACATAGACACTCTGGAGGTTCCTCAACAATGGATTGATGGAAGAAAGAAGATGAAGGCGGTGATTTCTGGTGTAGCTACATCTGGTCCAAAGGTGAGGAGAATTAAGCTCAAGGGAGAGATAGTTGGTAAGGAAGCACAACCTCTTGAAAGACATGTAGATGGTAAGAATTGCAAATGGGTGAGCACTATACACAAGTTGGAGAAGATTCACTCACACAAATGTCTCACCATCTATGCGCCACATACAGAAGCAAATGTAAAGCTTATGGATGGGCTGTTCAGGATTTCAAGAGATGTGAAAGATCCTCTTTCCTTTATGGTATTCTCTGACAGAGAATTGAAAGTGATGGAGAAAATAGAATTACACAACTGGATTAAACTTGATAAATTTATGGAAGGTAAGAACAAACCATTCAAGAGGCTCATTACAGCCTATTTGATAGATAAGCTAATGGATGATTATGGGGATGTCTTCAAACGCAGAGAACTACTGTCTCCTATTTCTAAGAGTCTTGTAGAAAATCTTGACAAGCTGTCTGCTTATAAAAGGAATCATTATAATCGTTCTAGTGATGATGTATATCAGGCAATGCTTACTGTGGCTGAAGAACACAATCTCTTTGATGGTGAAATCTACCATATATACAAACAAACAAAAGACCTATTTGAAAGGCTTTATTTCTTAAACGAGCTTTGCTCACATCTTAAATATTATAGTGACGAAAGACAGAAGGTGGGGATAAAGGTGATTGCTGACATGTTCAAGTATTACAAGACAAGAATAGATTGGAAAAATTACAATGTAAAACTGGCTGAAGATGAGCTGGTTACACTTACAGAAGAAGAAGTTGAAGAATTAATTTAATCACACAAAAAACAAAAACAATGAGCGAAACATTCAGTTTGCAGTGGTTTAAAGACCAACTCACAAAGTTGACAACACAACTAGAGGAAAAACTCGAAAAACAAGAAGAGAATTCTGATTGGGATGACACCCTGGAAGATGAGCTGGAAGAAGAGAACGATGAGTATGTATGGGAAAATGAAGAAGAGGAAGAGGAAGAAGAAGAGAATTATGGTCCTGTATATACAAACATCAAGATGGTTAATGATGTGCTCACCATTGTACTTAACGATGGTAACATCATCAGCAAATCTGGTGCTACATATGAGGATTTTAAGGCTGCGCAAGCAGCCTCTTCCGAGGATGAATTGTTTAACATTGTAATGTCTCAGGAAGCAAGACAAGACAAGATGAAGCTTGAAGCTGACCTGGAAAGAGCAAAAAGCCTGAAGAAGGGCCTTGACCATCTGTCCAAGTTCAGGGATTTTATTGTTCAGGACGATGTTGTAATGCTCAAGGGTACAGGTAGAACTATGCCCCAGCTGCTTGTAGAAGAATTTCTACTTGTAATTGGAAAGTATGATGGGCTATCTGTAGAAGACACTGAGAATCAGCTTGTTGTGGATGAGAAGTATCAGGGCCTTAAGAGGTTCTTCATGTGGTGCTGCCTCAATCCAAGAGCAGAAGTGGCTCATGAGCTTTACAGGTTCCTTAAAGAGAACTCCTTCAGAATCACAAAACACGGATTCTTTGTAGCTCTCAGGAATGTTGTAAGTCTTTGCGATGATACAGAGCTTGTAGATTTTGTGAGCAATGCTTACAACAAGATTAAAGCCATCTGGAAGAAAGATCCAAATAAGTATTATGTTGTTAGAAGAGCTGGAGAAGGGCCCTCTTTGGTTACAGATATCACTGATTTCCAAGGAGATGTAGAAGGTAACCTTACACAGCTCTATCTCGATCTTCCTGAAATGAAGAGTAATCGTTATACAGACGATTGGACCAAAACATTTGACATCCGTGTGGGCAGACCTGTAAGTATGCCAATGAGTGAGTGTAACTGGTCTACACAGGATTGTGCAGCTGCTGGTCTTCATTTCACAAGCGATCAGATTCACTATGTGGGATGTGGTGACACCTCCATGCTCATCCTCATCAACCCTATGAAGGTGGTGGGTATTGGTCAGCACAAAGGCAGGTGTTATGAGTATCTTCCTCTTATGACTGTACCTCGTGAGGAAGCTACCTCAATCTTGCATGACCTGGATTTTGACACTCTCCAGCTTGATGATGAATATGCCATTCGTGAACTTACAGGACTGGCAGAAAGAGCACAGGCAGGGTTTGTGGCAGAGAGCAGGAAATACTCTTTTAACATCCCCACAATGAGTGTTGCCCAGATAACCAACATCTCAGTTTCTCTGGAAGACATGATGAGTGAGATTGTTAACAGGGTGAGAAAGATGGACTGATGAAAATGAATGTTGCCTCAAATAGCGTATATTTGGGGCAACATTTTTAATTATTTATTATGGCCATAAAAGCTAAGAAAACCAGGAATGCTGGTACAATGACAGAGAGTGCTTTCTGGTCCTTCATCAGAAGTGCTTTAAGACAGAAGAGCAGATGGTGGAAGCCTATTACACAATGCAAGATGAAAGCTCGCAGGCCCTACAAAGGACCTAATAAGAGACAAAAGTTTGAATACCTATGCAATAAGTGTAAGAAATGGTTTCCTGAAAAGAAGATTAACATCGACCACATCATCCCAGCAGGAACGCTAAAATGTGCAGCAGACCTGCCAGGATTTGTGGAAAGGTTGTTCTGTGAAGGAAAAAACCTACAAGTGCTCTGTGAAACATGTCATGATATTAAAACACAAAAAGAAAAAAATGGAAAAAACAATCAAAAAACTGTACAAAAATCTAGCAGAGGTGAGAGATTATGATGTACAACATGCTATTGACAAAAACGAAAGTTTTAAAATCAGGTACGAAGGAGATGTGATGACACTATCTCCAGAAGACCTACAGAAAAAGGCAATTTCTAAATCAAGAATCACCTTTAAAAGCAAGATGGGTGGTAAAGATTACAAGCTAATTTCTTACAAATGGGAACCCGATGAAATGGATTATTAAACTAAAACCAAAAGAATGGAAAAAAGTAAAGAGTTGCAAGTGAGTATCAACCGAACACCCTCGTTCAATGAGATTTGGTATGAGGGACATGTGAATTATGAAGGTGAAAAACACCAGTTTTGGCTTATACACCCACAAGGAGTGGATCCCCATGGGAATGAGTATGAAATAGATGTACGCTGGTTCTTCCAGAGAGTGCCCAGAGAAATCAGGGCAATGCAACCGTACATTATCGATGCATTTAAACAGAAAGCTAATGAGAATGATGTACCAAGTGGAGGTTCTTATGAAGATTTGTTAAAACGCCAACAAGGTAGGTCTAAAAACTGATGATAATGTTACAATTAAATCCTACTATCCCTGTGTATTCATTAGATCATGAAACAGAGGGATTTGCGTTTGTCATCTTGGATTATTCTCAAGAGCATGACACGCTATTTCTTGTAGGACTTGATAACGGTCAGTTTTGGTGGATAAAACAAAATAGATTGAGACTTTGTAAAAACTATTCAATGGACAGATCAAACATTAAATGAACAAACTATGATTACAGGAAGTTCTAAGACAGAGGCTATGTACAGGGCTGTACAAATGGACAGCTCTTCCAGCCTTAAGGAGTTTTCTCTAGACAAGAGGAAATACCACAAGAAATACATACTAAGTGAGAAAGTTGAGGAATCAGAGAACAAGGCCTCAATTGTTGGAAGGATTGTAGAGACACTGCTCCTTGAGCCTGCAGAATTTGATAACAGGTTTTATATGTCTACATGTGCAAGTGCTCCTACAGGGCTAATGCTTGCGTTTGTAGAGGCTCTCTATAAGCATACAGCTCTTGCTACAGATGAATTTGGTGAGGTGGGCAGGTCCTTTGAGGACTTGTCAAAAGATGCATATGTTGAATCTGGCTTCAAGATTAAATACGATGCTGTAATATCCAAGTTTGTAGGTAGCGATGCAGAGATTTTCTACAAGGAAATGAGAGAGGTGAGAAGTAAAGGGCTGACAGTAATCACTACAGATGATGTCACAAATGCTGAAAACATTGTGACAGAACTCCGTACAAATCCCATCACTGCTGATATTGTAAATCTTGTCAATAGTGCAAGATATACAGTGCACAATCAGTTCCAGATGGAGGGGTATTCTGTAGACGGCCATCTGTTCAAGAGCATGATGGACAAGATAGTGATTGACCATGAAGAGAGAACTATCCAAGTGTATGATCTTAAGTGCACATGGAGCGTAGAGAACTTCTATGAGGAATACTATCTCTATCGTAGGGCATATATTCAGGCCTATCTGTATTACAAGGCTGCAGAAGCTCTAACATTTGAGGGTGAGCTTCGTGGGTATAAGGCTCTCTATCCCAGGTTTATTGTCTGTGACAGCACAAACTATTACAGTCCACTCATTTATATGTTAACATTAGGAGACATATATGATGCTTATGAAGGGTTTGAACACAAAGGAAGGAAATATCCAGGTGTCAAGAAGCTAATAGAAGACCTCAATTGGGCTATCGAGTATGACAAATGGAACATTTCCAAGGATAATTTTGAAAGTGATGGACTTGTAAACTTAAAAAGCTGATGGATATAAAAAGAACTATAACCAGTATTTTCATGGTTCCCACCCTGGGAATCAATAAAGAGGCACTGAGAGAGAATGGTTTTCTAAATGGCTATTCTAAAGATGCTCAGAGAGACGTACAATATGAGAATTGTGTTTACATCCTGTTCAAACCATCTAACCTTGATCTGTTTCGTGATTTCCTTGATGGGGAATATGAACGCACCAAGGCTATTATAGATGATTATGACTATCCAGATGGATATGTTGTATTGGTTTACGAACTGAATGGGAAATTTAAGAGAGACTTTGAATTCATCAAGGCTGGTAAATATTCCAAAACTTCCAAGGAATTTCAAAACCTGTTCTCCAAGATGGTGAAGATTAAGAAAGATGGGTATCTACGGGAAGAAGTTTCCTTGCAATATCGCATCTTCAACAAGACAAAGGATTTGAAAGAGTATTGGGAGGACAAGATTGATGTCCAGTTTGATGATGAGATGGAGCTCTGGGGTACATTCAAGGAAGATTCTGAAACTCTTGACATTTCAAAATTTAAACAAAATGTATAACGAACAAGTTGTGACGCTTATGCTGAAGAATTACGGCAAAGAGTCTACCGCCATGTATTGCAAAATGGAAAGCTTTAAGAACCAGCTTTTAGCCAAAGAGGTGAAAGAGACTGAGATTAATGAGCTTGAATATGAAGCACAGTGGTGGGAAGAAAAGTATAAAGAATTATTAAAACATTGATTATGAACATGTTAGAACTATTAGAAGCCCATCCAAAAGCAGCTATTGTTGTAAAACAATGGTTGTTGGATAAGATGTTGACATCTATGAAGGTTGATTCTGTTCCTGATGACTTCAAGGAGTTTGTCAAGCAACAAGGAATTGACAATGATAAGGTGGCAAAGATTATAGAGGGCATGCCTAGGTCTTTGTTTGATGTATTTGATGAGCACAAGGTGTATGTTTCAACATCTGTAGACACATCACTCCCACAGGCCATATTCACATGGACTATTGACGGGGAAGGGGATAATGATTCCTATTCTACAAGGAAAGACTGTGACACAAATGCCATTATTCACGCTTTTAAACTTCTGGAGGCTAAGTTATGAGAGATAAGATTGTAGAGCAGCTTATTGAAAAGTACAATAAGAGAAGTGAGGTGGGGGTGGCTAAGTATGGAACCACTCTCGAGAACAACCATACAGATGATTTTTTCAGCCATGCCTTAGAAGAAGCGATGGATCTCAGTCTCTATCTGATGAAGATAATCAGCATAGTTAGAGAGACACCTAACGATCTGGAGCTTGGTAAGAAAATAAGGAAGATGGTTAGTGAGAATTTATAAATTGTCTTGGTAGTTAGAGGGGCGTAGATTAAATTTGCGCCCCTCTATTTTTTAACCCTAAAAACAAAGATTTATGGACATTGGACTTCAAGCTCTATCAGAAATTACGATTTATTCAAAGTATGCAAAATTTATTCCAGAGAAGAAAAGAAGAGAAACCTGGGATGAGATTGTTGACAGGTATGTCAACATGATGATTAAGAAATACCCTAAGCTTGAAGATGCCATCAAGAATAGTAGCGAGTTCATCAGGAGAAAGACTGTTCTCCCTTCCATGAGAGCTTTGCAGTTTGCTGGACCAGCTGCTGAGGTGAACAATGCAAGGATTTACAACTGCTGTTTCCTACCTATAGACAGCTTACATAGCTTCAGTGAGACCATGTTCCTGCTGTTGGGAGGTACAGGTGTGGGATATAGTGTACAGAAACACCATGTAGAACAGCTTCCTGCTATTGTAAAGCCTGGAAAGAAGCGCACCTATCTGATTGAAGACTCAATCATGGGATGGGCAGATGCTGTAAAAGTGCTCATGAAAGCCTATTTGGAAGGATCATTCCTGCCTACATTTGACTTTAGAGCCATTCGTCAGAAAGGAACAAGACTTGTCACAGCTGGTGGTAAAGCTCCTGGTCCTGAACCTCTAAAGATATGTCTGGCACATGTACAGGCTATTCTCGATAGGAAGAAAGAGGGAGAGTTTCTTTCCCCCTTGGAATGCCACGATATGCTATGTCATATTGCAAACAGCGTGCTCGCTGGTGGTATTAGAAGAAGCGCTATGATTGCCCTGTTCAGTCATGATGATGAAGAGATGGTTACATGTAAATACGGGAGCTGGTGGCAGATAAATGAGCAGCGTGGAAGGGCTAATAATTCTGCTGTTCTAGAGAGAACAGAGATATTGGCCAATGAGTTCTTTGATCTCTGGAAGCGCATTGAGGCTTCTGGTTCTGGTGAGCCTGGCATTTATTGGACAAACAATAAAGACTGGGGCACTAATCCATGTTGTGAGATTGGTCTACGCCCCTATCAGTTCTGTAACCTGTGCGAAGTGAATGTTAGCGATATTGAGAACCAATACGATTTAAACAATCGTGTAGCTGTAGCTGCGTTCTTTGGCACATTACAAGCTGGATTTACAGATTTCCACTATCTTCGTCCCATCTGGAGACAAACTACACAGAAGGATGCTCTTTTGGGAATTGGTATGACAGGTATTGCGTCAGGTGAGATTCTGAAATACGACATGAGTATTCCAGCAAATACAGCCAAGACAGTGAACATGGTGATAAGCAATGAGATTGGTATCAACGAGGCTTCACGCATCACCTGTATAAAGCCCTCAGGAACAACGAGTTGTGTACTTGGAACCTCTTCAGGCATTCACGCATGGCATGCTCCCTATTATCTACGTACAATTAGATTTAACAAGAATGAGGACATTGCCCTATATTTGCAAGTGAATCATCCTGAACTGTGCGAAGATGATATACTCAGGCCTCAAGATACATTGTGTGTAAGAATCCCCATCAAGGCTCCAGAGGGTTCTATATTCAGGAAAGAGACAGCTATTGACACCCTGGAGCGTGTTAAGAAGTTCTCTCAAGAGTGGGTGAAACCTGGACATGTGAAAGGTGATAATTCACACAATGTAAGTGCTACAATTTCTGTTAAAAAAGAACCTAATATAGTTGTAGTGTATGGCCCAAGTGGAGATCCTTTATTTGATTCAGAAGGTAGAATAGTAACAGAGTTTGAAAAAGATAAAGAAGGTAATATTATTTATAAAATAGATGAGTGGCCTACAGTGGGAGAATGGATGTGGAACAATAGGGAAGTGTATAACGGACTGAGTGTTCTGCCTTATTGGGACCATACATATCAACAAGCTCCTTTTGAGGATATTACAGAGGAGGAATATAATAAGAGAATTTCAGCTTTACATGCTCTTGACCTCACTAAGGTGATGGAGATTGATGATAATGTGGAGTTTGGTCAAACCAACGCATGCGCTGGTGGAGCATGTGCTATAGAATAATGTCTGTTTTCGTTTTTTAATGATTAATAACGCCCTGATGTTTCCACATCGGGGCTCTTTTTTCTTTGAAAAACGAATTATTTTCAATAAATTTGTATGAGAAAAAATCGAAGAAATAATAAGCCCAAATCCAGAGTGCTGCCTGGTTTTGCGAAATTCGTCACCTATGGATATACAGGTAAAAAAGTAGCACAATCTATTAACAGTAAAAAATAAACCAATTAATCATGGCGAAAACAAAAGAGCCTACAGAGGGCAAAAGCAAGTTTCAGGAAGCTTTAGACAAGCTGAACAAAACTTACGGTGTGGGTACAGTGCTCACGCTGGACAACAAGACAAATGGAGATTATGATGTCATCTCAACAGGATCGTTGGGGTTTGACTACATCACCCTGGGTACAGGGGGATTTGTAAAAGGCAAGATGTATGAGCTTATGGGCTGGGAGGGTACAGGCAAGTCTACAATATGCGGACATGCTGTAGCTGAATGTCAGAAGAAGGGAGGCACTGTTCTGTATATAGACGGTGAGCATGCTGTTGACAAGCATTATTTTGAGGCTCTTGGTGTAGACACATCCAAGATGTTTATTGCTCAGCCTTCCTGCGGTGAGGAGGGATTTAACATTGCTATGGAGATGATTCAAACTGGTACAATCGACATGATCATCATCGATTCAGATTCTAGTTTGATTCCTAAGAAGGTGCTTGATGGTGAGGTGGGTGACAGCTCTATCGGTAAAAAGGCCCTGCTTAACAGCAATGCCTATCCCAAGCTGAAAAGTGCTTTGTCCCAGTACAATGTGTGTGTTATTGTCATCAGTCAATATCGTGAGAAGATTGGTGTGATGTTTGGCAATCCCACTACAACACAGGGAGGACATGCTCTGAAGTTTTATTCTGATGTCCGTATAGAGGTGTCCAGGAGTCTTGCTAAGGAAGGAGATGTCACCTATGGCAATATCACCAAGGTGAAGGCTATTAAGAACAAAATGTCTCCTCCTTATAGACTGGCACACT